>Ga0310695_10011517_pt1 | contig 12617 bp, 11 predicted proteins | sample RumenRJG_04DNA_FD_203882 | JGI IMG/M metagenome (GOLD analysis project Ga0310695, IMG submission 203882) | Bovine rumen microbial communities from Lethbridge, Alberta, Canada - RJG_04 (v2) (version 2) | ecosystem: Host-associated > Mammals > Digestive system > Stomach > Rumen | place: Canada...
TTCTCGGCGAGGACTTCCTCAGACTCCAGAAACGATCACTGACGGACCTGCAGTATAGGTTGACTATCTTATGTCAGCCACGCGGCCAGGCAGCCGATGGGTTCTATTGCAACTTCTCTGATGTCAACACTTACGAGAGTGCAGACTGTGAGGATGTCATCAACAGCCGTTACACCCAGGTTATCAATAACAAACGCTCTCTTGATGCACAGCACTGGCCAACAGACGTATCCTACGAGACACTGCGCTTCGACGATTTAGAGCGTGACGGCCGCACGTGTGCTTTAGATCTTGACGTCGATTATGATAGTCCATTGTGCATCAGTATAGACGCCGGAGCAAGGACCAATTTCTTACTGGTCGCACAGACAAGAATCTACCAAGGCAAGCCGTCTGTTATGGTCTTGAAAGAGTTTTGGGTGCAAGCCCCCGTGCGACTGATGGGACTGGTGAAACAGTTTGCCGAATATTACGCTCCATATCTTCGTCGCAATCGCGGCAGATCTGGCGGTGCTCAGGTCATCTTCTACTACACACCTACTATTAAACAAGGCGGTGCAACAGCCTATGCAATAGAGGACAGTGAAGACTCACGCTTCGACAAGGTTGTCGTTCGTGAACTGGAGTCCTACGGATTCTCGGTCTGTGCAGCAGAGTTCCCTATCTGGAAGTCAGAGCGTCGTTATCAGGCAATCAATGATATGTTTGCCTTTACCCAGAGTCCAGCCATCTACATTTGTAAAGAGGCTAACAGGGCAGAGAACCTTATAGCGGCCTTAAATAACTGCGCAGTCATAAGTGGGAGTTTTAAAAAGGATAAGCACCTCGAGAAGTATGCCTCTGAAGAGGGTATTGCCGGAAACGTCCTCCAGCGTACTGACATAACAGATGCGTTTGACGACCTGGTCATTGGCATAAAAGTAGGCGCAGAGAACAACAAGAAGATCGGCGGCGGTCTGAGAGGCAGATACAAGAACCTCGCAGGGATCCCGAAGTAAATTATCGGTGATTCGGGAAAAACTCGTCAAGACGGCCAGCTAGACGTAACCAGTCATACACTGAGCGATAGTTGTCATGGAGTTGTCGCTTCGTCTTGCAGCTGGCAATAATCTTCATCTTCTCATCATCATTATATTTTTCATAATGCTTCTGCAATGGGATAAGTTTTTCGAGAAGCCCAGCCTTTCGTAAGGCATTATATGCTCCTACGTATTTCTTGTGTAGTTCATGTCTTGAGTTGCAGGTACGGGCAATCTTGATACATTTGTCTATAGGCCATTTATAAGCAGTTCTTGTTTCTTCAGGATAATAGTTGTCAAGCAACCCAGCTTCCTTAACGGCCCTGTATGCCTGATAGTATCTCTTTTGAAAGACGGTTCGTGTTTCGCATTCAGGAATAACCTCTAAGGATTTTTCCAGTGTCCAGTAGTTCGGTTCTTTTCGCTTATGTTTCAGCCCCGAACAATATTCGCTATACAGATGGTTGTTGCAGAGATATTCATATATACCCGATTCGCACTGCTTAAAGTCGTCGGTAAACTCATACGCCGCAACTACGTTACGAATTGTATTAGGCGAGAATATACCAGTCTTGCTGCCCATACCTCCACCTCTTCTGCGGTTCAACATCTTCCATCCTTCGGCAGCATACTTCTTGATATAATCATCCTCCACCTGTCCTGCATCGGTTGCATCGAGCCAGTCGGTCAGCTCCTTAAACTCAAACTTGGCACCCGTCTCTTGAATATGTACCAGTACAGCCGACTTCTTCTTCCGAAACTGTCCTAAGTGTTCTCGATTCCTTCGACAGATATTATCGGTCAGCCCTACGTAGGCATAGCCGTCATCGAAAGTATATACATATACCTTACGCTTTTTTCCACTACCTGTCACGCGCATGTGACCACAAATATCGTCGAGCCACCCACGTTGCTTTGCCACTCTATATACAGCACCGTTACCTCGCTGAAAGTCGGCTCTCGTATTATATTTGAGAGCTACGATGTGGCAGTTCTCTTTGGTGTAGGCATCGCTTCGAGCAGTCTTCCTTTTCATGTGGCGGCATATATTGTTCAGCAGTCCACGATTGCGTGCAGTGTTGTAGGCACTGCCGTCGCCTGTCATAAATTCCGTCCTTGTTTCGTATTTTAAGGCTATCTCTTCAAGGTCTTCGTTGGTTAGTGTCCTTATTCTTCGTTTCATGCGACCGCATAGTTTGCCTAACAGGCCACGCCTTTGCATTTCAGCGTATGCAGACCTTTCGTTCTTCTTTAAGCTGTTTACGTCATCGTACTTTGCCGCTATCTCTGCCAGTTCCTCATTTGTGTACGGGTCTTTTTGCAGACGCTGCATGTGCCTACACAACTTTTCAAACAACCCTCGCCTATGGACTTCTCTGTATGCAGGCCTATCATTTTGTCTAAAGTCCTTTACCATATTATATTTCGCTGCAATCTCGGCAAGCTCTTCTTCCGTAAAGGGCTTCTGCTGCATTCGTTTCATGTGCCCACAAAGTTTATCGAGCAGCCCGAGCCGACGTATCGCGGTGTAGGCGCTTGGGTGTTCTTTACGAAAATATGTAAGAACAGTATATTGCAACGTTAGTTCTCGCAGGATTTCTTCCGTATAAATTTTTCTTCCCATATTCACAATTCCTTTTAGCAAAAACAGGACAGCACTACGCGTTGCTATGGCTGATTGTGCAAGCCACCGGAGCCTTTTGGCTTTCCGACGCGGTTACTGCCCTGATAGGGTTCCTTTCATCCGTACAGATACAACAAATGCCACCATTCCGTGGCGGCATCATTAGTACCGCACAATCATTTAAGCGGTGCAAAGATACGGAGAATTTCTGGAACCGCCAAATTTTTCGGCAAATATTATTCATCCATGCCCTTGTTCTTAAAAAGGCATGATGCTATCTTACGGATAAGAAACTATTATATATGGTTACATGGACGAAAGAACGCGACAACCTGTTGCGTCGCCACTACAACAACGGCGATATCAATGAGCTGGCTGAGAAAATAGGCACGACATACTATGCTGTCAAGGCACGCGCCAGGAAACTTGGCCTCAGGCGCAAGAATGCCCCACAGCCGTGGACACAGCGACAACTGGCGGCTCTCAGGGATTACTACCCGGAGATGACCATGGACCTGCTCATCGTACTTACAAGACACAGCGAGAGAAGCATTAGGAACAAGGCCGCACAGCTCGGGCTAGGAAAGACGACGGCATACATGCAGGTGCCGAGACAATACAGCAAAAAGGCGAGAACGCTAATAGGATAATTGCCGTAAAAATTTTACGGATATGTATAACTCAAAAAAACAAAATCATTATGGAAGTAACAGTAATTGACGTGTTGAATCAGATGGCCGTGGCCATCCCTTCAATCATCGTGGCTACGCAGACCATCACGGCAGCCATCCACGGTGCCTTCAAGATTGAGAACGAGAACATCGTCCATGCCGTGTCATGGATTGTCGCCACACTGGCAGGTCTCGGCTTCGTGGCCTTCGACGGCCTTGACTTCGGACTGCCCGTGGTATGGAACTATGTCATAGGCGGTGTCTGCGGCTTGTTTGCCGGCAGCAGTGCAAACGGCATCTTCGACTGGCCGTATGTCGAGAAGATATTCGACACCATCACCAGACTGTTCTCAGGAGCGAAGTGACATCTCACGGCTGTGCAATCACAGTACGTATCGGGGCACGGGTAGCCATGGCGCTATTCGTGCCCCGCGTTTTTTTCTGCCCTTGATGATGCGTGGTCTGTTGTGTATTTTTGTGGTAAAACGATACGATTATGTTTATCACGACACCACATGAGATAGTATCACTGATGCCTACGGCACGGTGGGCGGAGCCGCAGAAGCTCTTCGGATATCTGGAGGAGGAGGAGCGTGTGGCCCTGGAGCCGCTGCTGGGCACACCGCTGTACCAGAAGCTCTGCGAGGAGTACGAGCGTCTTCGTGACAAATATGTGGACATCACGTCGGCAACCATCAAGCCGACGCATAAGGCGAAGGCAGACCCTGCCGTTCCGTATGCTGATGTCACGGAGCTGCAGGATGCCATACAGTCCGGCCTGCATCCCTACCAGGCACCATGCGTGCCGATGGTGGACGACGAGGACGATGTAGACGAAAAGGACATGCAGACTATTCGTCTCTTGCGTATCTGCCAGCAGATAGAGTTCTACAAGATGCTCTCGCATAAGGCAGGACTGCTGACCGTCTCGTTCAACGAGGGTGGGGGAGCGAACCGCGTCTCCACCGACGGCTACGAGCCTGCAGACACCAAGGAGATAGACCGCCTGACGAAGGATGCCTTCATGAGTGCCGGTCGTAGTATCGACTCGCTGCTGTTATTCCTGGAGGCTGATGCCAAGAGCGAGAAACTGTTCACCGAGCTGTGGCAGGATGCCGACGCCTTCTACCTGCACAAGGACCTTCTTTTCCAGACCGCCCGTGTGCTGCAGCAGTTCCTTGATATCAATAACGAGCGCTGGGCGTATGTGAAGCTGGTGCGTGACATCCGCTTCTGCCAGAACACGTATCTGAAGCCACGTATCGGAGGGAAGCTGCTGAATGCTGTCATCGACTATGCCAACAGAGGCAAGGGAGATGACGAGCCCGCTATTGACACCGATGCTTTCGACGACCTGCTTGCCATGCTCCGCACGGCCCTGGCCTTCTATGTCGAGAGCCGTCGTGTGGAGATTGGTCCCAAGCAGGAGAAGCTGGCACGCCGTGACTCGATGACCGATGCCCAGCAGGCGATGGCCATGGCCTGCCAGTGGATCGAGGAGAACCTTGACACGCTGGGTGACGCTGCCGTGGGCACACCTATATATAACGCCGTGCGCGAGAAGGAACGCCAGGAGGCTTACGACCGTGAGCACCGCGAGCAGGCTGAGTGCAGGCGTCGCAGAGAGGCTTGTGAGCAGAGTCACAGAAAGCTCTTTACGGCCTTCCCCGCCACCCATAGGACACCCGAACACAAGGTGTAAGGCACAGATGTACAAAACATTGCCCTTGATTACCAAAAAGCGCCTATGTATATTTGCAGTAGACACAAAAACGAAAAGATATGAATTACGAACTATACACAACGAAGCACTGGATGATACTGCCGTCGTTCGTTCACGGCATACTCCCGACGTTGATGTACAACAGCAACAACCACATCGCCATCGGTATGGTGGAGAAGAAGAAACCATACCTGGTGGCGTCCGGCAGCGGTGAAGTATTCCGCGACTCACAGGTGACGGAGGATGGTGAGGTTATACCTCGCTACGACGGCTGGGGCCAGAATCTGCTCGCTCAGATGAAGGAGCCGTTTGTAAACGTCATCCCTATCGACGGACCTATCACCCGCAACGGCGATGCCTGCTCATACGGCTCAAAGGAGATTCGTGACTGGATGATGGAAGCTGCCGACAATAAGTACTGCCGTGCCCATGTGCTTGTGGTAAACACTCCCGGCGGTTCGGCATGGGCTAAGAATGACTTCCAGCAGGCTATTGACTTTGCCCACTCTATGGGGCAGCGCGTCTATATGCTCATCGACGGCCTTTGCGCTTCGGCAGGCATGTACCTCGCATCGTTCTGCGACGAGGTGTATGTAGTGAACCTGAAAGACCAGCTGGGTTGCGTAGGAGTAATGGCCTCGTTCTTCACCATCAAGAACGGCGAGAAGAACCAGTTTGACAGCGAGACCTACCATGAGTACTACGCCACGAAGAGCATCAACAAGAACAAGGAGTACCGCGACATTGCCGAGAACGACGACGCCACGCTGCTGATAGCCGAGCTTGACAAGCTGGAGGATGAGTTCCGCAAGGACATGCAGGACGCTTTCCCCAATGCCACCGACGACCATCTGGACGGCAAGATCTTCGACGCCTCCGAGGTGATGGGCATCCTGTGCGACGGGCAGATGCTACTTGGAGACGTGGTTGACCGCGCTTTTGCCGTAGCCAATGGCGAGGAGGAACCTATAGCACGTACCGCAGACCGCGTTATTGTAGCACCTGATGAAGATCCAGAAGACGGTGAGAACGACGAAGACCCCATGTCATCCGCTCTCAAAAACCTTGAAGCCGCTGCACAAGGTGTCGCTGTCATCGCCGCTCAGAAAAATGTTTCACCCAAAAATAGTACAACAATGACAGACAAGAAGTATCAGAAAATCGCACAACTTCTTGGCGTTGAAGAGCTTGTTGTGACCGAGGAAGGTACTTTCCTTAATACACCTCTGCTCGACACGCTGGAAGAGAAGTTGATTGAGATGCAGAAGGCTAACGACCCTGCACCAGCACAGGAGGCTCAGGACCCCGCTCCTAATGCCGAGGATCCTGCTCCAGCCGCAGAGGACCCAGCACCCGCTGCTGATCCTGAACCAGAACCCGCTCCCGCACAGGAGGATCCCGCTCCCGCTGCTGACCCTGAGCCAGAGCCAGAACCCGCTCCCGCACAGGAGGCCGTAGAAGGTGCCAAGGCTGACATCGACAAAATCAGCGAGACGCTGCACAACGCAGAGACGATGATTGCCGAGAAGGACAAGGAGATTGCCGAGAACGCAAAGACCATCGAGAACTTGACCGAACAGCTCGACGCCGCAAAGGCAGAACTCGAAACCGCCAAGGGAGGTGTCGCCGAGAAGGACAAGGTCATCGAGGCCAAGGATAAGACCATCGACGAGAGTGCCCGCATCATCGCCGAGAAGCAGGGAGAGATTGACAAGCTCACCAAGCAGGTCGCCGACCTGAAGGCAGAGGTCAAGGAGCTCTCCGAGAATACCGACCCGATGATCAACGGTGACGCTGGCGTGCCTGCCGGCAACGGTACTGGCGAGGCTCCGAAACAGAAGGGCAGTCGCATCAAGCGCGGCATGAGCTACAAGCAGATCCGCGAGGCTATGAAGGAGGACAAGTAATCCTCTCTTCCAGAAATCAACACAAAGACAACACAAATAGTATTCACCATTAACACAACACAAAAATGGCTTACGCACTTAACATCGCACAAATCCAGACCGTGAAGGAACAGATCCATCCCGAGCTGGTTGCCAAGGCTTCCTTGCTGGCCGACAGCATGTTCGAGGAACTTGGTATGAAGGTTACGACCGACGTTGAGAATATCGACGTGTGCTACATCTTCAACGAGAAGGGCCTGCAGGCTCGTCCGTATGTGGTGGGCAACGTAGAGGACTCTCAGCTCGGCGAGTTCATCGACAACCCCGCCAAGTTGGAGAAGATTGTGCTCCACACATCTGACTCCATCGAGCGCTACACGGAGAAGGGTCCTTTCCAGGACACCAACGTGGTAGAGAGCGCAGAGCACACAGCATTCCTGCTGGGTGAACTGGCAAAGCGCATCGCTGAGGACACACGTGCCAACGTGTTCCATGGCAACATGGCCAACCGCAGCCTGCCTATGACAGCTGCCAACGCCGTTAAGAAGGGCTTGTCTCTGATGAACGGTTTCTATACTCTGATGGCTATGCGCATCACCGACGGTACCATCAGCGCCGCCAACGGCAACTACTTCACCACTGGTGACCTGATGGCCAACAGCGTGACTCCCGTACAGGCCTACGATGCCTTCGTAGAGTTCTACAACTCTCTGAACCCCGCCCTGCAGCAGGAGGAGGAGATCCTGGTAGGTGTCTGCAAGAAGCTCGGCGCGAAGATCGTGAAGGGTTACATGCTGACCTATCCTCAGATTGCTCCTACCGTTCTGAACAACGGCTGGAAGTTTGCTGAGTTCCCCAACGTGAAGCTCATCACCAGCGCCGCCATGGGCGTAGGTTCCCAGATCTACGCTACCGTAGCCGACAACTTCGAGTATGTATGCTCAGACCGTGAGCAGGACGCTATGATCAGCATCGGTCAGGTGAACAAGGACCTGCGCGTCTTCGACTACCAGGCCAACACTCGTGCCACCGTCCGCATCCGCGACTACTCTCCAAAGGTATTCGCCTGCAACGAGCAACTTAACTCGCCTCTCGGCGTTCCCGTTGGCGACTATATCGTTGACATCTTCACTGCCACCAGTGCTGACACCAACGAGGGTACTGTTGCCATCACTTCTGGCCAGAAGGACCTCTACCAGGAGGGTGACATCATCCAGGTTACAGCTACTCCTGTTACCGGAGGTGCCAAGGACTACAAGTTTGCAGGCTGGAGCGACGGTTCTACCGCTAACCCATACAACTACGTCTTCAAGGGTGGCCGCGTGAACCTCGTGGCTCAGTTCGAGGAGGACGCATAGTCTCTTACCCATCGGAGGTGAGCGGGGTGAGTAGGCCCGACCGAAAGCCCTGCCCTCTGACCTCCGAGTTTTCCAAACTGAATTTATTCACAACACAAACACAAAATTAGAATTATGGCTTGCAATCTTAAACACGTAAAGCAGACTTCGGACTGCTCTGAGAATCCTGCCGGTCTGTGCAGCTACATGTTTGTCGTTCCTCTCGACAGCGACCACATTTCCGCCATTGAGCCAATGGAGGACAAGAACCAGTATGACATCACGCCAGCAGGCAGCGGCGCTACTGCACTGAAGGGCTTCCGTGTTGACTTCAAGAGCAACACGGGACAGGTATCATCCGAGCATAACGGCGAGGGTACCGGCTGGACTGTTACAGGTACATGGCGCGTTGACAAGAACGAGGACGACATGGCCGTCGTAGGTCGTCGTCTCAGCAACATCGGCGGTGGCTACCTGTGCTTCTTCCCAACTGGTAAGACCACTGAGGCCGGCAAGGAGTGGAAGGTCGTTGGTAATCCCGACGGTGACATTGACTACTCTTCTTCCAACGACAGCGGTCAGAACCGTAACGACGACCACGGCACGACGCCCCAGGTGGTTTGTAACTACCAGGTGTACGATGTTACGAAGTGGTACGGCACCATCGAGGAGGAGACAGAGTAATCTATCGTCCATCTCAAACAACCATCGAGGCTCGGGCTCAGGTAGCCTGGGCCTCGATTTTAGTTAAGAGTTAAGAATTAAGAGTTATGTTTTTGATTGAACCTTGTTGTGTCAAGAGGCATCTGAGAGAGCTGCGCGACTCCATTACCAGGGGTGCTACGAAACAATTCGAGGGCTACGGCGATTTGAGCCTTACGGAGTTGCTGCCAGCCCTGCTGACACGCTACAGCGAGACGAATATGATGATAGTAGCCCCGACGCTGCCAGACCAGGCTGCTGAGATTATTTCGGAGTGGATGGGTAGGCAATGGGCACGCATGGACGGCAAGGGTAAGCTGGACGTCATCCACCACCTTACCATCATCGCCAGACTGGAGAAGGACTCGTCGCACTATATAACGGCATGGATGGAGGAAAAGCCCTTTGGCGACCGCCTGACGCTTGTGGATATGGAGCAGGAAGATACTGCCATCCTGCTTCCCGACTTCGCCATCACGGGTCCTGTAAACATGCAATACAACCGTCGCTTCACGGCCACGGCCACCACAGAGCCAGAGAAAGTGAAAGCGCTGTGGGAGAGATATACGGAGATGACGGAGAATGCTCCCGTCATGGATTTCGTGGAGGAGACGGAAGACGAGGAGCCTGCTGCAGAACCTGAGAGGCCTGCCAAGAAGAAGGCTGCAAGAAAGAAGAGAAAGCGCTGACGGAATATTGACGTCAGACAAGTATCTGTATACCCATCATGCATTGTATCTTGAACGCCACGGTAGTCTTCCCGCCGTCACGCTCTACCGTGCATTGGTAGGTATCCTCCGTGGCCGCCACGAATGCCCGCTGGCCGCCACGGAACGTCAGCACCAGATGACGCGGCGTACGCTTCAGGGTGAGCAGGGCGTTCCATATCTCGCTATTCCTGTCGTCCACCTCACACGTCACATTGACGGTATGCAGGCGTCCTGCCACTGAGTCCGACTCGTCATCCTTTGCCTTTCCGCTTTTTCGCATGATAGGTATCAGCGTTCCTCCCTCCGTGACAGCCTGCAGTCCTATGGCTATGGCATCGTCGAGGGTAGGGTAGAAATCTTCTGATGGGATTGTCGGTGTTAGCATGTTGACAGGCGATGCAGGATCGCTCGCAGGGATATCATCGACAGGTATTGCTGTTACCGCCAGCATGTCGTCCAAGACATATTCATTACAGTTCATCATGACTTTTTCCGTTATGTTTCTATCATGAAAATACGTGATAGCATCCGTAAAAGCAAGGGCAGAAGGCACAAAAAATCGGAAAAACTCAAACAAAACTAAGAATAAAACTGCTTAGGAAAGCAAAACAGGACTAACGATGGGATACAGTGAAAATTAAGGGAGAGATGTTGTAGTCTCTCCCTTAATTGATATACATCACACTCCGATACTCTCCACGAACTCGTTGTACGCCTTGAACTCGGCGAACTCCTCGCTGTTGTACTTGGTGTCTGACAGCATCTTGCGGATGGTCTTGCGCAGAATCTTCGTCTCGTCGCCGAAAGGATGCTCCTCGGTGACGATGTCGTTCTTCACCTTGTGAGGGTCGCGGCAGTCGCTGACCTCATAGACGTCATAGACATACTCGGTCTTCTCAACGCCAGTCTCTGGGTCTGTCACCTGCTCGATACGCTCGTTACAGAATACGCGTCCGGCGTTGTCGCCGTTGTTGAATCGCTCTACACCTTGTGCATGCGGTTCACTAAATCTTTCCTGATACATAATTCTTGAAATTTTAAGGGTTGTTTTATTTGGGTATATTGTATTGCTTACGGATCATCTCTTCCTCCTCGGCATCGGTATATACCGTGCCGTCGTAGTATAGCCCGCTCCAGTCATGGACGATAACCATGTCGCGCAGAGGAAGGTCGCGACGGCTCTTCGTCGACAGATAGTCACATATCTTGGACGAACCTGTCGAGTACACTATCAGCCCCAGTCCGTCGGCGATGGCCTGCACGTGATAGTAGCGGTCACTATCCTTTTGCTTGGACGGTTTCTCTACAAAGTCCACGATGGTATGTCTGATGCCTTCCATCGTGTCTGTCTTCATCACGCGGCCTGCGAATGGTCGTCTTATCTTCTCACTCATGTGGCGGTTATCTTTTTTTTCTATTAGTTCACGCAGGTGTTTGGTGTCGGCCACCTGCAACAGGCCGTTGTAGCTTCCCATCGACCTAAAGGAGTGACGGGTCTTGATGTAGCGTTTCTTCGTCCGCTGCGTCATCTTCACATATCCTCTCCCGAAGCGATAGCCGCAGAAGGTGATAGGTTCCTTGGCGATTGGCCTGATATACATCGGCTTGTATTTCAGCCGTATGTTCCTGGCCCATATCTTCATGTCGCGGCGCAGGGCCTCCAGTGTCTTCTTGTCCTTGCAGAATACTATGAAGTCGTCGGCGAAGTTGATCAGGCGGATGCGCTTGCCGTACTTCTCCTTGGCCTTGCGGATGACCACAGACATGTTCATGTTCGCTATGAGGTGACTGAACGGGTCGCCGATGGCCAGCTTCTTCTGGTTGAAGAGGTGCTGACGGATGATGTCCAGCGTGCGACGGTCCTTCACCTTACGCTCTATCATCTCCATCGAGATGAACTTGTCTATGTTGTCATAGAACTTTGAGACGTCACCTTGCAGACAGTACCGCAGCGAGCGGTCGTTCATGGCCTGCCGCATCTGCTCTACTACGCAGTGGCGAGGATTGCTTGCCACCACGCCGCATCCTGGCAGGCCGCCCAGCATATCATCCGTCATCTGCCGTAGCACCAGTGGCTGTATGGCGTCCTTGATGGCATTCTGCACGCAGCGGTCCTCATAGGGAAGCACGCTGATGTCACGCTCCTTCTTACGGTCATGCAAGCGGAAGTGGCGGTAGCGGCCAATATGGTAGGTGCCGTCGTGCATCTCCTGCGCCTTCCGCTGGCAGAAGGCATCGACATCGCTCATCACAGCCACCACCTCGCGCCTGCTGCGCTGGCGGCTGGTCTTGGCAGCATAGCTGTTATACGTCGCAGCATGCAGGCCTGTGGTGATGTTATACCATGTTGATATTGCCATTGCTTCTACTTCTTTTTTTTACAGCGGGAGAACCGCTGAGCACTCTATGATGACCTGTTGTGCGCCGATGCAGGGTTTACGAACGCCCTGCAGCCTACCCTTACTCCTTCACTTATACTGTGCGGTCGGCTGGTGGTCTTAGCACCTTTTCACTTACTTGTTTGGCTCTCTACGTCAGCCAGGCTCTGCACCTGCCTCTTCTGCTCAGGTCTAAGCAGTCGAGGGCTTATATTGGCTGTCGCTTGATATAGCGACATACTGGACTTACAGTTGCCGAAGGCGTTGTTCGTGTTCGCGTTCGACGGCGAATTGTTAGCGTTCATCGTCAACGGAGACAGGTTCGAGTTGTTGGCGTTATTACCGCGACGGAAGCCACGAACCGACGGAACAGTGCAGCTGCCTTATTGAAGAACTTCAATTTTTCAATTCTTGAATCTTTCAATCCTTCTCAACCTCACCACCTCCGGCTACTACCCTTCGCATGTGCTGTGGAGAGATGACATGGGTTTCTGTTTTTTGTCAGCGGACAGCACCTCCGCTGTAGAGAGAGAGAAGAAATCCCGCGCAGCGCGATCGGCAAAGCCG
>Ga0310695_10011519_pt1 | contig 12617 bp, 10 predicted proteins | sample RumenRJG_04DNA_FD_203882 | JGI IMG/M metagenome (GOLD analysis project Ga0310695, IMG submission 203882) | Bovine rumen microbial communities from Lethbridge, Alberta, Canada - RJG_04 (v2) (version 2) | ecosystem: Host-associated > Mammals > Digestive system > Stomach > Rumen | place: Canada...
TATCCTCTATAATATCTGATGGGCCAAATGTACAATCCGTTGAGACCACAGGAGTTCCACAAGCCATAGATTCAGCAATGACAAGTCCAAAACCTTCATAGTCTGAACTTAAAACAGAGAATTGGCTTGACTGGTATTCTTGCTTAATCTGATTGGTAGGAGGATTCAGACATATACGACTCTCTAGATTTAATCTTGATATCTGATTGACTAATGCGTCATGCTCCACCCCATCACCATATACATCGATATACCATGCGGGATAGCGGGCTGCTATTAATGCGAAAGCATCTATCAGACGATCCACTCTTTTCTGAGGTTCTAGTCTGGCAACACATAAAATACGCCCAGGCTTTCGTTCAAAGCCTTCAATTTGCTCACAATAAAAGGTAATGGGATTGGGAACTACCAATACTTTTTTAACTTCGTTTTCCCAATAGGGTTTATCTCCATTCGTCAAGGTAATAACTGCATCAGATAACCGTACAGCCCTACGAAACAGAAGATTCTTACACCTACCCAAGAATTGGCTGGAAGTCATGATAGCAGGATATGCGCCATGTGCTTCCAATACCTTTTTTACATTTGGCGCCATCATGATTTGACGTAAGAATTCTGCTGAATTCGATACTGTGACGATAATATCAGGGTGATGTTCTGCAACAAATCGATGAAAACGTTTTTTGAAACGCCAGCTCATCATCCACATCTTGAATAATCGGACTGGAAGGCGATAGCGGTATAACGTATAGAAACGGCAATCCATATCGACGAGACGGACATTGTCATTCAGCTGATATACACAGGGATGCTTTCCCTGTTCATAGGTCACAAGCGTTATATCATGACCTTGCTCAGCCAAGTAATTCATCTTATCAGCAACGACACGTTCCACACCACCGTGAATTGCCACCGAACGTAATACAAAAACCGCTCTCATCACTTACAATCTTTTCTTATACTAAATGTTTAGCCTTTCCCATGATATACATCTGCCAAACAGACACATAGGAAGGTAGTTTACCTAAAAGAAACAAGGGTGCATGCCGCAACGTGCATACATAAGACCACGCAACGGGATACTTCATAAAGTCACGTAACTCCCTGTTACTAAAGGAAGGAGTAATATTTCGCCTGTTTCTTAAAATGGTACAACACACATAGAAACAAGTCATCATGACCTTAAGCATTCTATTCGCAAAATAAGGCTTATTCCGAACACGCTCGGAATTTTCTTTTATCATGGTGACAGCCCGCATGGTCTGAAGAATCTCTTCCTTCTGAATATGCTCGCGTTCCTGGTAATTAGACAGGGTTCCTTCACGACACATATAATAATAGGTTACATTTGGCAACATGACCACTCGAGTGACATAAGTAGGCAAATCCATCGTGGTGGTAAAATCTTCCCAATAGTTGATGGGCTTATACTGAATGTTATTCTTCTTATATATATCTACCTTAATCAAGAAATTACACGTTGAAGCTTGAATCCTATCATATTTCTCATAAGCCCACGAGGCGAACTCGTCCTCATGAAGAAACACTTTGTAGGAATAGTTGGTGTTAGGAACGTGGCGTCCCTGATCGTAGAGCAAGACTTTCTCCATAGACCCATAAACGATGTCTGCATCATGTTTTTTCGCCTGCTCATACATACATTCTATGGTATTGAGGGCAAGGATGTCATCAGAATCCATAAAATAGATGTAACGGCCCTTAGCCTCAGCTATCAATCTGTTTCGCGCACATCCTAATCCCATATTATGTGGTTGGCGAACGATACGGATATTTTTTCCCCTGGAATGGTTCGCTTGATACTCACGAACAATAGCAATAGAAGAGTCCGTTCCACAATCGTCACATATCAAATACTCAATACTCGAGAAAGTCTGAGATAACGCTGATTCAAGTGATTCTCGGATATATTTTTCCACCTGATAAACAGGCATACCTATCGTTACTTCGTATTCCATATCAGTTCTTTCTTACGTTATGTTAATAGACTCCACGACTTTCTGCATTTGGATTTTCCAGGTAAGATGTTTGACAGACTCACGGATTTCCATTGGTTGCATAGTAAACCTATCCACAAAATCAATGATTTTCTGAATATCAATAGGTGATTCATCAGCAGGGGCTTTCAATATGTAAGGTTTGTCATCAAAATCAGAATCTTGCTCACTATATATAAAAGGAATGCCACGTGTGGCATATTCCCGGTTTTTCAGTGTCTTGATGACTGTAATACCATTACGATGGCGACCTAAAGATCCAATAGCGAATTGACATTGGTTAAACACTTCGTCAAGTTGTGAGCCGAACAACTGTCCATGAAGAACTACTTGATTATTTAAGCCATACTGATCTATTAAGCTCCGGATACCTCGTGTGCCATAAAGATCGCCTTCCCAAATACCACCTACTATATGGAAACAAACCTTACGTTGACCACCTTGCTGATAATAATGACCAAGTCCTTTTATTAACCTGTCAAAGCCATGCCAATAATGAACTTCTGCAACACCTATTAAATGCAAAGCTGATGGCTGATGGCTGATGGCTGATGGCTGATGGAGAGGAATACTATCGAAGTCAACACCATTACTTATACGAATGGTACGCTGACCAAAGATGTACTCTGCATCACTAAATGTGACAAGAGCATCCATATATTGATACAAACAACGTCGGAACGTCTTATCTAATATAAAGCCAACCCTTTTAAAACCTTTAGCATCATCAAATTCATGGTCGTATGGATATGTTGGAATCTCTGTTACTGCGTGGATTCCAGCCTTCCTTAATTTCTTAAAGAAACCGATCAGACAAGGGTTTGCATTCATAAAACAACGGGCATAAACCAGTTCTATCTTTTCACGAATACAATAATCATAGACACAGCCATAATCCAGACGCTGGCGTAAACCTGCCCATTTGCCTGTACCATAGTCCTTGATTACCTTATCATCTATATAGCGACAACGATGGCCATTCTCAGCAAATCCATAATAACAGAGACGGACATCATGACCGTTCTCACGAAGTCCTTTCACCTGATAGTGAATCTTCTTCGAGATACCACTGACCTCTGAGAATCCATGATATACAAGGAATAATATCTTCATGGCGTAACTGCGTTATCTGATTCAAATATATTTCTCCATTGTTCAGCAATCTGTTCCATGCTGAAACGCTGAACATTTTTCAATGCTGCTTTAGACATTGATTGTCGAAGGGCTTCATCACTCATCAACTTAGATAAACTCGAGGCAAACAATTTAATATTGCCATTTTCGACAAGAATACCATCCTCGCTATCTCTCACGATATCTTTAGGACCACAAGGACAATCAAATGACACAACTGGCAAACCACAAGCCATAGCCTCTACCAATACCATGCCAAAGCCTTCAAACCGAGAACTGAATGCAAAGAGGGAACTATTGACATATTCCTGTTGGATATCGGTTGTCGGTCCATATAAATGACAGCGATTATCGTCTATTCCCAGTTCTTTCATCTGTTGCTCATATGGGGTACGATTTCCATCACCAAACACAACCAACTGCCATTCTGGATATTGTCTTTCTATAGTAGCCCATGCTTGTAGAAGTTGGTCAAAGCCTTTTTGGTAAACATAACGACCTACTGCAATAACACGTTTAACGCTAAGGGAACTTCTCTGAGTAGGACAAAAAGACAACGGGTCTGATATTACACTAATATTAGGTAGTTCTGCCCACGCCTTTTTATCTTCTTCCGTTAAGACAACAAATCGATCTAAATGTTTTAACTTCGAAACAAGGCTATACATCCAAAACTTTGCAAATAAGTTTTTAATAAAGTTCGAATCATTAGTTTCAAAGTTCCTATAATTAGCACGATTAACATGCAACTCACCTATCTTACGACTTCCATCCTTTATATCATTCAGGAAATTAATCTCACGACGTAACAGACTGACTGTAACATCTGGATGAATACGCATCAGTTCCTTTGCCAAAGCCTTTTTAAATTGTCGCTGTTTCTTTAGATATACAAGAACCTTCTTTGCAAAGGAACACGTCCAAAGTTCTTCAAAACCAATATTTAGATTGATAACCTTGATTTTATCCGATAATGGATAAAACAAAGGCTTATTCTTGCCTTCTGTTAAAATAATCGTAATATCATAACCAAAATGTTCAGCAAAATAATTGGCTTTAAGTGTGAGCACACGCTCAACACCTCCTGCCATATATAAGGCTGGGGTAATATAGACTAACTTAAGTGGATTTTTTCCCATAATGCATTTGGTTAGTGGCACAAAAATACAAACTTTTTTGGAATAATCAAAAATAAATCGTACTTTTGTTGCATGAAAGACAAAGAAGGACTACGTGAGGGGCTACAAAAGAATCCCGGAATAAAACGTTTCTTGGACTATATCATCATGAATCAACGGGATGCACGACCTCGTTGGTATATCCGATTGCTGGCTCCACTTTACCAGCATCGGGGACGTGGGTCAAAGATTTATGGAAGTGTAAGGATGGACACACCACCCTACCGCCGATTCTTTTTGGGCAACCATAGTGTCATTGAATCGTATTGTTGCATCAACAATGCGGTGGGTGATGTGGTAATCGGAGATTATACTCGCATTGGAATCCACAACACCATTATCGGACCTGTGTGTATCGGTAGCCATGTGAATCTGGCACAAGGCATCACCGTAACAGCACTGAATCATAATTTTGAAGATAAGACAAAACGTATTGACGAACAAGGCATCACAACCAAACCTGTCATTATTGGTGATGATGTTTGGATTGGTGCCAATGCTGTTATCCTTCCAGGAGTCACCATCGGTAAACATTGTGTGGTGGCAGCGGGGGCTGTTGTCACAAAGGATGTTCAGGACAACACCATTGTGGGAGGTGTGCCAGCAAAAGAAATTAAGAAAATCTGAGTATATATATTTAATCAAATAGATTGAGGGAGAGGTCTTGCTGGGGCTTCTCCTCTTCTTTTATCTGTTGCTCTTCACGGAACTGGAGCATCATCTGGAGAGCATCTGCCGAACCCGCAGTATTCAGTCGATAATAGCCACGTTGTCCTGTACTTTCTATCAAGGACTGATTGGACTTACTGTTTTTCAACAGATACTGTTGCACATAACCGCGAATTTCCTCCAAATCAGGATGAACGAAGAATGTACAATTCATGTTATAAACGTGCTTGGCAATGGCTTGTACGCTTATTCCTCGTTCTCCGGCAGCTGTGAGAATATGAAGTATTTGTTTGTCGTAAGTCATTCTGAAATAAAAAAGGCCGGTATGCCTTGTAGCTTACCAGCCCCTTTTTATGCTTCTTAATTGAGATTAAGCCAATGTAATCTTCTCGTCAGCAGCAGCGAGCTTGCCCTCTTTGAAGAGCCAACCCAGACCGAGCAGAGTCTCCTCCTCGCTAATCTTAGCTGCCTTAGCAATCTCCTTAACGGTCAGTGCCTTCTCAGCAGCTGCCAGAGCCTGATAAACATCACCAGCCTTGAAACCAGCGTTCTCACCATTTACTACCAAAGCTGCCTTCTTAGGAGCTGCAGCCTTCTTTACAGTAGCCTTCTTCTCAGCTGCCTTAGGAGCAGCAGCTTTCTTTGTTGTAGTTTTCTTTTCTGCCATAGTTCTTTAAAAATTTATACACTATTGAATAGATGTTCTATTAAATCGTGTGCAAAATTAAGAACTTTTCAATTATTTTGTGAGCGCAAACAATTGATTTTTACAGTTTTTATAATTATTCTTGATGCAAATCAAGTGCTAACTGCAATTCATCCAGCTGTTTAGCGTCTAATTCACCTGGAGCATCCAACATGACATCACGACCACTATTGTTCTTTGGGAAGGCTATACAGTCACGAATAGAATCGAGACCTGCCATGATGCTCACGAAGCGGTCGAGACCGAAAGCCAAACCTGCATGAGGAGGTGCTCCATATTTGAAAGCATTGATTAAGAAACCAAACTGAGCCATAGCCCTCTCTGGTGTGAAGCCCAAAATCTGGAACATTTTTTCCTGTAATTTACCATCATGGATACGGAGTGAACCACCACCTACTTCGATACCATTGCAAACGAAGTCGTAGGCTACAGCACGAACCTTCTCAGGTGCAGTATCCAACAAAGGAATATCGTCAGGATTAGGCAATGTAAACGGATGGTGAGTAGCCATCAAACGCTGTTCCTCGTCGCTCCATTCGAAGAGAGGGAAATCGACAATCCACAGGCACTTGAACACGTTTTTGTCACGCAGTCCAAGACGGTCACCCATCTCCAAACGCAACGTACAGAGTTGGATACGAGTCTTGTTGGCTTTATCGCCACTAAGAATCAAAACAAGGTCGCCATCCTTGGCACCAGTCTTCTCTTTCAGATTCTGCCAAACCTCTGGCTGATAGAATTTGTCAATTGATGATTTCACAGTACCATCGGAATTGAACTTAACATAGACCAAACCTTTGGCTCCAACCTGTGGACGTTTAACAAAGTCTGTCAGCTGATCGAGTTGCTTACGGGTATAGTCTGCACAACCAGGCACTACGATACCACCAATATATTCAGCTTCATTAAAGACAGGGAACTCGCCTGTACCTTTCAGCACATCCATCAGTTCTACAAACTCCATTCCGAAACGAAGATCGGGCTTGTCTGAGCCAAAACGACGCATTGCCTCATGCCAGGTCATACGCTCAAGTTTAGGTAACTCGACACCACGTACTTCCTTAAACAAATGACGTGCCAAGTCTTCGAAGATGTTCAGCACATCCTCCTGATCGGCAAACGACATCTCACAGTCAATTTGCGTAAATTCCGGCTGACGGTCGGCACGCAGGTCCTCATCACGGAAACACTTGGCAATCTGGAAGTAACGGTCGAAACCAGACACCATCAGTAACTGTTTCAATGTCTGTGGACTCTGGGGCAACGCATAGAACTGGCCAGGGTTCATACGACTTGGAACAACAAAGTCGCGAGCACCTTCTGGAGTAGAACCAATCAGGATAGGCGTCTCTACCTCGATGAAATTCAGATTGTCCAAAAAATTACGAATCAAAATAGTCATACGATGGCGCAATTCAAGATTCTTTCGAACGCAAGAGCGACGCAGGTCAAGATAGCGATACTTCATACGAATATCATCACCACCGTCGGTATTATCCTCAATCGTAAACGGAGGTGTCTGGCTCTCAGACAGCACATTCAACTTTGTTACCAGGATTTCAATGTCACCAGTATCCATCTTGGGATTCTTAGCCTGACGCTCACTGACAACACCTGTAGCCTGAATACACCACTCACGACCCAGTTTGTTAGCCTGTTCACAAAGTGCGGCATCCTTTGACTCGTCAAATACCAACTGTGTAATGCCATAACGGTCACGCAAGTCGACAAACGTCATGCCACCCATTTTTCTTGTTTTCTGTACCCAGCCTGCCAGCGTTACTTCGCTGCCGGCATCAGTGAGACGTAACTCACCACAAGTTTTTGTTCTATACATTATTATAATATATTATTTTCTTCTTTAGCGTGCAAAATTACTAATTATTTATGAAATATGCATCATAAGAGAGTTCATAAAGTCTTAAAATAATTAAAAAACGGGGAACAAATGATACGACTATGCAGAAAAAGGCTTACTTTTGCACCGACAAAATACCTTAGCAAGGATAAAAATGATGAAAAAGAAGATATTTTTGACACTGTTATTGGTATGTGGCATGACCATGGTTATGGCACAAAAACCTGCCCAAATTAAATTTGAGAAAACAACCCATAGCTTTGGCTCTTTCTCTGAAAAGAACCCGAAGGTAAGTTGTACTTTTACTTATACGAATATTGGCGAACAGCCTCTTGTAGTCAATCAAGCCATTGCATCATGCGGATGTACTGTTCCTGAATACACCAAAACACCAGTACAACCTGGTGAAAAGGGTGAAATCAAGGTTACATACAATGGTGCGGGCAAATTCCCTGGACATTTCAAGAAATCGATTACCGTTCGTACCAATGGTGCTGTTGAGATGACTCGCCTATATATAGAAGGCGACATGACAGAAGCCAAATGATAATTGAAAAAAGAAGAATATAAAGAAGCACTGCTCAGTTGGGCAGTGCTTCTTTTTGGTTCTTAGAAGGAGTATGTTAATCCTATGGAACTCCATTCCTGGAACTGGAAATAGCCTAAGTGCTCATCCCAATTGTTTGAATCGTCGAAACGCGGATAGAGAAACAAATTGGCAGAGATATATTTGGTAACTTTCAACTCAAACTGGTTCTCCCACTCTATCAAGGAACGATGATACGACGTATTAGCATAGAAGCGTGATTTCCATGAAATCTGATCAGCAATCTGCCATTTCAAATCGGCAGTAAACTGTGAGGCAAACTCTTCTCTGGTGTGGTGATCACCTTCAATACCATTGCTTGAGGTCAGTGCATCACGGTCTACATAAACAAAGTTGAATGACAACGGCAGGAAATTCAAACTACCCGTTAACCGATTGTTAAAAGCACTTACCTTATATTCCATACCGACACCGAGATTCAGATGAAAAGGTGACATGAAATCCGAATAGGTTTGGGGATCATTGGCCTTCAAGCCTTTAGCAAACTGCGTATATGCTAGTAATTGCAAAGTATAGTACCAATGTTTGTGAGCCTGCAAGCCCAATTTGCTATTCAAACGCAACAGGTCGTTGTTGGTTTTAAACTTATGAATGGTATCAGAGGAAGAAGTCTGGAAGCCTAACTTCATCTCTAACTTATTCTCAAAAAGAACCTTATCCTTATCATTATAGTTCAATTCAAGAGTTGCTGCTGCCACAGCAGAGTAGTTACTCTCACCACCTTTATGCCAGTTGTTAGAAACATAGTTCTGCAAAAACTGCAAATAGCCATCTCCCTTGAATTTCCAGAAATTGGGTTTTTGAATGACAACGGCAACAGGGACAGCCTCAGGTTCCTCTGGTAATGGTGCCGCCATGTCAACAAGGTCAACCTTCTGTGTCAGTTCTGTATTAACATCATCGCGCAGAGAACCAACATCCTTCAAATTGCTTTCATTGTTTTTCACCAAATCAGGACGACGCATATAAAGTTTCATCATGGCTTCGTCAATAGCATCCGTTACCTCATCACCCGTCTGGGGAAACAGCGACAACTGCTTGTTGGCACCCGAGTGGTAAAAAGTGGCAGGTGCAAACAATCGGAAATAGCGACCATCTGACACTTCAGTCCGCAACTGAGCATTCACCTGATGCAACGAGTCCAATTGACGACGAAGCACGACAAGTGAATCCATGTAATCTTTTACTACCTGAGCAGTATCAGGCTTCACTACTCGACTCTGCTTACTACGTTGTGCTAATGCATCAACGAAAGACAGCACAATCAACAATACAACAATAATATATCTGTATTTCATAATCGACTGCAAAGTTACAAATAAAATCTATATTATTTTGTATTTTGCTCGTTTATTTGTATCTTTGCACCTTGTAATTTAATTATTAGGTATAAAATGAACAAAGATACGATTATCGGTTTCGTTCTCATAGCCATTGTACTGATTGGTTTCAGCTGGTATAATCAACCGTCCGCAGAAGAGATAGAAGCCGCACGTTTACAAGATTCCATTGAATCAGTCATGAAAGAGAAAGCTGTTCAGGAGCAAAAGATTGCTCAGAAAAAGCAGCAAGTCGCAGTAGATTCAGCAGCACTGAACGACACTACAGCTCTCTTTCATCAAGCCATGAACGGAACCTCCCAAAAAGTGGTGCTTAAAAATTCCAAGTTGGAGTTGACTCTTGACACAAAAGGTGGCATCATCAAGAAGGCTGTCATTAAGAATTTCAAGAGTATAGACGGGAAACCTGACGTCACCTTGTTTGACGAAGAAGATCAGAACCTGAACTTCATGTTGGCTGGTAAACAGGACAACATCGTTACTGCCGACCTATTCTTTATTCCATCTGAGCAAACAGACTCTACCGTTACCATGACAGCTGTGGCAAGTAACGGAGGAGAGATCAGCCTGAAGTATCGATTGGGAAAAGACTATTTGCTCAACCTTTCTTTACAGACCAAAGGAATGGCCAATCTCTTTGCTCCTTCTTACAAGGAGATGGAAATTGAGTGGAACGACCACTGCCGTCAACAGGAGAAAGGTTTCTCATTTGAGAGTCGCTACACCTCTTTATATTATAAGGAGACTAAAAGTGGTAGCACAGACAAGTTGAGCGAGTCGTCCGACAAGAAAGAAACTATCGAGGAAGAGCTTGACTGGATTGCCTTCCGCAACCAGTTCTTCAGCATAGCCTTGATTTCCAAGGACAATTTCTCTGCCAATAGCAGTCTTTCGACTGTTCAAGACGAGAAAGGCACTGGCTACCTGAAGTATTTTGAGGCCAAATTAAAGACGGCCTTTGACCCGACAGGTGCCAAGGCCTCTGAATTTGAGATGTATATTGGCCCCAACAATTTCCGCCTGATAAAAGCCGTCGAGGAGCAGAGTACTTTTGGAAAGGACCTCGATCTAGAACAACTGGTTGACCTTGGCTGGTGGCTGCTGCGCTGGATTAACCGCTGGTTTACACTTTATGTCTTTGACTGGTTGACAGGCTTTGGCCTGAACATGGGTATTGTTCTGATTCTGATTACCCTCTTGCTGAAAGCCATTACCTTCCCGATGGTGAAGAAGAGTTATATGTCATCAGCCAAGATGCGTGTGCTGAAACCCAAGTTCGAGGAAGCAACCAAGCAGTATGACAAGCCTGAGGACCAGATGAAGAAACAGCAGGAGATGATGTCTCTTTATTCCAAGTATGGCGTCTCTCCCCTTTCGGGCTGCCTTCCCATGCTTATCCAGATGCCTATATGGCTAGCTATGTTCTTCTTTGTACCGAATGCCATCCAGCTGCGTGGTGAGTCATTCCTTTGGATGGCTGACCTCTCTACTTACGATCCTATCATAGAATGGGGTACCAACATCTGGGGTATTGGCGACCACCTGTCACTGACCTGTATTCTGTTCTGTGGTGCCCAGCTAATCTACACTTGGATTTCTATGCGTCAGCAGAAGGACCAAATGATTGGGGCACAGGCTGAGCAGATGAAGATGATGCAATGGATGATGTACATCATGCCACTCATGTTCTTCTTCATCTTCAACGACTACAGCTCTGGCTTGAATTTCTACTACTTTATTTCACTGTTCATGTCTGCAGCCATCATGTGGACACTGCGAAAGACAACGGATGATGCCAAACTGCTGGCAATCCTGGAAGCCAACTATCAGGCTAACAAGAACAACCCCAAGAAGCAAAGTGGACTGGCTGCCCGATTGGAGGCTTTGCAAAAGCAAGCTGATGAGATGCAACGTCAGCGTAAAAAATAAAGGTAAAAGATGAAAATAGGATTTGATAACGAAAAGTATCTTAAGATACAGTCAGAGCATATCCGTGAGCGCATTGCACAGTTCGACGGAAAGCTCTACCTTGAATTAGGCGGAAAACTATTTGATGACCATCACGCCAGTCGCGTATTACCAGGGTTTAAGCCTGACTCGAAACTCAGGATGTTCGCACAATTACGCGACCAACTGGAAATTGTCATTGTGGTCAGTGCCGAGGACATAGAGAAAAACAAGGTACGTGCCGACCTTGGTATTACCTATGATGAGGATGTATTGCGACTTCGCGACGAGTTTATGCAGCGCGACTTCATGGTCGGTTCCGTAGTCATTACCCACTATAATGGCCAGCGTGCTGCCGATCAGTTCCGTCATCGTTTAGAGCGCATGGGCATCAAGTCATATTTCCATTATCTGATAGACGGCTATCCCCATAATGTGGAGTTGATTGCCTCTGACGAAGGTTTTGGCAAGAACGATTATGTAGAGACCAGTCGCGAATTGGTCATTGTGACAGCTCCCGGTCCCGGCTCAGGAAAAATGGCCGTCTGTCTTTCTCAGCTATACAATGAGCACAAGCGTGGCATACGAGCCGGTTATGCCAAGTTTGAGACTTTCCCTGTATGGAATCTGCCCTTGAAACATCCTGTCAACATCGCCTATGAAGCAGCTACTGCCGACTTGAACGATGTTAACATGATTGACCCGTTCCATCTGGAGGCCTACGACAAGATAGCAGTCAACTACAACCGTGACATCGAGATATTCCCTGTGCTCAACGCACTGTTCGAGGGTATCTATGGTGAGAATCCTTATAAGTCGCCTACAGACATGGGAGTCAACATGGTTGGTTTCTGTATTTCTGATGATGAGGTTTGTTGCAATGCCAGTCGCGAGGAGATTATCCGCCGATATTACGATGCCACCAATAAGTTGGCAGATGGTGCTGACAACGAGAACGAAGTACATAAGATTCAACTGCTCTTTAACCAAGCTAAGATTACGACAGCTTATCGCCGTGTAACCGTTGCAGCCGCAGCCAAACAGGAATTAAGCGAACATACAGCTGCAGCCATTGAGTTGTCTGATGGTACGATTATCACTGCCAAATCATCACCTCTATTAGGCTGTTCTGCTGCATTATTGCTCAATGCCACCAAGCATTT
>Ga0310695_10011520_pt1 | contig 12616 bp, 11 predicted proteins | sample RumenRJG_04DNA_FD_203882 | JGI IMG/M metagenome (GOLD analysis project Ga0310695, IMG submission 203882) | Bovine rumen microbial communities from Lethbridge, Alberta, Canada - RJG_04 (v2) (version 2) | ecosystem: Host-associated > Mammals > Digestive system > Stomach > Rumen | place: Canada...
TGCGGACTGGAGAGTTGTATTAGTTCTCTTGCCCATTCCGATCTTAGCGCAGAGGTCGATAGCGTCGATGATGTACAGCTGGATGTTGTTCTCAGCGATGTACTTCTTAGCTGCAGCATTGAGGTGGTTGCCGACTTCTTCAGGCTTCCACTGGCAGTTGATGAGGAAGATTCCGCCCGGCTTTACGTCCTGAACGATCTTGAATCCCTTATCAATGTATGATGGGTTGTGGCATGCTACGAAGTCAGCCTTGTTGATGTAGTATGAGCTCTTGATTGGCTTATCACCGAATCTCAGGTGAGAAATAGTAACACCGCCTGTCTTCTTGGAGTCATACTGGAAGTAAGCCTGTACGTACTTGTCTGTGTGGTCTCCGATGATCTTGATGGAGTTCTTGTTAGCACCAACGGTTCCGTCTCCGCCGAGACCCCAGAACTTGCACTCGATTGTTCCGGAAGGAGCTGTGATAGGAGCAGCCTTCTCTTCGAGTGACAGGTTGGTAACGTCATCTACGATACCGATAGTGAACTTTCTCTTAGGCTCAGCCTTTGCGAGTTCATCATAAACTGCAAATACAGATGCCGGAGGAGTATCCTTTGAACCAAGTCCGTAACGTCCGCCGATAACCTTAACATCGTTCATGCCGGCTTCTGCGAATGCTGTCATTACGTCGAGGTACAGAGGCTCACCGAGAGCACCAGGCTCTTTAGTTCTGTCAAGAACAGCAACCTTCTTAGCTGTCTTAGGCAGTGCAGCGATCAGCTTGTCTGCTCTGAACGGTCTGTAAAGTCTGACCTTGATGAGACCAACCTTCTGGCCGCTTGCATTGAGGTAGTCGATAACTTCCTCTGCTACGTCGCAGATGGAGCCCATAGCAATGATGACTCTGTCAGCATCCTCAGCACCATAGTAGTTGAAGAGTGCATAGTCTGTTCCGAGTTTCTCGTTGATCTTGCCCATGTACTTCTCAACAACATCAGGAACTGCATCATAGAACTTGTTGCAGGCTTCTCTGTGCTGGAAGAATACGTCGCCGTTCTCGTGGGAACCTCTCAGATGAGGATGATCAGGGTTGAGGCATGCATCACGGAATGCATTAACAGCGTCCATGTTGCACATTTCCTTGAGATCTTCATAATCCCATACAGCAACCTTCTGGATCTCGTGAGATGTTCTGAATCCATCGAAGAAGTTCAGGAAAGGTACTCTGCCCTCGATAGCAGCCAGGTGAGCTACAGGACCGAGGTCCATAACTTCCTGTACATTGCTCTCTGCGAGCATTGCGAAACCAGTCTGACGGCATGCATATACGTCGGAGTGGTCACCGAAGATGTTCAGTGCATGAGTGGAAACAGTACGTGCCGATACGTGGAATACTGCAGGCAGCAGCTCTCCGGCGATTTTGTACATATTAGGGATCATCAGGAGAAGTCCCTGGGAAGCTGTGTAAGTAGTGGTGAGAGCACCAGCTCCGAGTGAGCCGTGAACTGCACCAGCTGCACCAGCCTCAGACTCCATCTCGACAACCTGTACAGTTGATCCGAAGATGTTCTTTCTTCCGGCAGCAGACCACTGGTCTACATAGTCAGCCATAGGCGAGGACGGAGTGATCGGATAGATTCCGGATACCTCTGTGAACGCATAGGAGACATGAGCGGCAGCAGTGTTACCATCCATTGTCTTGAATTGTCTCTTCATTTTTTCATCTCCCTTTACAATAAAGATTTAAATAAAGCGTTGGGTTAAAAAGTACTTTTTTAGAATAAATATATGGTGAAATAATTATTCCCTTAAGTTAGTTGTTACAGAGCCTCTACGATAGCCTGTGTATCCTTGGCGATCATCAGCTCTTCGTTGGTAGGAATGATGAATACTCTTACCTTGGAGCCTTCGCCTGTGATCTCAACTTCTTTGCCTCTGCAGTCGTTCTTTTCCTTATCGATACAGATGCCCATGAATCCGAAGTTGTCCATGACTTTCTCTCTCAGCTCGATATCGTTCTCACCGATACCGGCTGTGAATACGATCGCATCTACATGACCGAGCTCTGCAATGTAAGCTCCGATGAAACGCTTAACTGATCTGAGCAGCATTTCTCTTGCGATATGAGCCTTCTTGTTGCCGTTTGCCTCAGCGATGCATACATCTCTGACGTCTCCGGATACCTCGGAAACAGCGAGAAGTCCTGACTTCTTGGTCATCATATCAGTGATCTCTTTTACCGGCATGCCTGTCTGCTCATAGATAAAGCTGACAACGGTAGGATCGATAGAACCGCAGCGTGTTCCCATTACGAGTCCTTCAAGCGGCGTGAGACCCATCGATGTGTCGTAGCACTTTCCGCCCTTTACAGCGGTGATGGAGGAGCCATTACCAAGGTGGCATGTGATGATGTTGAGTTCTGCAGGGTCTTTGCCCATGATCTCTGCGCATCTCTCAGCAACGTAACGGTGGCTGGTGCCGTGAGCACCGTATCTCTGTACATGATATTTCTCTGCATATACCCATGGGATAGCATAGTATTTGCACTCATCAGCCATAGTTCTGTGGAATGTGGTGTCGAATACTACTACTCCAGGAGTGTTAGGGAGGACCTTCTTGCAGGCTCTGATACCTACGAGTGCAGGTGGGTTGTGGAGAGGTCCGAGTGTGCAGAGCTCTTCGATGCCTGCTTCTACTTCGTCAGTGATAAGTTCGGACTTGTCGAAAATGTATCCGCCCTGTACGATTCTGTGGCCTACAGCGCCGATCTCGTCCATGCTTGAGATAACTCCGTGCTCCTTATCTGTAAGAGCATCGATTACGAGCTGCATAGCGACTCCGTGATCAGGAAGTGCGATATCCTTATCGAATACGGTACCTACAGCGGTCTTGTAATTCATGTGACCGTCTTCACCGATTCTCTCGCAGAGTCCCTTAGCGAGTACGGATTCATCATCCATGTTGATGAGCTGATACTTCAGGGATGAACTGCCTGTGTTAACTACCAGAATGATCATGTTTACAGTTTCCTTTCGTTATTGGTTGATAATTGTAAAACTCCGCAATAATGCCTATATATTATAACACAATGCCGCTGCTTTTTCTTGTACTTAGTGTATTATTTGGCAAAAATACAAAAGAGTTTCTCTCTTACCTCTTTATTCCTCAGCCGGTCTGTCAAGCCGTTCTCTTATCTCAGCTCCGTTGATGACTCGGGTCGTGGCTTTGCCGGTGTTTTCTGCTTCGACGACAGGAAAAATTATCCTGAATTCAGTACCTACGCCCGGTTCGGAATCCACATATACTTTTGCACCGTGAGTATCACAGATCTGATGTACTATAGCAAGCCCAAGGCCCGTACCCTTTCCGGACTCCTTGGTAGTATAGAAAGGATCAAATATTTTGGACAGGGTCTCTGCATCCATGCCTGTACCGGTGTCTTTGAATTTAAGGGCCACCCCGCCGTTCTCTATCCTTGTCGATACCGTAAGGGTACCTCCTTTTTCCCTCATGGCGTCATATGCATTGAGCACGATATTGATCACAAGCTGAGATATCTGTGTGGAGTCTCCTCTGATCCTTGCCTGTCCGGAACTGAATCGCCCTCTGACTTCGACGTTTTTCGGTTTTGCCGGAAGCGTGACTTTGAGGGAGCTTCGTATTATCTCTACGGGATCAAGCACCTTATAGCTCTCTTCCTTTCCTTTTTTAGAAAGGTCGGCAAGTCTCTGGACTATATCTTTTGCTTTGACAGATGCATTGTACACTTCCATCATATAATCCTGGATCTCAGCCTGATCATCAGGCAGCATTTCAGCAGCCATCATGCTGTAACCCATTATCGGCGTGAGAAGATTATTGAAGTCATGTGCAATGCTTGCCGTCATAGTACCTATGGTCTCGAGTCTCTGGTGATGAGCAAGGGCTTGCATGTTCTGATTGAGCTCCTCCATTGCAGAGTTCTTTTTCTTGAGCACTTCCAGATCTCTTTCATTGGCTGTATTAACATGCCTCATGAATATGAGCATGAATATGAGGACCAGGATACCTCCGATAGCCATTCCTCCGAAAATCAGGATGTTTTCTGCAGCACGTCTGGATGGCTGAAGCGCTTCATCAAAATCTGCTACGATACCTATAGCAAACTCTCCGTTAGTGGTCTTGCCGCTCGGCTGAACCACTATTCTGGCAGTGTAAGTATCTCCGCTGGCATCTTCTAGTTCTAGCGAACTGCCGCCGGATTTCTGAGTACCCTGGCACTCTATCATATAGTTTCTGATCTCGGCTGTGCTGCCTTCGGCTTCGGCCGAAGGAGAACATATCACCATGTCGCCTCCGGAAAGGTACATCATAACAGTGGATGTGCTGTCAAGAAGCATCACCCTTCTTGACGCACTGCTCCCCAGGACATTATTGTAAAGCTGCTCAAGGCTGATGAGCGCTTCATACTTGATGTCACCCGGAGCTGCGACCTCATAGGCCATATAGTAGCGTCCGCCGTCATCTGTACAGATACGTATGCCTCTTCCGTCTGCTTCCGTTATAAATGAATAGCCGGCGTTGCCCGATGCCGTCACGACTATACCGTCGTCCTTTAGCATGAGCATATCGGCATATATAGGGTTGGCAGTCATGGTGTTGGTTCTGAAATATGCTCCGAGATCCGCAGTATTCCCGCCTTTTGACTCCTTCCATTCTTCCAGGAGCTGACCGAGTCTCTTTCTCGCAAAAAAAGTCTCTGACTCTCTGCAGAATGAATCCAATGAGTTCTCGATATTGATATCTTCAGAGTTTATCAGACTGTAGAACTGAGTATCCTTCTCTTTGAGAATCGTTTCATCGAACTCACGAAACGATTCCCAGGCCCTGTATATACCAAAGCAGATGCAGAAAATCGCTATGAGAAACACTACAACAAAAGCCACCCTTCCAGAAGGTCTGCTCTCCACAGGAGTCTGGATGTCATCTCCCTTGCCGAATATTTTCACCTCGCCTGAATTATCGCGGGAACGCTCTGCTATTTCATCTGTTCTGTCGGCTTTGTTCATCTTCGCTTCCATTATGTTTTCCGCGTACGTGTGATGATATATGATCCTGAAAAAACAAAGTGCCTTCAAAGCGATCACTCTTTAAAAGCACTTATTTTTATATATGAATATTACTCGTTCTCAGCAGCTTCTTCGCCGGTATCCTCAGCAGTGTCTGCTGCATCATCAGAGGCTTCTTTCTCTGCCTCCTTCTCGAGATCCTCGAGGTACTTCTTAGCATCTTTATAGCTCATCTCGACAGACTGCAGCTCGTCTTTGCCAACTGACAGAGTTGCTTTCACGTCGGCTGAAAAAGCTCTTGTCTGAGGCTTGATGTTGGTCAGGAAATAAGCGGCGATCTGCTTGACCTGCTCTTCACCGTCCTCACCTTCATAATACTCTTTCGCCTGCTTTGCTATATTCTCATCGCTTCCGTCAACAGTCATTACTATCTTCATTGAGTTCCCGTCCGCAGTGATATTTGCTGTAGTATATGCATCCATCTGCATGTTTCCGTATGCTTCTTCGCCACCGTTCTTTTCGATGTACTTTTCAATAGTTGCCGGCTTTGAAAAATAATTATAGCCAATAACAAAAGCAAACATCGCGATCACCACACCGAATATCAACAGCGCGATAAGAGCATTGTTCGGTCTTGATTTTTTCTCTTCTATTTTATTGGCGGCTTTTCGTGCTGCCTTGGCTTCCCTTCTTTCAGCCTTTTTTATGCGTTTGCTGCTTACTTTTACAGCAGGATCATCTGCAGACTCAGTCTGTTCGGCAATTGCATTTTCTGCAACGTCTTCTGCCGTTTCTGCAGCTTTTTCAATCTCTTCTGTCTTTTCTGCAACTTCTTCGATATCTTCTGTTTTTTCTATTGTCTCTGCTGCTTCAGCTTCTTCTATAACGTTTTTCTTTTCGTTTTCCATCAATAGACCCTCTTCTGTCTTCTTAAATTATATTTCGGCTCCGCAGTCAAGGCAGTACATACTGCCTTGCGGATTTAACATGCCGCACTCAGGACATTTTACCATATCAGCATCATTGACTGCATCAGTTATCCGCAATTTTATGCCCAAAGCAAGCTTTTCCGCAACCGCTTCTGCATAACGGTTGAGTTTCATATTCTGCGGAGAAAAGCGGATCTCCGCCGCTCTACGCAATTCTTCAAGGCCCTGCGAGTATTCTTCATCTGTACGCCACAGCACAGTCACCACATCTGCATTTCCGGTACCCCCTGTCACAAACGTGACATTCCTCACCTCTTCACAGTACAGTGCGGCATATACTCCCTGTCCAAGCCTGAGCACACCGTAATCGAGCACCTTCCCGTCGCCGTCCAGAAAAACGGCTGTCCGGCCTGCTATTCGCATCTCACAGAACCTCTGCGGTTTTCTGTTTATAATGTAATAATCGCTGTCTATCATCTGTTGATTCGCTTCATTCACCACTGCGGCAGACATAAGTCGTGCACCACCCTCGCGGCTTGTGGTCTAACTGCCTGCTGAAGTATGGTGCACATTTTCATATGATCACATCTGCGCCTGTCCGGCACAGTACATGCTGCATTCAGCCACTAAACTGTAAACCTGTATCCAAGTCCTCTGACGGTGATCAGGTACTTAGGGGTAGAAGGATCATCTTCTATCTTCTGGCGGAGTCTGTTGACATAAACCATGATCGCATTTTCATCTATAATGGTCTCGCCCCAGATAACAGAGTAGATCATATCCTTGGAGAAAATATGGTCAACATTATCGATGAAAAGCTTGATCATCGAGTTTTCCTTGGATGACAGCGGTATCTCCACATCGTTTTTATAAAATCTCAGTGTAGATGTATTATACGTGAACGGTCCCGCTTTGATTATGTTGTTGGTCCCCTGAGGAGATGTGCTGCGGCTGCGCCTTATCAATGCTTTTGCCTTGGCTACCAGTGTTACAGGGTTGAATGGTTTTGTGATGTAATCGTCAGCACCTATCTCCAGACCGTAAAGAGCATCCTGATCTTCTTTGCGTCCGCTTACGACCATGACCGGGGTACTGAGACCGCTTCCTCTAAGCTGCTGTATAACTTCAAAGCCATTGATGCCCCTCATGTTGATGTCAAGGAGTATCAGGTCGTACTTGTTCTGCTTGACCAGCTCCAGAGCAGCCTCTCCGCTGATGGCCAGATCAGCTTCAATGCCGTTATTCTTGAGTGCCTTGAAAAGCATCGTGAGTATCGTCTTGTCATCGTCTACGACCAGAACCTTATCAGACATTTCATCCTCCTGTAAGAAACAATCTTCGTATTAAACGCCGGCCTGAACCGTGCGGTCCATAGATCCCTAATTTATTTTAGCACATCACAACTGTGTTTGTAAAAGCAACTTTACATTGAGAGATTATCGGGGCTTTGTAACCCATGCATGGTTAACAATTATTTTAATGCTTTATCTCAATAAAAAAATGTAGTCCTTGTACTGCATGACATTCAGCGTCCAGAGGTTGACAATCAGTCATTTCACTCAAAAAATCGCCTTTTTGTTTCCCCGGTTAACTATATCCGTTGTTTTTTTGTTTTTTTATCAAATAAGTGCCCAATTGACCAGTTAAGTACCCAAAGCTTTATCTGGAACTGTGCTATACTCAAATTGATTCAAGTAAGGAGGAGGCCTTAAAAATGAACGATAACAGGCGAAAGCTGACCGGAATCCTCAAGCTGCTTTACGAGAATACCGATGCTGATCATAGTATGAATACCTATCAGATCATGGATGCTCTCGAGAGCATGGATCATGGCAGACCTGACAGGAAGACCATTGATGCCAACATCAAGTTCATAATTGAAGATCTTGGTTTTGGTATCCAGAAAGAAAAAGGCAAGCCTAACAGATACCGCTGGATCGAGAGAGAATTCGATCTTTCGGAACTCAAGATGCTCGTGGATGCAGTTCATTCATCCAGGTTTATCACCAGGAGAAAGAGCCGGGAGATCATCGCTAAGCTCAAAGATCTCACGAGTGTTTATCAGGCAGCTGCACTGAACAGAGAGCTCTATACCAACGATTTCTTTAAGCGCGATGGAAGCGTAGCTCTTCTTTCTGCCGACGTGATCAACGAGGCCATCAAGAGCCAATGCAGAATAACATTCCGTATGGCAGATTATGACATGGATAAAAACGAAGTTTTACGTCATGGCGGAAAAGTGTATGAGGTCAGTCCGTATGCACTGATGTGGAATAACGACTATTATTATATGCTCGGCCTTCCTTCAGACTCTGATGAAGTTAGGTCCTACAGGGTTGACAGGATGAAAGACGCCGCGCTCAGCCAGCTTCCTTCCAAGCAGGCTCCTGCGGACTTTGATCTAAGCAACTATTCCGGCCGGGTCTTCGATATGTTCACCGGCAAGACTGCAGATGTCGTACTCAACTGTAAAGACTACACGATGAATTATCTTATAGACAGGTTCGGCAAGGACTTTTACTCACAGAAGACCGCTCCTGACAGATTCACTGCAAAGGTCAGAGTCGATGCCAGTCCGACATTCTATGCATGGGTATTCCAGTTCGGCGGTGATATCGCTATAGCTGAGCCTGCATGGGTCAGAGACGAGTTCCATGCAATGATTGCCAGGCAGGTATGATACAGTCATCTGATAATTAACAGCCCTTCAATTCCTCTTCGGATTGAAGGGCTTTTTAATGTATCCGTTATTCTTTTGGTCCGAATACCGACTGCCTGTATTTAAGAAGCAGACTTCCCAGAAGCTCTCCGAGTACATAGCATCCCAGGAATTCACCACCGGCTATGTATACTGCCATCAGCGGTATCGGGATCTCCCGGAGTCCGTATCCATAATACAGCACGAAAGGTATGATCAGCGTATTGGCAACAATTTCAGGTATCGGGACAAGCCATCTGTTTGCCCTTAGCTTATAGCCAAGCCACGCTCCTATCAGAGTGGCAAGACTTCCGAATATCACATCCGGGATCACTGCGCCTCCGAGTATATTGGCTAAAAGACAACCGATAAACAGTCCCGGTACCGCGGCAGATGTGAACATTGGCAGAATGATGAGCGCTTCAGATATCCTGAGCTGGAGCGGTCCGAACGATATCGGTGCAAAAGCAAGCGTCAGAACTACATAAAGGGCCGCTATCAATGCACCCTGCGTAATTTTAAGCACCTCTTTGTGATTGTCTTTCATCAGCAGTCTCCGTTTCACATAACTTACCGGCTGCACGCTCCGATTCTATCCTGAGTTTCATAGATTGGGCATGCGGTATATTGGATTCTATCACATTTCCGGAGGAAAATGACCGGTGATTCCCGCTCTCCTGTCCTGCCGGCATGAAACCCGGTATCTGATTGATTTATTGTACGGAAATTGATTTAATGTACTTGTATACGTAAAAAGCATGAAAGGTCCGGTACATATGAACGATAAACGATCGATCCCGCTGCTGGCAGATCTATTCCTGACATTTGCCAAAGTCGGTGTAATGATGTTCGGAGGCGGCTACGCTATGCTGCCTATTCTACAGCGTGAAATAGTTGAAAATAAAGGCTGGTCGACTGAAGAGCAGCTGGCTGATTACTATGCGATCGGTCAGTGCACTCCGGGGGTCATAGCCGTCAACACGGCAACATTCGTGGGCTCAGAAAATGCCGGCATAGCCGGCGGAGTTATAGCTACTCTGGGTGTTGTTTCCGGACCGATCGTCATAATCACTGTGATCGCTGCTTTTCTCAGCGGATATATGGACCTCCCGGTTATAGCTCACGCTTTCAGCGGTATCAGAGCATGTGTGGTAGCCCTTATTCTTTCCAGCGTTATCAAGCTGTTTAAAGGGGCGGTAAAAGACTGGCCGACACGAATCATCTACCTGATCGTCCTCCTGCTTGCGGCAGCCGGGGCTTTTCTCGCTACTCCGGCAAATCTCTCTGCTGTCTGGGATATCATCACCTCTCCAATATTCCTGGTATTTATGTCAGGCGTGCTCGGATTGGTCATACGGAAGATAAAAGGGGGTCTTGAGAAATGATATTATTGAGACTTTTCTTTGAATTCTGCAAGGTGGGACTGTTTTCTGTCGGAGGCGGGCTTGCAACCATACCTTTCCTTACAGATATGGGTATACGTACCGGCTGGTTTACACCGGCTCAGCTGACAGACATGATCGCCATATCAGAATCTACCCCGGGACCGATCGGTGTAAATATGGCAACATACGCAGGGTATACCACTGCTGGCGTGCCGGGCGGTATTGCAGCGACACTCGGGCTGATATTCCCGTCGATAGTCATCATCCTTACGATATCAGGCTTTTTGCAGAAATATCGTGAGTCCAAAACGGTAGATGCAGTTTTTTACGGCCTCAGAGCTGCTTCTGTCGCTCTCATCACAGAAGCCTTACTGCAGGTCGCAAATATTGCTCTTCTGAATCATACAACAGCAGACGGAGTTGTCCAGACATTCTACTGGCCGGCTATCATACTTTGTATCGCAGTATTTATATGTGTGAGATATACACCGCTCAAAAAGATGCACCCTATAGTTTTTATAGCAGCATCAGCTGTGGTCGGCATTGCACTTGGTATGTAGATGAAACGAGATCGTATTTCATATCAGCAAAAGGCGGACGGCGCTAAGCCATCCGCTTTTTCAAATCAAGGTATATCCCTAAATTTACATCCTGCTGATATCTTCTATTGCTTTCAGCAATACCGGGAACTCGCTGATCACAGGCAGCCTTACTCTCGCGGAACTTGAGTCAAGTCCTTTAAAATCGTTACCGTCAATCACCAGCACCCCTCTGCTCAGGAATTCTCTGCTGAGATCGATTCCGGGATCATCGTGGTAGAGGAGCATCAGGGAGTTGGTATCCAGTGTTTCTGCCATATGCAGCCTTCCGCTGCTTCCGCCCGGACACTCATCAGTACATCCAAGTACATCTCTGATGCTGCGCTTCATAGCAGCAAAATCCGCCATGCTCTTTTCTATGTGATCTCTGTGCGATATCGCCTCAGCAGCGATCTCTCTTGTCAGCTCCCCCACCATGTAAGGGTTTACCATTTTATTCATGCAGGCGATCATATTCTTGTGGGCTATGATGTAACCTGCCCTCATCCCTGCTAGTCCGAAGGCCTTGGAAAGTGTGCGTACCACTATAAGATTAGGGTATTTTGCGAATAGAGTCACTGCCGAATTCTCCTTAGGCATAAAGTCTCCATATGCCTCATCTATGATCACAGTTATATCGTAATTCACAGCTTCTTTCACTATTCGCTCAATATCCGAGATGTCGATGCACTGGCCTGTAGGGTTGTTCGGGTTGTCTATGTATATGAAGTTATAGGACTTCCCCACAGCTGTATCCGCTTCGGTTTCCTCGTAATGCATCTCAAGAAAATCATCCGTGTCAAACTTATAATTGTTCCCCTTATTCAGCTGATATGGAGCGTATTCGATCCCTATCATCCCGGCATGCATATAATAATCGGTAAATTGAGGCGATACCCCGAGTACGACAGCATTATGAGTATCAAAAATGTTGTTTACTATATAAAGTGCACTTATGCTGCCGTCTGTCAGGAGGATATTGCCGCGCTCAACATCTATCTGCTCCTCCCAGTATTTACTGATTGCATCGTAAAGTGCCGGACTGTGAGGATACGGTCCGAGTCTGGCTGGATCAAAACTTCTGAGCACATCGATACATTCCTGCGGGAATCCATATGGGTTGCACCCCTCGCTGCAGTCGATCCCGCCTTCAGGTAATTCTATGTGATCCATCGCATAGCTGATCTTTTCCTGTTCAAGCAGTTCTTTTCTGATCTTGAGGTTTTTCATTTTGCTTTCTCCCGACGGATCTTTTTTACTGCACATCAACATATACTGTCAAAGCAACGATCGCTATCGTTATCTCAGTCTTTGGCTTTCCGTTCAGAGCTATACCCTCCGGGTTAGCCCCTCCATGATGCACCTCGGCATCGACATTCCACCATGCGAGATAGTCTGTTACGACAGATGGATCTACCTCTTCAGGATGCGGTGCATATATATCTGCCTTGATATACGCCTGTGTCTTGCGGTCGGTAATCTCAAAGATCTCAGAGATGCCTGCCATACAGCAATGATGGATGGCGTCCTTTGTAGCCTTGAGCACTGCATTGTTCTGGTCGCCGCCATGCATATCCACACCCTGTCCGAATTCAATTATCAATCTCTTCATAGCCATGTCTTTTCTCCTCATTAAGTCCCTGATACGCCTCGATAGAGTACAGCATATATGATTATGATAGCACAACTGTATATCGTCTATTGCGCGTTTTTAAAATGAAAAGCGGATCCTATGACCTGCTTAGATCCCAAGTTCTTCGCTAATGATATCATTGGCATTTTCCATTATTTCAATGAACCTGTCGAAGTCATCTTCGCCTATCTTGCCTTTAAGCAAATCTGTTATTTTTTCAAATGATTCTATTACTGACATGATGGCACACCGACCTTTATCCTTCAGTTGCAGTTCAATGACCCTTGCATCCAGCGCTGATTTCTCTTTTGATATCAGATCTCTCTGCTCTAGAGAAGTAACGATCTTGGATATCGCCGGCTT
>Ga0310695_10011521_pt1 | contig 12614 bp, 9 predicted proteins | sample RumenRJG_04DNA_FD_203882 | JGI IMG/M metagenome (GOLD analysis project Ga0310695, IMG submission 203882) | Bovine rumen microbial communities from Lethbridge, Alberta, Canada - RJG_04 (v2) (version 2) | ecosystem: Host-associated > Mammals > Digestive system > Stomach > Rumen | place: Canada...
CTCAAAGGCTGTCGATGCCACTATTGCCCTCTATCATTCCAGTGGTACGACCTATCTGGAGGTGCTGACTGCCCAGACACAGCTTCTCTCGGCTCAGCTCGCTCTGGCTTCCGACGATTTCAATAAGATGCAGTCGGTTGTATCCCTCTATACAGCCCTCGGCGGCGGTGGAAAGTAAATTGATAATTGAAAATTGATAATTGATAATTATGGCAAGCGAAATATCCCCCAAAGCTGAGATCAGCCCAAAGGCAAAGATCGGCAACAACTGTAAGATATTCCCCTTCGCATATATCGAGGACGACGTGGAGATCGGTGATAACTGCATCATCTTCCCCTTCGTCTCGATCTGCGACGGTTCACGTATCGGCAACAACAACAAGATCCACCAGGGCTCGGTGATTGCCGCCCTGCCGCAGGACTTCAACTACCGTGGTGCCAAGTCATACGTGAAGATTGGTAATAATAACGTGATCCGTGAGAATGTGGTTATCAACCGCGGCACGAACAAGGATGGTTACACCGTCATCGGAAATGATAACTTCCTGCTCGAAGGTACCCATATCAGCCATGATACCGTAGTGGGCGATCACTGCGTGTTTGGCTATGGCACTAAGATTGCCGGCGACTGTGAGATCGGCAATGGTGTCATCTTCTCTTCGGGTGCCATCCAGAATGCCAACACCCGTGCCGGCCGTCTCTCCCTGATTCAGGCTGGTTGTGCTTTCTCTCACGATGTGCCCCCGTTTGTCATTGCCGGTGGCAACCCGATGGTCTATGGTGGTCCTAACACCGCGATGATGAAGATTGCCGGCATCGACGAGAAGGTGCAGAAGCACATCGCCAATGCCTACCGTCTGCTCTTCCATGGAAAGACCAGCGTGTTTGATGTGATCAATCAGATCAAGGATCAGGTGCCCGACGGCCCCGAGATCCAGACCATCATCACCTTCCTCGAGCACACCAAGCGAGGCATCATGTGTAAGTGATCATATTCCCCGAATTGCATGTCAGTTCGGGGAATATTGTTTATCCAATCTCCTATTGGGGGCTGCCCTCAATAGGAATTTTTATGTATATTTGCATCGCAAACTTAAAACAAATGAATATGATGGCTATTTTTTTATTGTTTCGTAGTGGGGGAAAGGATTTCTTCAACTATATGGCTAGGGAAAAAGAATCTTTGCGAGGAAAACGCAGACCTAAAACGATTTATAACTATGAGACTGCATTACGTTCTTTCCGTCAGTTCTATGGGCAGAAGGCATTACCATTAGCGAAAATTGACAAGTGGCTGATGATTCGTTATGAGACTTGGTTAAGGGATCGAGGCGTCTGTCGCAACACGTCGAGTGCTTATATGCGTTCATTACAAGTGTTCTATCTTAGGGCTGTGCATGACGGTTTAATCAAGAATGCTCATCCTTTTGATCAAGTGTTTACAGGAAATGCAAAGACCATAAAACGGGCATTATCAATAACGGATGTACATCGTATCCAGTCGCTGAAAGTTCCTGATGGGACGCGAAAAGCATGGCGTCAGTTGGTGCTTGATGTGTTTCTCTTTTGTCTCTATGCAGGTGGTATGCCGTTGGTCGATGTCGCTTTCCTGCGGCGGAATCAGATTCAGGATGGTCACATCGTTTATTACCGTCGGAAGACCGGTGAGCAAGTTATGATACCTTTGACCAGAGAAATGCGTGGCTTGATCAATCAATATAAGAGAGTGGGAAGTGACAAGGTATTCCCCTTGTTGAATAGGGGACAAGATGCTAGTAAAGATCATGATGACCTGTTCATGCGCCTGACCTCACGCTATAACCGAACCCTGAATGCGTTGGGAAAGCTGGCTGGCATTCAGAAGAAACTGACCCATTATGTGGCTCGTCATACGTGGGCATCTATTGCCAGCAGTCTGGCGATTCCTGTTTATAGCATATCCCGTTGCTTGGGACATACGAATGTGAGGACGACACAGATTTATACTACAGATCTTGATAACCATCTGGCGGATAAAGCTATACAGGTGGTACAAGTTAAACTGTCTCCAATATAATACTTGTATTTTTAACACCTCTTACAAAGAGGAACGTTATACTAGGCTTTGCAAAAATAGTCTTTTTTGCAGATAAAGTGGCTTTAAACGGATAAAAAACTATTAGAATGTTACACTTTTTAAACCTTCAACAATACAATCCCTCATAATTTAACTTTTGTTAATCAAAAAAAACATACCTCTTTGTAAGAGGTACGCATTTCTCGTTGAGATATGGGCACAGCGAAATGATTACAAAGTAGGTAATGAGAGCAACTAAACTCTATCTATTATATATAAGGTGTATTTTGCTGGTATTAACTCTTTTGATGCCTAAGACTATATATAGTCAGGTAATAGATACCAGTCATCGGATAGATACTCTTTCCAATTCGGATCGATTATCTGTTCGAACAAATGCCTTGGATTGGTTGCTCTTGGTTCCTAATATCGGTATTGAGTATGATTTGAAGAACGTCAACTACAATCGTTGGTCAGTAGGTCTGAATCTGCGTTATAATTGGCAGACCAGCCATACCTTCAAGCCTGGTGTGGTCTATAATGTTGCTGAGGCTCGTCTGGAAGTGCGAAGCTACTATCGCATCCGTGAGTTCTCAAACTACATTGAGCGTAAGAAGAAATTCTGGGATCGTTTCCTCTCTCCACGTCGAGAGAAATCAAAGCATCCTACCACCACGTATTATCGAGGTGGATTCCTGGCCTATAATAAGTTCTCGATCAAGCTCGGTGACGAAGGAAATCAGGGCAATGCCATCATTGGTGGTGTGATGTTCGGATTGGTCAGACCGCTCTATGAATTCCGCAATGGTCATTCGCTTGATTTCGAGTTGGGCGCAGCCGTGGGCGTGGCTTATGCCAAATATAATATCTATACCCATGATGCCTTCTATGATTATTATCCGAAGACTGGCGAAAAGACCACGATCCTCCCTATTATCAATGAGTTGCGCGTAGGCTTGGCCTATCGTCTTGGCAAGTATCCGATCACGAAGAAATACCGCTGGCGTTATGATGTGGATATGGAATATCAACGTGCTTTTGATGATAAGCTTCTTGAAGACCGTCGTAATGCCGATACCAAGTCGTTTAATGATTCTGTTGACTCTTATGCCCGTAAGTTGTTCTGGGAGAAATACGACTCTATTACAAAACAGAACCGCATAGCCAACGATTCGTTGCGCAGGATCGGACAGGATGAGAAGTCGCTCCAGAAGGCTGCGAAGGAAGCCCGCAAGGCTGAGGAGAAGGCCCAGAAAGCGGCAGTGAAGGAAGAGAAGAAGGCCACAAAGAAAAAGGAAGAGGAGGCGGAGGAACCCAAGCAGCCCGTAGCTGCCACAGAACAGAAAGGAGGTGAGTCATGAATAAGATGCACTTGCTTTTCTTCCTGATGATCTTCCTGCTATTGACAGGCGCTTGTACGGAGGTGGACCTCTACGACGATCCCAATTACACCCAACGTACGGAGGTGAAATTCTCCTATGACTGGGTGACGAATGCACCGAATGACCAGTTCGACCATCAGAGACCTGACTCGATGCTGGTGATTGCCAAACGTATCGTGGGTGCATGGAAATCCGCGATGGTAGTCAGTTCCGAAGATGGCAAGGGCTTCTACCTGTGGAATGCGCCCAATCGGGAAGTGCCCGATCCGGTGTTTGATGATGATGAAGAGGAACCGACCCTGGTTGATGGCGGTGATGTGGATGTGGAGCCCGAGACTTCAACAGACTCTGTTGCCCTTGCACACCGTTGGCGTTTCGGCACCACCAGGGCAGAAGGTGACTCTACGTCCGTGGCCGACAATGATTCTACTGCTACAGAGGAGCCAACAGGTACCGACCCAGAGCCAGAGCCGACACCGACCCCTGATCCGGAGCCTGTCGTTGACCCGCAGCCAGGTGTGGATAGAGCCACCGACCTCTTCGAGATCATCCCTGGTTTCTATAAGTTCATCACGTTCAACCTCGATACCACGGAGTTTATCTATCAGGATATCAATGCCTATCTGATGGCCGAAGAGAATAAATCCACCCTGCAGGAACTCTGCGTGGAGTATAAACGATATGACTATCACGATCCCCACCTCCGTGGTACAGTGAACTTCTGGAAAGACTATAACCTCTATGGTGATGGTAAGAACTACATCCAGCCGGATATCACGCCCATCTATTACGACTCGATCGCGAATGAGCGGATCGTCAGGAATACCCAGCCGACCCTTACCTTCAAGCCGGGACCGCTGACGCAGAATATCGACATCCGCTTCAAGATCAAAAAGAAGGTCGATGTGGTGCCGTTTATCATCGATTCGGTCTATGCCGATATCTCGGGCATCCCTTATCGTGTGAATCTGGCGAATGACTATATAGACATTAAGCAAACCTGTAAGATGATGTTCCAGAACTATCTGGAGGATGCCAGTGGTAATCGGATCACTGATACGGGAACGAATACGGAGTTGTGCTGCCATGGTAACATCGATGTGCTGAGCCTCGTTAATGCCCACGACAGCACCATGGTCAAAGGCCCGGGCATCATGCAGGTCATGATATTTGTCAGAGGCTTTCACCCTATCCGTGGTAAGATCAACCTCTACCACTGTATCCGTCGTGCCAATCTGATGGATGATATGGGTGATGGCTTGTGGGCGCGTAAGCGCAAGAATCATGGTGTGTTGGAGATCGACTCCGATATGCTCATCGACGAGCGTCTCATCCTCACCGATGATGGCGATGGCGGACTCGACCGCTGGATACCGATGGGCGATGAAGACATCGTGATTGATACGTAGAAAAAAAGAAGAATTAAGATATGCGAATGAACCTGAAGACTGGATTCTTGACCCTGGTTGCCGCCATTTCCTTGGTGGCATGCTCTGAGTCGTATCCAGGGCTGATCTACGATGAGCCAGGTAATAAGGTCGTCAATGAAGAAGGGCTGGACTCCACAACCCTTGTTCCGCTTTATGTCTATGTCAATAAGCAGAGCTTCTTCACAGTGACCGCCACGCCAGGCAATGGCAAGTTACCTGCCACCACCCGTGGCATCGGCCCCTTCCAGCCCATCACTTTACCGACCGATGCTGCTGGAAATCCTATCACCTATACGGCTGAGGATAGTATCAGATATCATCAGACCAACTTCCGTATTTTTGCTTTCCGTGATGGCAAATATGCGACCACAGGCTCTGCCTATCCCGCCGAACTGGCCAACGAGCCGAATATGACGTGGACCCTGCTGGCAGAGGATGGCAGTGGGCATCAGGATGAGGAAAAACTGAACTGTCTGGTGGATGGCTACTCCTACTATTCGGGCATCTCTTCTCACCTCGATGATAAGAGCGGTCTGATTACGGAATCGAAGGCTCCGCTTTTCTACGGCACCTATCAGGATGTGGGCTATAACTTCTTTGCCTATGTCATCGACGATCTGGAGTCTTCTGCCAACACTGTCCATCGCTCTCAGGATAGCATCTATTATGATATCACCCTCGACGGCACGCAGGATGTGATGTGTGGTTATGCGCCAAAGCTTACAGACCAGGTGTTGAAGGATCGCTACGATCAGGTGGTACTCACCGATGCCGAGCGCAACCGCATCCTGAATATCGGTAACTATAGCACCTATGCGGCCCACCGTAATATCGATCCCTATGTGGATATCTACCACCAGCTTACGCGTCTGGAGTTCCGCGCCTATGCGGGTGATGAAACGGCTACATATACCACGATTGATTCGGTCTATGTGGAGGCTCCTAATACGGGTAAGCTCATTGTGGCTCACCGAGATCCCAGTCGGGTAGGGCTCTATATGAATGATGCCTTCGGTCGCTACTATCTGCACGATAAACCTGAGATTGTGGACTCTGTGCAGGCCGATAGCACCGTGACCAAGCGGATGCTTCGCAACTGCGCTATTATGCCAGCCGGACAGCATAAGGTGGAGTGGAAAGAGGAGTATTGGGCAAATAAGGCGGCAAAAACGAAGATCCCTATTTTCGAGCGTGAGCGTCTTGATCTCGGTAGTAGCATGATGTTGCCGCAGTCATCTGAGTTTGTTATCACCATCTGCTCTACCTATAAAGATGCCACAGGTAATGAACAGAAATCAAAGTCGCATTATCGCGTCACGGCAGCATCCTTGGGCGAGAAGCCTGAGAACTGGGATGAGGCCACGCAGCAGTATGTGTTTAAGCGGGCTCGTTATTACACGATCAACCTTGCCGTCTATGGTTTGCAGCCTATCCAAGTGATAGCCAATATCGAAAGCTGGAAGGATGGTGGTGAAGTTTATGTTGATCCTGATGATTAATTGAAACAAAATAATATAAATGTTATAATTCACATGTTTTATTCACTTTTAAAAACTTAAGGTTATGAAAAAGTATTTTATGTTCGCAGCCGTTGTCACAGCAGGAATGCTGGCAAGCTGCTCAAGTGAGTCACTCACAGGTTCTGATCCTAAGATAGAAACTCCGGATCAGGCAGATCTCGTTCCCATTGAAATTGGGGTCGCTTCTTCTCAGACAAAAGCTGGTACTCGTGGAACTGGTACTGCAGGTGACATTGAGGGCGGAACTAATATTTGGAATGGTGAGCAGATCAATGTTTTAATGTATCAGATTTCAGATGCTGATGAAACAACAGCAGCAAATGGTGAGAAGGCAACATTTAATCCTGTAACGGATGGTGCTACACCGAATCCTCATAATCTTTATGATGAAACGACTTTATTGGTGACCCCATTAACAGTGGAGAACACTGCTTCTGGTATTGCTAAAGAAATTGCAGACGGTAGCCCTGATCCTTATACGACCCCTGGTACAGCTACTTATAAAGTGAAGTATTACCCTGCTACAGGGCGCTCAGATTTCTGGGGTTATTATCTTGGTGGCTATGGTACAGGTGCTAATGCAAGTGCAGCAATGGGTGATCTTAGTAATTATACTTATGATGCTACCAACGCTACCATTACAGCCGCTGCTGATGCAGATGTTGCCACTGTTAAAGCTATTGCTTTCAAAATTGATGGTACTCATGATCTGATGGTTGCTAAGGCTGCTACGGGTGGAACTCATGCTGATGGAACTTTTACAGGAGGACAAGAAACAAAAATAACGAATGCGGGTGGTAATGCTACTATCGCCAAGGCTGCTTCTTATTCCGCTAAGGCTGCTCGTCAGGGCCTTCAGCCTGAATTAGAGTTTAAGCACCTCTTGTCTCGTTTGACCTTTAAAGTTAAGCCTGGTAATGAAAAAGCTGATGGTATAATAGTTACAGGTATAAAGGTGCATTCAATGACTGATGGTCAACTGATCGCAGCTTACAAATATGATCAGTTTGAGGCTGAACCTCAGCGCATTATTTGGAATACTCCGGTAATGTCTGCTACAGATCCAACAGCTGCTGCTGCTGATTACAAAGAATATCCTGTCTTGGACTTAAAGCAGAGAACAAGTGCCACTAATAGAACAATGAAGGGATTAGATGAAGTAGAGTTAGATTGGATAACCGCTGCAGATATAGCTGCTCACACCGCTCATGCTACAGGGGTTACAGAACCTCAGGCTTATGTTTCTTCTGTCGGTGATGCTCTTCTTGTTGCTCCGCAGGAGAAGTACTATGTTGAGATTGCTTACAAAATACCTCAGCATGCTGCAAGAAACTGGTTCGCAGATTATGCCAATTTTGATCCTGCGAGTCCGGATTATAACAAGCTTCTTCCTGGAGCATATGCCGATGCTGCAGGTAATGTAGTAGTGCCACCAATAAAGGCCACTATTACTCGTCAAGATACTAATACAAATCCGTCTTTTGTTAAAGGTGAATCTTATACAGTGACAATAACTATGTGGGGTCCTGAGGAAATAGAAATTACAACGACTCTGGTTCCTTGGGTTAATTCAACTGATGTGATTAGTATTGACGGTGAGTAATCCCATTGCTTGGTGGCTTGAGCCCAACTGCTTAGCAGGGAGGCTTGATATATGAAGAATTCCAAAGTCTATGGCAGAGGCCGAAGTGCTTCTTGGGCCTTTTGCCAAGACAGCGGAAATAAATGTGAAACGAAAAAATAGATTAAATGAATAAATATCTATTTGTCCTTGGCTTAGTAGGAACGGCATTATTCTCTGCCTGCTCCACCTCTGACGACTTAACGGCAGAGCAACCATCCGTAACTCCTGTTGTTGAAGAACAGACAAAAGAGGCTGCTCTAATTCTTGAAGCAGCTCAGAATAGTGAGATACCTGTCTCAATAGGGGTTGGTTCGAGTCGAGGTTTTACTCGAGCTGTGCTTAACCCTGATGCAAATGGTAATTTCTCTACAGAGGATGGAAAATACCTTGGTGTGTTCTGTCTGGCTACAGGAACTCAATCTAATGTTGATGAATCTGTGATTCCAGAAGTTATACGTACGAATAATTGGAATACAGCAGCAGAGGATGATAAGGCTGGCCTGATTGTGAGGATGAATAATGTACCTGCTAAAGTAACAACTGATGGTACAACAAGTGATGTCCAATTTTGGGATATTGATAATAGTCGTGTTCAGCATTGGTACTATCCCATGGGTAACTGGATGAAATATAATTTCTATGCCTATTATCCAAGACAAGAAAAAGTGGTTGATGGTAATACAACACTGTCATTCTCTGCAAATCAAGTTTTGGAAAAGTACTATGAGATTGATGGAAGCCAGGATATCATTTGGGGTATGTCTGATCAGGAACATGCAACTCCTATTACTTCTTCTACAGCAACGGATGCTGATCCCTATTGTGCCAAATATTTCCGACTGTGGAAAGAAGTAGATGGAACCAACATTCAAAATTACTACCCCAAATTTGAGTTTAAGCATAAGTTAGTGCAGTTACGTTTTTTTGTTAAAGCAGCATTAAAGGATCCGGATAATCCTGATGATCATACAGTCCTCACAGACCTTACGAGTAAAAACATGCAAGTAACAGATATGTATATATCTAATGCGATTTACCGTTTGTCACTTATTGTTGCTAATAAGAATCCAGAAACTCAGTACAAGAATGGTCAGTTAAGTATGATGGGAAATAGCGTTCTAACGAAAGCATTACGTATCAAAGAGAGTGGCTTGGATAAAAATCGTTTCCGTGACGAAGATGATAATGATATTGTTGATAATCCATTCGCAATCACGGATGATGCTGTTGACGTGACTTCAGCTACACCAGTAGGTTATATTCTACTTGCTCCTACAAAGGTTTCTGGTGATGCTAATTTTAAGTACCAACTGGTTGTGAAGGTACAATATACTATCGATGAAGTAAATTACACTAACGAGATTCCTGTTGCATTAGATCTTCCTACAACAGAAACTGATGATGGAACTGGCAAGATATACAACATTGTTGTAAGCGTTCAATCGCCTCAAGAAATTCATGCAAAAGCTACGCTCGCTACATGGGAGGTATATGATAATGGTAATAATGGTAGGATTGATGTTAATGGCGAATAATTTTCCTAATAGATGTGCCTGTGCATCTAAAGGGTGCACGGGTGCATTTTAAAACAAATAAAACGAACTGAATGAATAAATATATCTATATCCTTGGCTTAGTGGGAACTGCATTGTTGAGTGCGTGTTCCGCTGACGACTTGACAATGATTCCTTCTTCTGAAGAGGAAGAATCTATCGTTGTTGAGGCGGGCAAGGATAGTGATATACCTATTACATTAGGGGTAGCCTCTGGTCGAGGTAATACTCGTGCAGTGCTTAACTCTAGTGCAGATGGTAACTTTGAAACAGAGACAGGCAAATACCTTGGTGTATTTTGCCTGGCTACAGGTTATCAGTCTCCTTATGAGGCAGAAGAGATGCGTCCAATCGAAAATGATTGGACAAAAGATAATGGTACATGTCTGTTAGTCAGGATGAATAATGTACCTGCAAAAGTGGAAGGCGGTAATGTCGCTTTTATGAATTTAAATGCGACATCCGAGCAGAACTATTATTATCCCATGGGTAATTGGATGAAATACAATTTCTATGCTTACTATCCAAGACAAGAAGAAACGGTTGGTGGTAAAACAACATTGGCAATCACTGCAAACCAAGTTTTGGAGAAGTACTATGAGATTGATGGAAGCCAGGATATTATATGGGGTATGGCAGTTCCTCCTGCTGATGATGCTTTCAGTGCCAAGTATTTCCGTGAGAATGTCTCAGCTGTGATTCCTCAATTTAGCTTTGATCACAAGTTGGTTCTGTTTAGATTTTTTGTTAAAGCAGCAAATACAGATGTTGTTAATTGGGGAACCCAAATAACAGATATGTATATATCTAATGCGATTTACCGTTTGTTACTTATTGTTGCAAACAAAGCAGATGCATCAAAGAATGGACAATTAAGTATGATGTCATCACTCCAAACGAAGGAGTTAGGTATTAAGGAGAGTGGCTTGGATAAAAATCGTTTCCGTGACGAAGATGCTAATGGTATTGTTGATAGTCCTTTGTCAATTACGGTTGTTGATCCTGATGTGACTTCAGCTACACCAGTAGGTTATATCCTTCTTGCTCCCCCGTCTGTATCTAATGATGACAATTTTGAATATACATTGGTTTTGAAGGTTAATTATGATAAAGGTGAAGGACCGACAGCCAAGACTTTAGAATATACATTAAATCCACCTTCTGGCGGATTTACAGAAGGTCAGGTATACAATATCGTTGTCTCTGTGAATCCTGAGCTGTAGGTGCAATTAACAATAAAGAAAACATAACGAGACGAATGAAGAAGAAACTGTTGATGACCCTGATGCTCTCCACCCTTTGGTGCGTGGCTACTCGTGCGCAGATGATTGCGGCGAATATCGACGCATTGTGGCTGGCGACGCTCTCGCCGAGCATCGGTCTGGAAATGGTGGTGGGCGAACGCTCCACCATCGGGTTGAACGGTCTGTTCGTGAACAAACCCTACGGCAATAACATCAAGTTGATAGAGGTGCAGCCCGAATACCGTTATTACTTCTCCGGACGTCCGATGTTCCGTGAGTTTATCGGCATCGGTGCCATCGGTGGCACCCATAATATCGAGTGGAAAGGCAAGATCTATGACGGTACGAACTTCGGCTTGGGCCTGATCTTCGGTTACGTCATGTCTATCGGCAAACGTGTGAACGTGGATTTCCATGCAGGCTTCGGCGCCGTGTATTATAATCATAAGGAATATTTCACTGGCGACCAGTATGACGCAGACTCAGCTGTAGATGGTCTGGAGAAGAACAATGCCTCCGGCTACTATCTGTTGCCCACGCGTCTCGGTGTCAGCTTTACCTATATATTAAAATGAGCATGCGTTTAAGACAGCTATTTCTGACCTTGTTGTTGGTTCTGCTGCTGCCGATGATGGCAGTGGCCCAGGAGGCTGTGCCCGTCACCGTACAGGGACAGGTGATTGTACATAACAAGGAGGACGGAAAGGATCTCCCTGAACGTGTGGAATATGCGTTGTTGACCAAGGCCGAGGCGCAGGAGGCCAAGGCGGCTTTTGACCGTCTGACAGGTGAGGGTGATAAGTCGCAGAATATCACAGGTGATGAGATAGAGGCGATAGATCGTTTGAAGCGCCGATATGGTTTTGTGAAGAAGAACACCACGAAGGCCAGCGGACGTTTCAGTATCAATGCCGCCACGACGCTCTGTCTCCTCTTTATCACAGGTCAGGAGTCGAAGGTGTCGGACATCATCGAGATCGTAGAAGGTAAAACCGAATACAATGTGGTGATCAACGTGCAGCGTCTGCGCGAGGTGGTGAAGCAAGGTAAACGCCCGGAGGGCGTGGATATTGGCGGTAGTGGCGGTGACTCAGGCGATGGTAACTGCTACTTCCATATCAGCCTGAACATCCCGAAGGGCTTCGGTAAGGAGTCGGCGCGACTGATCATCCAGACCTATGCCGTGTGTTGTCAGACCGATGACACGGTGGCTTATTGTGAACCGCTGGTGTATGAGGGAAAGGAATACCATACCTTGCAGAACCGTCGTATGGACTACGACTACTATGCCAACGACAAACTGGCGGATGCCTATCGCGACGGCATGGAGCTGACCAGCGACGAGTGGATCCGTGTTGATACCACCCTTGTATATAAGAAGGAAGATAAGAATTTGGACTACCGGGGGCCATATACCTATGTGCTGGAAGACTATCATCATGTGTATAATACAGGCGGGTGGGGTGGTACCTGTCTGTTCGAACGTCCCTTTAAGTTCGTGGATTTCACACCGGCCTTGGCGGAGATGCCTCTCTCGGATGAGTTCCGCGAAGAGGCCCAGTCGCAGTTCGGACAGGAGAACCGCGACCTGCAGCTCCGTTTCGTGGTAGGTCGCGATGTGCTGGAGGAGGATTCGATGAATCAGGTGAACATCCGTAAACTGGTTGAAGAACTTCGCTCTTACGGCAGTAAACTCGTGGCACCGAAGATTCAGGGTATGGCCTCGCCGGATGGTGGTCTGAAAGCCAACCAGGATCTGGCCTTGCGTCGTGCCCAGTATGCGGCCCGTATCATCCAGCCCTATC
>Ga0310695_10011526_pt1 | contig 12611 bp, 11 predicted proteins | sample RumenRJG_04DNA_FD_203882 | JGI IMG/M metagenome (GOLD analysis project Ga0310695, IMG submission 203882) | Bovine rumen microbial communities from Lethbridge, Alberta, Canada - RJG_04 (v2) (version 2) | ecosystem: Host-associated > Mammals > Digestive system > Stomach > Rumen | place: Canada...
TTGCCTTGTACTGTGCCGTGTATCGTCTGTATCCCATGGTATGTGCTCCTTCCTCGTCATCTTTTTGTATCATACCATGTTCACGCTCTTTTTCTCAACCGTGGTCTGGATCTCGGGGACCATTATAGACTGCATCCAATGATTATTTTAGGGCGATATGTCCTATTTTGCGAGACGCAAGACCGACATGGAAGCGCGGCTTGCATGAGACGGGATGAAAGAATGCGAAAAATAAAATTGAAATAAATCGAATATTATGTAAAGTCTTTTTCTTCTGTAAAGAAAAAAACTTTACAGAGATAAGCAACGCCGACCGGTCATCCCGAAGTTTCGAACGGAAGGCATGGTACGAGAGAGCGATGCAGGAGGGGAGAGACAGCAGAGCAAACAATGTGCGGCGCTTTGCCCGCCTGCGTCCCTGCAAAATGATAGACCGATTGAAAATCCGCAAAACATATCATGATATTTTGCTCTGGTTCCAAGCTGCGTTCCTTTGCCTTTGACTGGAACAAGCTGAATGTGTCGGGAAAAGAGACATAAAAAATAACGAGGAACAGATAAAACTATCAAAAAACAATCAGTCTGCTTTTGGCGAGATTTGATGTTGTTTCTTTTGCGATCATGTGCTAGAATAATGCGGATTTCGGCCCTCCGCGGAAGCGGGAGGCGCCAATAGAGAACCTGAAGGAGAACCGCGATGTCTGATTATATCATTGCTACGTCCTCGACGGCAGACCTGCCGCGCACCTGGCTGGACGAGCACCATGTCCCTTTTATCAGCTACGGCTATACGATCAATGATCGGGCCGTGGAGGACGACTGCCGCGAAGAGAGCCGTGCCGCTGTATACGCCGGCATGCGCAAGGGCGATCTGCTCAAGACCTCCATGATCAACGAATTTGCCTACTATGACTTCTTCCGGAACCTGCTTCAAGAGGGGAAGGATGTTATCTTCCTCGACATGTCCCAAAAGATGTCTACATCTTATGTAAACTGCGCGGAGGCGGCGGAGAAGGTCCGGAACGACTTCCCGGACCGGCGGCTCTATGTCATGGACACGCGCTGCATCTCCGGCGGGCTTGGCCTGCTTGTCAGCAATATGGTGCGCCGCATGGAGGCCGGCGCGAGCTTTGACGAGGCGATCGCCTGGGGAGAGGCGAATAAATTGAAGATCGCCCACCGCTTTACGGTGGACGATCTGAAATACCTGAAGATGGGCGGCCGCGTCTCGAACGCCTCCGCGCTTGTCGGTTCGCTTTTGAGCATCAAGCCGGTGCTGTATGTGCCGGAGGCCGGCACGCTGGACGTCGTATCTAAGGCGCGGGGGCGCAAGGCGGCGCTTGCCGCCATTCGCGACGGCATTGTTCACGACCTGTCGAAGGTCGACGCTTCCGGCCTGGAATTCCGCATCCTGCACGCGGACTGCCTCGCCGACGCGGAGTACATTCGGGATGAGATCAAAAAGGCATATCCGGAAACGGGCGAGATCCGGATCACGTCGCTCGGCGTCGTGATCGGCGCACACTGCGGTCCGGGCCTGCTGGCGGTGTTTTACCTCTGCGACGGACGCGATCCCGAATAACAGACCGCCATCAGCGCCGCGAAGGCGGCGCCGCCCGCCAGATTGCCCAGCGTGACGGGAACCAGATTCCGCAGCAGCCCGCCGAAGCCGATCGGGGCGCCGAGCAGCATTCCCAGCGGGATATAATAGGTGTTGGCGATGCTGTGCTCGAATCCCGCGATCACGAAGACCGCCACGGGAATGTAGGCGCCCAGCGCCTTGCCCGGCAGCGTTTCGGCGCGGATGGCAAACATCACCGCGGCGCAGACCAGAATGTTGCAGAGGAACCCTTTTACCAGGGCAGGGCCGAACGCGAGCCCTGCCTTTGCGTTTGCCGTGGCGACAGCCGCCGCGGCCAACGCGCCGTTTCCGAGGGAATAGACGCCGCTGTAGACGCAAAGCGCGGCGAGCAGTGCTCCGCCGATGCAGTTGCCGAGATAGACCGGCGCCAGATTGCGGAGGCATTGCGCGCTCGTCACTACGCCGCGCAGCAGCGGGCTGGCGAGCAGGCAGTTGCCGGTGAACAGCTCCGCGCCGGTCAGCACCACCATGATGAGACCCGCGGGAAACAGCAGTCCGGCGACGACCTTGGCGAGCCCGGGGTCGGCGACGCCGAAGGACCCGACGGCGGAGATCAGCGCGCCGCAGCCGATCAGAAAACCGGCCAGAATGCCGAGCAGCACCAGCTTCCACAGCGGAGCGGAGACCTTGGCGCGGCCGATATCGTCATAGAGAGGGACAAAGTCTTTCATTTCGTTCACCCACGCACCTGCTTATCCTTGAGAGGCGATCGCCTTGTCCAGCGCCGCTTTCATATTCTCTTTGATGACCTCATAGCTGTCCGAAATCTTGGTTTCGAACAACTTTTCCTTTCCGGCGAAGACCGAGGGGACGCTGTAATAGTCGTAGAGCCCCGCCACCTCCGGCTGCACGCTTTCCTCGATCCAGTCCAGGGGAACGCTCTCATAGGCGGCGTTTTCGGCGGTGAGCTCTCCGAGGGCCCGTTTCGCCTTTTGGCAATAGGGACAGCTTTCGAGGTAGAAGACCGTGAGTTTTTCCATGCTGACAGCTCCTTTCGTGTATTGAGCAGGATGACAATATTATAATGCAGGACTGGCCCGCACGCAAGCCTTGCAAATTTCGACAGGTAAAATATAATAGTATTCTGAAAAACCAAAACACGGGAGGTGGGTCGTGAGCAATATACTGCTTTGTATCAACGCGGTGCTGCCCATGCTGCTGACGATAGCCGCGGGATATACGGCGCGGCGGCTTGGCTGGATCCGCGAAGAGGACGTGCCCCGGATGAACGGCGTTGCGTTCCGGGTGTTCGTCCCGGTCATGTGCTTTTACAATATCTATTCCTCCGACCTGTCCTCGGCGGTCAGTCCGCGCCTGCTGGCCTTTACGCTTGCGGCGGTGCTGGCGACCTTTGGCGCGAGTCTCTGGTATGCCGAGCGCTTCGTCGGCGTGCGGGCGCGGCGCGGCGTCGTGATCCAGGGGATCTACCGGAGCAACTATCTGGTGTTCGGCGTGTCGTTCGTCTCGGGGCTTGTACCGAACGCGGACCTCGGCATGATCGCGGTTGTGGCCGCCATCGTGGTGCCGCTGTTCAACATTCTGGCGGTCATCACGCTGGAGATCTACAGCGGAAAGCGAACGGACCGCCGCAAGATGCTGCTGGACATCCTCAAAAACCCGCTGATCGTCGGGATCGCCGCGGGCGTCCTGTTCCTCGCCCTCGGGATCCGCCTGCCGCAGCCGGTGGAAAAGGCGGTCCGAGACGTGGCGGGCGTCGCCAGTCCGCTGATCCTGTTCCTGCTCGGCGCGTTTTTCAAGCTCAGCGGCGTCGAAAAGCACCGCCGTGAGCTGCTCGCCGCCTGCCTTGGTCGACTGGCCGTGTGCCCGGCGGTGGTGCTCGGCGCGGCGGTAGCGCTTGGCTTCCGCGGTATGGAGCTGGTCACGCTGATCGCGGTGTTCGCCTCGTCTACGGCGGTCGTGTCCTTTACCATGGCGCAGCAGATGGGCGGCGACGCGGAGCTTGCGGGAGACATCGTGGTCGTCACCAGCGCGCTCGCCTCGTTCTCCCTGTTTGCGTGGAGCCTGCTGTTTAAGACGCTGGGCCTCTATTGAGCGGATGCGTCGCCGCCTTGCCGAAACGGTCGTATACAGGGCAAGCCCTCCCGCATAGTCTTGACCACAAGACTATGCGGGAGGTTTTTTCATGTCCATTCGATTTTTCATCTTGAGGCGCCGCAGCCTTGCGCTGCTTGGCGCCGCGATCGCGGCGGCCGCGCTGTTTGCCGCGGTGAACGCCGCGCCGGCGGCGGTCAGCGCCGCGGCGACGCAGCGGCAGCTGCCGATCTACTGCGTGGAGCGCGACCAGAAGGTGTGCGCCATCTCCTTCGACGCGGCGTGGGGCGCGGACAACACGCAAAAGATCCTCGACGTTCTGGATGAATACGGCGTCAAGGCGACGTTCTTTGTCGTCAGCGCGTGGGCGGAGCAGTACCCGGACACGGCGAAAGCGATCGTCGAGCACGGTCATGAGCTGATGAACCACTCCGCGAAGCACGACCACTACAATTCACTGACCGCCGACCAGATCGTCACAGACGTGCAGAAGTGCAACGACGTGATCGAGGGCATGACCGGCGTCCGGCCCACGCTGATCCGCTGTCCGTTCGGCGAGTATGACGACCATGTGATCTCGGCCATCCGCTCTATCGGCATGGAGCCGGTGCAATGGGATGTGGAGCGATCCCAAACAGCTTCAAGCCCGCTCTACGAGCGGGCTGCGGGGGTGTCGGGGGCGTTTTTCAGATAACCCCGATTTCTGCGTGTAAGAGCATAAAAAAACCGGCGTCGCCAGACGCCGGTTTTCTTGTTCTACACACGCCAAACCACCTCCGCCGAATCCTCGGATAACCGAATCTCCTGGATGAACTGCGCGGCGACGAGCTTCTTCTGCTCGAGGTCCAGCGTTGCGAAGCAGATGCGGCGGAAGTCCGCGCGGGGGTGGGCGCGGCGCTCGGACTGCTTGCGCAGGAGCGCCTGGCGCTGCGCCTCAAGGCGCTCCACCGTGCGGTTGATGTACGTCATGCTCAGGTCGCTGCTCTCGGAGAGCGCGTCCATCAGGCGGTCGATCTTCCGATCCAGCTCGGCGAGCTCGCCGGCGTAGGGATCGCCGGCGTTATCCTCCGCGTCCGGACACGCGGCGAGCAGCCGCTCCAGCTCACCGGCGACCTCGCACTCCAGCTCCCGCAGATTGACGCGGATGGATTGGCGGCACAGCCCCAGATTCGACCGCCCGCTGCACAAGAGATAGAACTTCTGCCCGTCGCGATTGACCTTGACGCTGTAGCCGCAGCTGGCGCACTTGAGCAATCCCGAGAGCCAGGTGTGCTTGCCGCGGCTGCTCCCACCGAGCTGGCGGTTCTCGTCCAGCTTGTACTGGCACTCCAGCCAGAGCGCGGAGGAAAGCAGCCCCAGATGGTTTGCGGGCACGAGCCGCTGGTCGTGCACGTCCTGATATTTGCCTGCGCTGCGGTCCCGCTTGCCGATCAGCATACAGGCGTGGAGGCCGTCAAAGTCCTTTATGTCACCGGCGATGTTTGCGCCCTTGCCCTTGAAGTACAGGTACACGTCCTCGTCCGCCATCACATAGAGCGGGCTGTGGAGCAATCGCGAGAGCGACACGTTGTCCCAGGTCGCGCGCTTCGGCGCGGGGACGCCGTCGTTGTTGAGACTGCGGGCGACGCTGCCGAGGCTTGCCCCCGGCTGCGCGTAATCGCGGAAGATGCGCTCGATCAACGGCGCGTCGTCGTTGGGGATCAGCGTGGGGATCGGCTTGCCGTCCTCACCGGGCATCCGCCCGATTGAGAATCCGAACGGCGCGGGGCCGCCGGGCCATGCGCCCAGCTTGGCGCGCTGGTAGTAGTTGTCCCGCACGCGTTCGGCGATGGTCTCGCGCTCAAGCTGCGCGAACACCATGATGATGTTCAGCATCGCGCGGCCCATGGGCGTGGAGGTGTCGAAGGTCTCGTTGATGGAGACGAACTCCACGCCGTGCTTTTTCAGGATCTCCCACAACCGCCCGAAGTCGGCGATGGAGCGGGAGAACCGGTCGAGGCGGTAGACCACGATCTTGCGGATCAGGCCGCGCTCGACGTCGTCCATCATCGCTTGAAAGGACGGGCGATTGGTATTTTTGCCGGAGTAGCCCCGGTCAAAGTAGACCTTGACGTCCTCCGAGGTTTGCTGGCGGCAGAGATCGATCTGCCCCTGGATGGAGAGGCTGTCCGCCTTTTCGACGGACTGCCTCGCGTAGATCGCATCCAAGACGGACACCTCCCTTCTTTTGCTTGCCGCTTACGCGGCGTCGTGACGCAGCTTTCTGACGAGTGCGCGGTACAGTGCGTACAGCGTATCGGCATAGGCTGCCTGCTCCGGATACTCCGGGTGCGTATGGATTACGGTCATATCAAGCCCTCCTCTTCGGACATACTATGTGACCTGCTTCCTGAATATAATATGTATCTCGATTTCTGCTGAGTTCGGAATCAATCAACCAGGTAACGTTCCAGCTCCGGGATGATGGGAAAGCGCACATACAATCTATCTGTTTCCTGCTGTTGGGGTCTTATGCTGCTTTTTGATAACTCCATACCGCGCCGGAGCCGCGGCCGACGCGCTCGATGCCGTACTGATTGAGAAGGCTGTGCACACGATCATCGTGCATGAGTTCTTTCCACACATTGGAGCTGACGCCGAGCATTGCCCGAATTTCACTTGCCTTAAGCGGGAGCGAAAGCCCGCCGCGAAGCAGCTCCTCCAGCTTTGCGAAGTGCGTTTTGCCGCCCTTGTAACTGCGCGAGAGTGCCTTTGCCTCTGTAAAGTAGCCGGGGACTTCGCTGATTTCCTCTACAGCGGCGCTGGGGAAGCGGCCGAGCAGCATCTGAAACTCATGTTCCCTCGGGCAGAACAGATGGACGTGGATGGGATCGGCAGCCTTGTAATTGCGCAGCGCGGTACGGTAGATCTCCTGCTCCAAACGTGCTACAGTGTAGCGACAGGCGTAGTCCGCAACATGATCCAGGTTGAGCAGATCCCAGCTTTCAGTGAGAATACCGTTATCCGCCTGATATGCTTCAAGCTCATCGATGACCGTATCCATGCCATAGGCGGCACAGGAGGCGGTGAAATTGGTCTCGGGATTAAGACGGGGCTGCCCGAGAACGATCATCTGTGTGCAGTGATTGAACGCGTTGGAGCCGTTGGTGCCGCCGAAGTAGGGGAGTTGACCGGGCTTGTTGGGCTTCATGGCAATCAGACGGAGCAGTTTCCCGGGAAGCTCAGACTGAAGTGCCTCATACAGAGGCTTGGAGGCACCCATGTAGGTAACCAGATAGGTTTGGACGGGGTTTGCCGCGAGAATATCGTGGATAAGGCGCGCAAACGCAGGCATTTTCCACGACGTGCGCAGCGAGGACCTGGACACGTCCAACACCGGGGAGCTGTGAACGTGCATGGTGAGTCGATTCGTATCATCCGTCTCAGGGCGGGGCAAAAAGAGTTTGCTTCCAATCCCGGCGTAATCACCGTCGACGGCGGCGGTGGCGTCGAAGATCAGCGTCAGCTGGTCCTGGAAAAGGTATTGCGGTGGAACGATCTTGAAGATCGAGAACCCGTTGGAACGGCAGTAGACGCAGGGAGTGCCGAGGTAGAGAGCGCTTGTTGCGCTGAACAACTCATGCATATGGCTTGTCATCGAGATCTTGCATCGAGCAATGAAAGCAAGCATTGCTGTGTGGGAGCGCTGCTGCGAAGAAAAATCACTAAGATCAATGCTCACGCGCCCCGCAACGGCCTCGACCTGTTCCAGACTGTCATCTGGGGGATAGATGCCCTCCTGCCCACGCAGTTTCTGGTAGAGTCCCTGCACAGAGAAAGAGAGTTTCGATTGCAGGCAGCGGTCCATGCGTTCGCTGATGTGATTGCTCCGACACATTGCGTTCAGATCGTTGGAGACCTTGTGGATGAGTGGGAGACTCAGCTTTGCCGTGCGGTCGAGGTGCGGGTTCTCATCGAACAGGATGTAGCGCCGCGGGACTCCGAACATAAACTCGTCCTGACGGATGAGAATGGTGTTCATCATTGTCGGTGAGTCAAGATACATGCGGAAGCGGACGTGAGTCACGCAGACGATCAGCGCGGTGCTGGCACGTATTTGGAATGAGAGAAGCGGGCACTTGAAAGCATACGGGCACTTCTTGGAATCGCACTGCTCGAAAACGGTGACGTCGGGATTCTTGCAAAACCCCTCCGCTTTGCCCGATTCAGTCCATCCCTGTATGGCGACGATGTCATTGGTATCGCCGAACACCTCGGCAACCAGCTTGACCAGCCGATTGAGATCCTCGACTTTCTGGAGAGAGACGATCATCCCGCCGAGTTCACGGCGATACTCGGCCTTTTCACGGCTGGCGGCGATCATGGCAAGCACGAGAGCGTTGATGAAGGTGGACTTGCCATAGCCGGCGCGGGCGTCGGCGATCAGTGCATTCTCGGCGGTGTCGGTGTTGATGATCTGCTCCAGAACCTTGATCCAGTAGTCCCGGTCTACCGCAAAGCCACTGCGCTCACACTGCATATCGATGTACTGCTTTGCGCGCTTGAACAAGAGCCTGCGGACATACGGGCTGAGTGCGCGAAACCTGGGTTCGAAATTTGTGTGCTGGATGTGCAGATCCATACTTTCCTGACCCGATGCGGAAGCGCCGCTTGCTGCCGGGGTTGCGACTGTGGCATTTTTGGCGTTGCCGATTTCTTCTGCCTCGGAAACACCGGAAACGTAGCTGCTGATATTATTGCAATTCTCTTCCATTTTGATCTCCTTTTCTCTATAAACCAGATGGTGGACGTTGCGGATGCGCCGGATGCCTCGGGCAGGGCGGCGGGCAAACCGCCTTGCCCGCCATTTGTGTCGTTGCCCGGAGTTTTGCCCGCGTCATCCCCGCCGGGGCGGACGCTCTCCCAGGGAACGGCCACCACGCAGGTGGTATCCTTGGTTCCGTTCTCATACAGGTCGTATCGGTACCTTGGGTTTGAACCGCCGGACTTGATCAGCTCCTCCTTGCAGAGGAGCTTTTGCAGCTCTCGCTCCCAACCGTCCTTCCGGCAAAACGAGACGTCGATCCCGTTTGCCTTGGCTGCCTTACGGTATTCCTGCGCCCAGACCGACTCCGGGATGACCAGGTGCAGGACCCTGCTGATCTCACGCCTTGCACCGAAAAGGCGGTTCCTATTTACAAAATGATCCGTTTCCGGTACAATTTCAGAGGACTTGTCCAGCACGAGCTTTCTCATGAGCGGAAGGAAAACGCCGGGATCCTCGATGCGACGCGCGGCGGCTTCTTCAACCGGCTTTGGATAGAAGACGTTCTCGATCTCGTTGCGGAGTGCGGGGACATCGACGGAGGGGAGAAAGCCAGCAGGTTCCGCCTCATCGAGAAAGGCAAGCAGTACCTCGCAGCGGATGGCGTGGCGGAGCTTGGATGGATTGGGGGACAGAATAACGTAGTCGCTTTGCCCGGGGGACTTGAGACGTGCTCTGGCACGTTTGACAAGAGCGTCTGCCCATCGGTTTTCCTCCATATCCGGGGACTCCCACCAGCGGCGCAGCAGCGCGCGGATGCAGGGCGCGTTCGAGGTGATCTGCTTCGCGATGGACGGATTGTAGAGGTTCAGGCTGTCGGCCTTGATGCTGTCCGCATTCACGCCTTCTGGGCGTACGCTGTTGACCAGAAGAACTACGGCATCCTCCATCTGTCGGACCGCCTCCTTTGCCTGAGACTGGCTGGCTCCGATGACGATTGCTGCCGTATCCGCATAAGGCAGCGCCAGCCACAGAGCCTTGCGGTGCTTGAGCCTGATCTTGATCCGGGCAAACTGGATGATGGAAAACGGATGGTTGACATCCTGCTCACGATAATCGAGAACGCAGTTGCGGCGGATGGTGCCTTTCCACTTTTTGCCGTCCTGATCTTTCCAACGCTTTTTGCTGACGGACAGATTGATGAGACCGATAAGCAGCTCGATCAGCTCGGAGGATGCCTGACGAAATTCCGTGACGAAGCGTACAGAGCCGCGACAAGCGTGGCGAATCGAGCTGCATCGCATGGCGATGAGCAGATCGGCGAGCAGATTGTAGCCGGTGAGCAGTGCGGGGAACAGGTGAGGGAGCTTAAGAAGGGCAAGTGCGCCGCGGGCGAAATCCGTTGCGGAAGGAGAGCGTTTGCCGTTATCCGGCGTTTTGATCTTCCTGCCGGCGTTGGGCAGAGCGGTGGGAACCGTGATTTCCGTTTTCTTGGCTTTCTTGACGAAGCTGTGGAGGGTTTTCTGCTTCTCCTTATCGGAGTAGCGACGAACGTTGGAGTCTGCGTGTTCCTTGAGGTAGCTGTCGTTAATGAGTGCCGGGACTGCCTTCTTCCGGGTTGCGTCGTAAAACGCGGTGTTGTTGCCGCACTTCACGCGCAGGATGCGGCGACGTTTCTTGCGCTCGGCGGAGCGCTTGTCCGGGTGGACTTTCTTGGTCATGATGATACCTCCTCGTAGAATTGAGTGAGGGCAGAGAGAGGCACCTTCCCCCTCTGGCTCTCGGGTTTGGTTGTCAATGTTCGTGTCCATCGTCATGGACTCGGTGATCACCGTTGGCTCAACTGTATCATGAAGAAACGAAAACCTTATAAAAAAGGAGACACGAAAAGAAACAGTACGTGTCAAAAACCGGCACTTTTTTCAAAAAAGGAGGGAGCGGCTATGAAAAATTTTTTATCAGACACAAAAAATGGCCGGCTTTTTGAAAAGCAGGCCAGGCGACTCTATGAGGAGAGGTCAAACTCTCTCCTTTTTGGGTGCGATTTTCACGAAGCAAATCTGAAAAAGTGCGAAGAACGGGCGAAGTATATCCATGAGCACGGAAATTCGTTTATGAGAAGATACTATATTCCGCTTTCGGAGTGGATTCCCCCGAATGAGAAACTCTACATTCCGCTGGAGGATTGGGAAATGCCGTGCCGGACGCACGAGGAGATCGAAGAGTTCTATCAGGATATAAAATCCGATCTGGAAAAAACAGAAAGTGATGCCGAGAGCAGTGACAATGCGGTATCACAGAACTGGGATATGGATATGCTGGACAAGAATGCTTGTTTGGCATTGCTGTCGTGGGAAGAAGCATATGATCGGCTCTTGGAGAACTTGGACTCCGATCAGGGGAACGGCCTGTATGATTTTAAACCGTTTGCGCACAGCACAATCGTCTTGGCCTGCTGGTTTGTACGAGGCTTGATACCTTATGATCCGGATTTTGCAACGATTGCTTCTATGCTGATTGAAGCGCATGACAAGGAAATTGACGCATGGAAGCAGCTCGCAGCGACATATCCGATTGCGTTTCAGGATGAATCCAATCGGTTTTCGCACGGAGAAGGGTTCCGGGTTTGCTTGGAGGATTATTTCCACCCAAACTACTGTATGCCAAACTATCCCAAAGACGACGATGAAGGATTCTGGGTTTTTTTGATGGGTTAAAAGCTGTTTTTGAAAAGCATCTCGGCCTCATGAATATTTCAATCAAAGAGCCCCTTGCCGAAGAAATGGTGCAAAGCATTGTAGGCGGCTTGCGCTGCAACGCCAGGGCACGCTATCTGCTGCCGTTTGTGTGCGCGAAGCTGTTCGCAGATGTTGTGCTGAGGGAATCGGTGGGCAGCGCCATACGCGAGGCGGTCACATGTGAGCCGAAATTTGTAGAAGAAATTGAAAAACAGCTTCGCAAAGAGCATTCTTCGGTTGATATACTGCGGAAACATCACAGGATCAAGCTGGTTAACGAAGAGATACGACAATTAACAGAAACGCACCCGCTGATCCTGTTTATGCAGGATATTTCAGCTTTTACCTTTGAAACGGAAAATATATTGCTCCAAATGCCAGAGTATATGATTCAAAAGCAAATCAATACGAACTGGTTAGCGTTGTATCTGTTTGGTAAAGAGGGCTACTTCGACGATCCGAATTTCTGCTCACGCTACAGCGAATTAACGCTGCCGATTCTTTTGCGTCTGCTTTTTCGCGATGAAGACAATGAGACTGGTGAGCATTGTGATTTTAATATGAAATGGTTAATTCGTCAGGCAAATATAGAGAATGTTGAACTAAGACGGCATAAAGAATATAGAGATTTGTATGATATGGTAAGTGGAACTCTTGATAAAATAGAAAGCAGTATGGTGCCTGATGTACGAGAGTGGAAAAAAGAACTATGTCGCTGGATCTATAATGATAAACTGTGGACAATAGATGGTATCACTGATTTGGAACCGCCATATCAGGGTGTGGCACAGGAATTGAGACGATTAAATGCAAATGTTAAGGAGTTTTTAAGAAGAAAACACGTCAGAAAAGCAAGGTGCATTCCAATCATCCGGCATGACTGCATGAGATGGTTGGTTGACGATATTCTGGAAAATATACGCGATATTCTGGAACGATGGAGTTCACTGAATGAGATATCTACATTATGAAGATATCTCAAATGGGGGGTTTTCCCTATAATAAATAGAGGGGGGAGTACCCACTATCCCCTCCCGAACCGGCACGGTGAAAAGGGGTGAACGAGGACGGAGGCCCGAAGCAGGCCTCCTAGCCTCGTCAGACCTTGAGCCGTGCCGGACTTGTGCAGCGCTTTTCAGCGTGTCGGTGAGGGATCACAGTTTCAGGGCAAAAACCCCGCTGTCTCAATAGGGTGTCCGCACAGTATGGCATATGCCAAAAGGCGGAAACAAACCCCAGTGGGATACGGACACGCCGTCCCACTGAGGTATACTCCATTTAGACATAAGAACGGCGCCGCCATTTCGGTGAACAGCACCCCATTTGTTAGACAGTATGGTATACTACTAACGAATGGGGTGTTGTTTTATGCCAAAGGGAGTACCGAACAAGAGATACACAGGCGAATTCAAGCAAGAAGTAGTAGAGACAATGA
>Ga0310695_10011528_pt1 | contig 12608 bp, 11 predicted proteins | sample RumenRJG_04DNA_FD_203882 | JGI IMG/M metagenome (GOLD analysis project Ga0310695, IMG submission 203882) | Bovine rumen microbial communities from Lethbridge, Alberta, Canada - RJG_04 (v2) (version 2) | ecosystem: Host-associated > Mammals > Digestive system > Stomach > Rumen | place: Canada...
CTGCGCCGCAGCTACAGCCTCTATGGCTTCACGCCCCTGGACACTCCGATCATCGAGGCGGCCCAGGTGCTGCTGGCCAAGGGCGGCGGCGAGACCGAGAAGCAGATCTACCGCTTCCAGAAGGGCGACAGCGATCTGGCACTGCGCTTTGACCTGACTGTGCCCCTGGCCAAGTACGTGGCCGGGCACTACGCGGAGCTCTCTTTCCCCTTCCGCCGCTACCAGATCGGCAAGGTCTACCGGGGCGAGCGGGCCCAGCGGGGACGCTTCCGGGAGTTTTATCAGGCGGACATCGACGTGATCGGCGACGGAAAGCTGGACATCCTCAACGAGGCCGAGATCCCCGCCGTCATCTACGACACCTTCACCGGCCTGGGGCTCCGGCGCTTCAAGATCCGGGTCAACAACCGGAAGATCCTCAACGGCTTCTACGCCATCAACGGCATGAGCGAGAAGGCCGGGGAGATCATGCGCACCGTGGACAAGCTGGACAAGATCGGGCCCGAAAAGGTCAAGCAGCTGCTGATCGAGGAGCTGAACATGATCCCCTACAAGGCGGAGAATGTGCTGGACTTCATGGCCATCTGCGGCAGCAATGCCGAGGTCATTGCCCGCCTGGAAAACTTCAGGGGCATGAACGCCGGCTTTGACGAGGGCCTGGACGAGCTGATCGCGGTGACGAAGCACCTGGCCGACTTCGGTGTGCCGGAGGAGAACTTCGCCATCGACCTGACCATCGCCCGGGGTCTGGACTACTACACGGGCACCGTGTATGAGACCGTCATCACCGACCACCCGGAGATCGGCTCCGTCTGCTCTGGCGGCCGCTATGACAACCTGGCCGAGTACTACACCGACAAGCAGCTGCCCGGCGTGGGCATTTCCATCGGCCTGACAAGGCTCTTCTACGTGCTGCAGGAGCAGGGACTTTTGTCCGACGAGATCGTCACCGCCCCCTGCGACGCGCTGGTGCTGCCCATGACGAGTGACCTGAGCTTCGCCGTGGCCGCCGCCACCGCCCTGCGGCAGGGGGGTGTGCGCACCCAGCTCTACGGCGAGCAGAAGAAGTTCAAGGCCAAGATGAACTATGCCGACAAGATCGGCGTGCCCTTCGCCGTGCTGGTGGGGGAGGACGAGATGGCCGAAGGGGTGGTGTCCGTCAAGGACATGCGCTCCGGCGAGCAGGTGAAGCTGAGCCCCGAGGCGGCGGCGGCCCATATCCGCGCGGCCGTGAACAAGCGCAACGACACAGCGATTATTGTTGAGAAATAGTTTATAGTATATAGGGAGGCAGAGAGATGTTTCAGTCCCGTACCCATACCTGCAACGAGCTCCGCATGGAGCATGTGGGTCAGAAAGTCAAGATAGTAGGCTGGATGGAGAACGTGCGCGAGGTGGGCAATAACTTCGCCTTTGTAGTCGTGCGCGACTTCTACGGCACCACCCAGGTGGTCGTCGAGAGCGAAGAGATGATGCGCTGCGTCAAGGCCATCAACAAGGAGTCCACCATCTCCGTGGAGGGCACCGTGCGCGAGCGCGCCAGCAAGAACCCCAAGCTGCCCACCGGCGATATCGAGGTGGTCCCCGAGAAGATCGAGGTTCTGGGCCGCTGCCGCTACAACGAGCTGCCCTTTGAGATCAACCGCAGCCGGGACGCCGACGAGACCCAGCGGCTCAAATACCGCTATCTGGACCTGCGCAACCCCGCCGTGAAGAAGAACATCGTGCTGCGCTGCAACGTGGTCTCCGCCCTGCGGCAGGCCATGACCGAGCACGGCTTCCTGGAGATCACCACCCCCATCCTGACGGCCTCCTCCCCGGAGGGCGCCCGGGATTACCTGGTGCCGGCCCGCAAGCATCCGGGCAAGTTCTACGCCCTGCCCCAGGCCCCCCAGCAGTTCAAGCAGCTGCTGATGACATCCGGCTTTGACCGCTATTTCCAGATCGCCCCCTGCTTCAGAGACGAGGACGCCCGCGGCGACCGCAGCCCCGGCGAGTTCTATCAGCTGGATATGGAGATGGCCTTCGCCACCCAGGACGACGTGTTCGCCGTGCTGGAGGACGTGCTGCCGCCCATCTTCGCCAAATACGGCACCTATGACGTCGCCTCCGAGGCCCCCTTCAAGCGTATCCCCTATATGGAGGCCATGGAGAAGTACGGCTCCGACAAGCCGGACCTGCGCATCGACCTGCTGGTGGAGGATATCACCGCCCTGGTGCAGGGCACCGAGTTCGGCCCCTTTGCCGAGGGCAACACCGTCAAGGCCGTGGCCGTGTCAGGCTGCACGTTGACCCGCAAGCAGATCGACAAGCTCTGCACCGACGTGGAGGTGCAGGCCGGGTCCAAGCCCTACTGGTTCCGCCTGGATGAAAACGGCGAGCTGGTGGGCGGCGTGGCCAAGTTCCTGGCCGACCGGAAGGACAAGCTGGTGGAGGCCCTGGGCCTGCAGCCCAACACCCTGGTGGGCATCGCCGCCGGGAAGAAGGACCAGGCCGTCAAGACCGCCGGCGTGCTGCGCAAGATGCTGGGCGCGGCGGTGCCCGGCCATATGGACAAGGAGCGCTACGAATTCTGCTGGATCGTGGACTTCCCCATGTACGAGATTGGGGAGGAGAGCGGCGAGCTGGAATTCTGCCACAACCCCTTCTCCATGCCCGCAGGCGGGCTGGAGGTCCTGCTCAAGGCCGAGCGGGGCGAGATCGACCCCCTGAGCATCACCGCCGACCAGTACGACCTGGTTTGCAACGGCGTGGAGTTGAGCTCCGGCGCGGTTCGGAACCACGACCCGGAGATCATGATCAAGGCCTTTGAGATGGTGCGTCTGGGCGAGGAGGACGTGAAGAAGAAGTTCCCCGCCATGTACAACGCCTTCTGTTACGGCGCGCCTCCCCACGCGGGCATCGCCCCGGGCGTGGACCGGATGGTCATGCTGCTGGCAGGGGAGGACTCCATCCGCGAGGTCATCCCCTTCCCCATGAACAAGAACGCCCAGGATATCATGATGGGCGCCCCCAGCGAGGTCACCCAGCTGCAGCTGGACGAGCTGCACATCGCCGTGGTGGGGGACGTGGAAGAATAAGTTTTTAGTTTTTAGATTTTAGTTTTTAGGAAAGCGGGACGCCGCTGCCTGCGGCGGGAGGAAAGCCTATGTTTGCCAGTGTAAAAAGTCTGGGCGTCAGCGGTGTGGGCGGCTACGGGGTGACCGTGGAGGTCAACATCGCCAGCGGCCTGCCCGGCTTTGACATGGTGGGCCTGCCCGATACCGCCGTAAAAGAGGCCCGGGAACGGGTCCGCGCCGCGGTGAAGAACAGCGGCTGCCGCTTCCCGGTGAGCCGGGTCACGGTGAACCTGGCTCCCGCCGATCGAAAAAAAGGGGGCACGGTCTACGACCTGCCCGTGCTCATAGGCATATTGGCCGCCTCGGGGGAGTTGGACTGCCCCGGGGCGGACTGCGCCTTTTTCGGGGAGTTGTCCCTGGACGGAAGGCTGCGCCCGGTGCCCGGCGCCCTGCCCATGGCCATCGCGGCGGCGCGCCTCGGGGTGACGAAGCTCTTCGTCCCGGCGGAAAACGCCGCCGAGGCCGTCTTCGCGGAGGAGCTGACGGTCTACCCTGTGGAAAACCTGGGCCAGCTGCTCTCCCACCTGCGGGGAGAGGAGAGCATTGAGCCCGCCGTGCCGGCAGCGCCGGAGACCCTGTGGGAGGCCCTGCCGGACTTTGCCGACGTGAAGGGCCAGGAGAACGTGAAGCGGGCTCTGGAGATCGCCGCCGCCGGAGGGCACAATATCCTGCTGATCGGCCCGCCGGGGGCGGGCAAGTCCATGCTGGCCAAGCGGCTGCCCGGCATCCTGCCGGACATGACCAGGGAGGAGAGCATCGAGAGTACGGAGATCTGGTCCGTAGCGGGGCTTACCGACCGGGCACATCCCTTGGTAGTGCGGCGGCCCTTCCGCGCGCCCCATCACACCGTGTCCGCCGTGGCCCTGGCCGGAGGCGGCTCGAACCCGCGGCCCGGCGAGATCAGCCTGGCCCACAACGGGGTGCTGTTCCTGGACGAGCTGCCGGAATTCCGCATGGACGCCCTGGAGGTGCTGCGCCAGCCCCTGGAGGACGGCGCGGTCACCGTGTCCCGGGTGGCTGGGACGGTGAGCTTCCCCAGCCGCTTCATGCTGGTCTGTGCCATGAACCCCTGCAAGTGCGGCTGGTACGGGCACCCCTCGGGCCGCTGCAAATGCTCCGAGGCGGAGGTGCGCCGCTACCACAGCCGGATCTCCGGGCCGCTGCTGGACCGGATCGACCTGATCGTGGAGGTCCCGGCCCTGGACTATGAGGAGCTGAAGCGCCGCCAGCCGGCGGAGCCCTCCTCCGCCGTGAAGGCGCGGGTGGACGCGGCCAGGGCGGTGCAAAGGGCGCGCTTCGGGGAGCGGGGGATCGCCTGCAACGCCCAGATGGACAGCGCCGCCCTGCGCAGCTTCTGCGCCCTGGATGGAGACGGCGAGGCGCTGATGAAGGATGCCTTTGACAGCCTGGGACTCTCCGGCCGGAGCTACGACCGCATTCTGCGGGTGGCCCGGACCATTGCCGATCTGGAAGGGGCGGCGGACATCGGTCCCGCCCACATCGCCGAGGCGGTGCAGTACCGATTCAGCTTTTGAGTTATGAGAGGTTACGATTATGCTTGTGCTTGCGGATACCACAGTAGATCTTTCGACCAAGGCTGCGGCGGAATCAATCCCGCCCGTGATCGAGGAGCCCCTGGAGGCGGAGAGCCGGGACGCGCTCTCTATGAACGATGATTTGAACCAACTGGCGGGACCAGGCGTTTATATGATTTCCGAGAACAACATTCCGGCCAACGCCCCCTATTACCTGGGTGGCGTTCTGATGGAGTGCAAGCTGGGGGAGGCCAGGGCCCAGTTTTTCTTTGCGGAAAAAAGCGGCAGCACCGCGCGTAGGTTTTACCGAAACGGGGCCTGGGACAGATGGAGCTATCCCGGCACTGACGCCGACGCCTTTGCCGGCAAGACGGTCTCCATACTGGGGGACAGCGTCTCCACTTATCAGGGCACGATCCCCACGGAGGAAGGGTTTCGAGCCTATTACAATGGGAAAAGGGGGGGTGTCAGCTCCCTGGATCAGATGTGGTGGAAGCGCCTGATCGATCAGACGGGCATGACCCTCTGTGTGAACAATTCCGGGAGTGCCTCCTGCTGCTCCAGCAGGGTACTGAACGGGACTGTCCCGGCCAGCTCGGACCAGCGGATCCGAGGCCTTGCCGCAGAAGACGGGACCACGCCGGATGTGATCATTATTTTCATGGGCACCAACGATTACAGCCACGGGATCGCCAAGGGCACCTGGAACCGGGACAGGATTCCCGAGAAGCTCAGCGAGAGCAAGTTCAGCGACTCCTACGCCCTGATTCTGGAAAAGATCAGCGAAGCCTACCCAAAAGCACGGGTCTATTGTTGCACCCTACCCTACACGTCCCGTTTCAGCACCAGCCGCAGATCCGTAGACGCTAACAAGGCATCCGTCACCCGCTCGGAATGGAATGATATCATCCGCAGGGTCGCCAGCTATTACGGATGCGAGGTCATCGAATTCGAACACTGTGGGATCGATGGGGACAATCTCCCTTTTTACTCCGGAGACGACGCCGTGGATGAGGATGGCGTAGAGGGCGAGGGGGAAAACGGCCGGGGCCTGCATCCCAACGCGCGGGGCCAGGAGCTGCTGTATCTGGAAGCTCTGAAGCATTTCATGTATCAAAACGGATAAACGATGTTTGCCGCCAGCGAAGGAGATGACTGCAGGACTGCTTCTGTGCAACGGAGAGACCGTCATGAAAAGAATGTCAACGACGATCCTGACGCTGCGAGGCGGTACAGTACCGATTCAGCTTTTGATCGATAAAAGAAAAAATCCCGTCATTAATTGACGGGATTTTTTCTTTATGCGTTTACTCGATCCAGGCCTTGACCTGCTGGCGCAGCCAATCGGCCCAGGCTTCGATGCCCTCGCCGGTGCGGGCGCAGATGGGGAAGATTTTCATGTCGGGGTTGAGCCGGTGCACGTACTTCTCGCAGGCTGCCATGTCGAAATCGAAATAGGGCAGCACGTCGATCTTGTTGATCAGCAGCACGTCGCAGATGGAAAACATCAGGGGATATTTGAGGGGCTTGTCGTGGCCCTCGGGCACAGAGAGGATCATGGCGTTTTTCACAGCGCCGGTGTCAAACTCCGCGGGGCACACCAGGTTGCCGATGTTTTCCAGAATGGCAAAGTCCACATCCTCCACACCCAAACCTTCCAGACCCTGCTTGGTCATGCCCGCGTCCAGGTGGCACATGCCGCCGGTGTGCAGCTGGATGACCTTGACGCCGGTCTGCTCGATGGTGGCCGCGTCCACGTCCGAGTCGATGTCAGCCTCCATGACGCCGATGCGCATTTCGTCCTTCAGCGCCGCGATGGTGGCCTTCAAAGTGGTGGTCTTGCCGGAGCCGGGGGAACTCATCAGGTTGAGCAGAAAGGTCTTGTTCTGCTTCAGCTCCCGGCGCAGCGCGTCGGCCTCCCGGTTGTTGTTTTCAAAAACGCTCTCTTTGACTTCAATGATCCTGTATCCTTCCATGGTGCACCTCGCATCTTGTGTTTTTATGGTTTTTCTCATCTTACCATATGCCTGCACGGATTTCAAGTCAGCCGCGACAGGGCCTGACGGATCTGCGCTTCAAAGGCGGTGCGGTTCTCCCGATACGCCCGGTCGTCGTCCACCGGACAGAGGCTGCGGCTGCTTCCGATGTCCAGCAGCACGTCGCTCAGCGCGCCACCGTCCCCGGCGGCGCCTATGTGGACCGGGGTCAGCCCGGCGCTCTGACACAAGGCGTCCAAGTGTTCCGCTGTCAGCAGCCAGTCCATAAAAGCCGTCAGGGAGCGGCCCGCCCGCCCTTCCCGGGCGGTGACCGCCAGACAGCGCAGATCGGTCACATAGGGCGCGTCCCCATGGATCCCCGGCAGGGGCAGCAGCGTACAGCCGCTCAGCTCCAGCCCCGGCAGGGAAGTGGAGTCCACCACCGCGCAGGGCAGCAGCCCCGCCTGCACCGGCGCTGCCGTCGGGGACTCGACCAGGGTCAAGCCGTGATCGAAAGCCGCGCGGGCGATCAGGTTATAGGCCGCGGCCTGGGTCTCACCGGGCCGCTCGGCATCCCACAGGGGCTGAAAGGTCGCACCCCGCTGCAGGAGCAGCTGAGCATAGAGCGGCGCGTAGGAATCCACTGCCAGATAAGGCAGCCCGGTCTCCCGGCCATAGGCCGCGGCTTGGGTGAACAGCTTGTCCAGATCCTCAGGCGCCTGAGCCCCCGCCGACAGGCACAGCAGCGGTACCGCGCCGCCCAGGGGGAAAACGCCGCGGCCAAGCGTTTCGGCCCCGGGCAGGCCCTCCCGGTAAGCGGGCGCCTTATCCCCCGGAACTCCGCTTACATCCCGCAGCAGCCCTTCCCGGGACAGGACCTGCGCCTCCCCGTGGGAGCAGAGCAGCAGGTCCGGCAAAGCACCGGACTGCAGGGCGGCCAGACTGTCTTCGCCGGGCAGGGCCCGGAGCGAGACAGGCAGCAGGTCCCCGGCAGCCGTTTGATTGTATTGCTCTGCCAGCGCCGCCAGGGCCGCGGCGGCGGGGTCACCCTCCGGATACCAGAGGGTGATGCTGTCCTGCTGCGGCGCCCGGCTTTTTCCGCAGGCGCAGAGCAGCAGACAAAGCAGCAGCCCCAGAAGACAGAGCGGCTTGCGTGATCTCATAGGCGATCTCCGTAACTTGACACATCGTTTATAATAAGGGAAAGAAAACCCGGCTTCGAACGGGGGAAATGGAGTCGATGGAATGAAATATAAAGCGGTCCTGTTCGATATGGACGGTACGGTGCTGGATACCCTGGAGGATCTGCACGATTCCGTCAATGCCAGCCTGGAGCATTTCGGCCTGCCTGCAACCTCGCTGCAGACGACGCGCGCGGGGCTGGGCAACGGCGCGCTCCACCTGCTGCGGGTGTCCATGCCCGGCCAGCCGGAGGAGCTGGTGCAGCAGGCGCTGGCCTGGTATGTGCCCTGGTATCAGAGCCATTGTCAGATCAAGACCAGGCCCTACGAGGGCATCCTGCCGCTGATGGAGCGGCTGCGGGACAAGGGACTGCGACAGGCCATCGTTTCCAACAAGCCCGACGGGGCGGTCCAGGAGCTGGCCGAAACCTTCTTTCAGGGCCTGATGGACGTGGTCGTGGGCGACAGCCCTGCGGTGCGCCGCAAGCCGGCCCCGGATACGGTGCTCCGGGCCGCGGAGCAGATGGGGCTTGCACCCGCGGACTGCGTGTATGTGGGGGACACCGAGGTGGACCTCCTGACCGCGGCAAACGCGGGGATGGACTGCATCGCCGTCACCTGGGGCTTCCGGGATGAGGCCGAGCTTATCGCCGCCGGGGCGAAGCTCATCGCCCACGACGCGGCGGAGCTGGAGGCCCTGCTCTGACAAAGGAATATCCTTACAAAAAACAGTCGTTGGGATTACAACGGCTGTTTTTTGATTTGTGCCCAGCGGCGGGGGTACTGGGGCGGCGTGTCTTTTTCCTTGCGGATCAGTACCGCGCAGTGCCGCAGCTGCGTGCCGGGCACCGGGTACTCCTCGCAGCGCTCCACCCGGCCGCCCAGGAGCCGGATGGCCCGGCGGGCCTGGTCCAGTTCCTCCGCGGCGGCCGGCCCCTTCATGGCCAGGAACAGTCCGCCGGTCTTCACAAAGGGGAGGCACAGCTCCGACAGCGTGTCCAGCCTGGCTACAGCCCGGGACACCGCCGCGTCGAACTGCCCCCGCAGCTCGGCGGCTTCCTCCGCCCGCCGGTGCAGGCAGCTAAGGCCGTCCAGGCCCAGAAGCTCCGCCGTCTGGGCGAGAAAGCGCACCCGCTTGTCCAGACTGTCCAGCAGCGTCAGGTCCAGCTCCGGCCGCAGGATCTTCAGCACCAGCCCGGGAAAGCCCGCACCGCTGCCCACGTCGATGACCCGTTTTCCCTCCAGCTCCGTGAAGCGCAGCAGGGCGGCGCAATCCAGAAAGTGGAGCCGCGCCACATCTTCCTCGCCGGAGATGGCAGTCAGGTTCATCACCTTGTTCTGTTCTTCCAGGATCTCGTAATAGCGCCGGAAACGGTCCAGGGCCTGTTCATCACAGTATAACCCCAGCTCGTCCAATCCGGCACGGAGGATCTCTTCCAGCATAGAAAAACCTCTCTCAGGTGTAAAAATCGTGGTCGCCGATGGAAACGGCGAAATCCCGGGCGGATTCGAACCAACTGTTGTCCGCCAGGGAGGGATTGAGAAAATACAGACTTTCGCCCACGGTGCTGTAGCCCTCCAGACACAGGCAGGCGGCCAGCATGGCCGGATCGTCCACCGGGTTGTGGATGCTGCCGCTGGCTACGGGGTCAAACTGGGCGATGGTATCGTTGCGCTGGGTCACCACTTCCCGGATGCTGTCGGGGAAGTCCGGACTCTTCACCCGGTTGAGCACCACGTTGCCCACGCCGATCTGCCCGGCCAGAGGCTGCTGTCCGGCCTCGGCCTGGATGATGTGGCTGAGCCAATACAGGTCCTCCACCGGGTAGTGCATGGCATAATAGTCGCCGCTGCCGTGGAGCAGCTCCACCCGGCTGACGTCCAGTTTCACAGCCGGGGCCTCCGGGTCCACTGTGACGCCGAGGCCAAAGAGATGGGCCGCGGCCTCCGCGGGCAGATACACCTGCCCGTCCACCGTCAGAAAGCCGCCGGGGGTATAGAGACAGCGGGACTCCGCCAGGGCGTAGTCCTGCCCGGCCTGCCCCCGCAGCTCCACGCCGGAGATGTTCAGGGTGTAAGTCTCCGCCTGCAGCTCCTGGCTAAAGTCCAGATCGAACAGAGCCGCCAGCGCGGCGGGGGAGACCCAGATCACGCCGCCCTGCCGGTAGCCCCGGTCAGACAGCAGGCCGTTGTAATACACCGGCACCTCCTCATAGGGCGCGGGCGTGGCTGCTGTCGGGGCCGGAGGCGGCGCCGACGGTTCCGCGGCAGCCTGGACGGCAGTTCCCGGCGCCCTGCCGCAGGCGGTCTGCAGCAGACAAAGGCCCAGCAGCAGAGCACAGCGGATGCGCTTCATGCCTCCGCTTCCGCCCGCATGGCCTTCAGCGCCCGGGCCAGCTGGTCGGGGCAGGAGGTGTCCTTGAAGCCGCAGCGGATCCCTTCCAGCCGCTGGATGACCTCATCCACTGGCATGCCCTCCACCAGACGGGCGATGCCTTGGAGGTTGCCGTCGCAGCCGCCCATAACGGTAAAGCTTTTGAGTACGCCGTCTTCGGTCTCGATCTCCATCATCTGGGAGCAGACGCCCCTGGGACGATAGGTATAGGTCATGAATATTCCTTCTTTCGTGAGAGGAGTGTAATACTATTATTATACCCGCAGCGGCACGCTATTGCAAGCAGTCCTATTTCACCGCCTGTCCGCATAAGATGGATCGATATTTTCTATGCGGGGGTGAGCGCATGCGCATGAGCAGACGCCTGGCGCTGCTGGGCATGGCGGTGGTGCTGCTGTATCTGGGCACAGAAGCCGGAGCTTTCAGCCGGGCGGAGGCGGTGCTGCGGGAACGCCTGGAGGAAGGGCGCATGCGAAACGTGACCGTCACGGCGGCGGATGACGCTGTTCCCGCTTCCAGGCCCATAGCGGCGGCTGCGCCGTCGCCGGAGCCTGCCGTCCCGCCGTCCCCGGAGACGCAGGACCTGCGGCTTCCCGCGGCGGAACGCCAGGTGCTGCGCCAGGTACTGGAGAGCGTGCCCGAGGAAGAGATCCGGGAGACCACCATCCCCGGCGGCATGCGCATCAAAAATGAGACCCACTACCAGGTGGACGTGTCCCAGCTGCTGCGGGAAGGGCCGGGGCTGCGCCTGCCTGCCGAAGGGCCCCAGATCCTGATCATCCACACCCACGGCAGTGAAGCCTACACCCCCTCCGGCCTGGACCGCTATGAGGCCAACGACAGCAGCCGTACTGCCGACACCCAGTACAACATCATCCGTGTGGGGGATGAGCTGGCCGATAAGCTCAGCGCCGCGGGACTGCGGGTGCTGCACGACCGGGAGATCTACGACTACCCCAGTTATACCGGCTCCTATACCCGCAGCGGCCAGGCGGTGGAGGAATATCTGCGGGAATACCCGGACATCGCCGTGGTACTGGATGTACACCGGGACGCCCTGGGCAGCGACGGCGTGGTCTACAAGACCATGGCGGAGGAGGACGGGACGGTGGCAAGCCAGATCATGCTGCTGGCGGGCAGCGATGAGAGCGGTCTGGAGCACCCGAACTGGCGATCCAATCTGGCCCTGGCTCTGTATCTGCAGGAGGCGGTGGGGCGCAGGCATCCCTCGCTGATGCGCCCGGTGGCCCTGGTGCCCCAGCGCTACAACCAGCATTTGACGCCCGGCTCCCTGATCCTGGAGGTGGGCAGCAGCGGCAACACCCTGCAGGAAGCCCTGGCGGCCATCCGCCTGTTTGCGGATGCGGCGGCCCCGGCTTTGCTGGCCCTGGCGGACAGGGCAGAATGACAAAATAATAATTATTCTTAAAATGTCTTTACAAAAAGAGAAAGCGGTGGTATATTTTAATCAATAATAAGAATTATTCTTAATTTAAGGTGTAAAGCCCTGGCGCGAAAGAACAGCAAAAAGCGGGACGTGAGCTTAGCTTGCCTGCGCCAGAGCAAAGAAAACCCGAAGGTGGAGATGCTGTACAGGCAGTTGAAGCCGGATAACCCGGAGCTGAGCATGGGTACGGTGTACCGGAACCTGGCCATCACCGGACTTTGCGACAACTGTGCCAAGAAGGTACCGACACATATGATAAAAAACATCAAGAGGAGGATACTACAATGAAGAAATGGATTTGTTCTGTCTGCGGTCATGTGCATGAGGGCGTCGCCCCTCCGGAGCTGTGCCCGGTCTGCAAGGTGACAAGCTCGCACTTCCATCTTCCCGGCGAGGAGCCGGCTGTCCATGTGGACGATCCGGAGGTGGCCAAGCTGCGCAAGGTCATCGAGGGCGTGGCGCCCGCAACGCCCAAGCCCGTCCGCAAGTGGATCTGCCCGGTCTGCGGCTACGTGCACGAGGGGACCACGCCGCCGGAGCTGTGCCCGGTGTGCAAGGTCGTGGGCTCCCAGTTCCGCCTGCCCGGCGAGGAGCTGAAGATCGTTCAGGAGGATCCGGAGATCACCAAACTGCGCAAAGCCATCGAGGGCACGGGGCCTGTGGCGGCCAAGCCTGTTCGCAAGTGGATCTGCCCGGTCTGCGGCTACGTGCACGAGGGGACCACGCCGCCGGAGCTGTGCCCGGTGTGCAAGATCGTGGGCTCCCAGTTCCGCCTGCCCGGTGAGGAGCTGAAGGCCGCTCAGGAAGACCCGGAGATCACCAAGCTGCGCAAAGCCATCGAGGGCACGGAGCCCGCGGCGGCCAAGCCTGTCCGCAAGTGGATCTGCCCGGTCTGCGGCTATGTGCACGAGGGGGCCACGCCTCCGGAGCTTTGCCCCATCTGCAAGGTGACGGC
>Ga0310695_10011529_pt1 | contig 12606 bp, 10 predicted proteins | sample RumenRJG_04DNA_FD_203882 | JGI IMG/M metagenome (GOLD analysis project Ga0310695, IMG submission 203882) | Bovine rumen microbial communities from Lethbridge, Alberta, Canada - RJG_04 (v2) (version 2) | ecosystem: Host-associated > Mammals > Digestive system > Stomach > Rumen | place: Canada...
GTTTGTTGTGGAATGTCTTGGATAGGAATTCGTCCTCGGTTTTCTCTTTTATGTCAGGGTTTGCCATCGCGTATTTGAAGGCTCCTTTTTTGTAGGTCGAGTCGGCCAAGTCGTATCTTTTCTTTTTGCAGTATGTGCTGGCTTTGTTGTATTCCGTGGGGTAGTAGAGCGAGTCTTGGAATAGCAGCGCATTATAACGACTCAATGAGTTTTCATATTGGGACTTGTCGTAGAACTCGTTCCCCTCCTTGAGTATGTCTTCTTTTTGTGTAGGCGATAGGTTCGTTATGTTATTTATGTTAAAAATAATCAGTACCAGCATTATGAATAAAATGCCTCCGATGATTATTAGGTATTTCTTCTTATCCATAATTAGTTACAATTATTTGTTGAATAATTTGAAGTTTCTGAATAGTTTATTTTTCTTCTCCATGATGAATATCTCCAAGACCAGGATGATCAGGGCGATCCATGCGAAGGTCGGGTATTGCTCCTCGTATTCGGAGTATACTTTGACGTCCACCTCATGTTTGGATATTTTATTAATTTCCTCCTGGATCACTTTCAGTGCGTTGTTGGAGTTGTCCGCCCGCACGTAGATGCCATTGCCCGCCCGTGCGATTTTCATACACATGGTTTCGTTGAGCGCTGAGCTGATGTAGTTGCCCGCCTGGTCGCGGATGTAGTCGTTCGTGCCCTCGATCGGCACGGGAGCTCCGTTGACGGAACCGATACCCACCACGTTCACCTGTATGCCTTTCTCCGCGGCTTTCTTGGCGGCCGCTTCCGCATCGTCCTCGTGGTTTTCACCGTCGGTGATGATGATGATGGCTTTGCCGTTCTCTGACTCTTCCGAGAAGGCGGTGCAAGCCTTCTCCAACGCTCCGCCGATGGCTGTTCCCTGCATGTCGATTAGCTTAGGCGTGATGGAGGAGATGAACATCCTTGATGATTGGTAGTCCGTCGTGATGGGGAGTTGCGTGAAGGCGGTTCCCGCGAATACCACGACACCGATCTTGTCGTTGTCTAACCCGTCCAGGATTTGGTATAGCATATTCTTGGAACGTTCCAGTCTGTTCGGTTTGATGTCTTCCGCCAGCATGGAGTTGGAGATGTCCAGTGCGACCATCACCTCGACCCCTTTTTTCTTCACGTTCTGCAGTTTTGATCCGAACTGAGGGCGTGCCACGCAGATGATGATGGCCACTAAGGCGAGCATCATCAGACAGAATTTTGTGATCTCCTTTCCGCTGGAGGCGCCCGGCATCAGGTCCTTCATCAGATTGGAGTCTCCGAATTTCTTTATGTTTCTTGTCCGCAGTATTCTCGTGACGATAAAGCCTATGATGAAGACTGGCACGATGAGCAGCAGCAATAGAATATCTGGGTTTGCGAATTTGAATAGCATCTCTCTTCCTCCTTTTTATGGTATGTGGCGTAACAGTGTTTTGCGGAGCACTATCTCAAGAATGAACAAGATCAGTGCGGCGATTGCCCAAGGCAAGTATTCCTCGCTCTTCTTACAATATTCCGTCACTTGTATTTTGGTCTTTTCTAACTGGTCTATCTCGGCGTAGATGGTTTTCAGTGACTCGTTGTTGGTCGCTCTGTAATATCTACCTCCTGTTTTGCTTGCTATGTTCTTCAGCGTTGTCTCGTCGATATCCACAGGCATCATCATCTTTTGTCCGTTGATTCGGATAGGGGCTTGTGGCGCATTGGTGCCGACGCCGATGGTGTAGACCTTGACTTTGTAGGTCGCCGCGAGGTCCGCCGCTGTCAGCGGGTCGATTTCTCCTCTGTTGTTGGAACCATCTGTCAGCAGGATGATGACCTTGGAAGGGGCGTCCACGTCTTTGATTCTATTGACTGCGTTGGCGATACCTAGTCCGATGGCAGTTCCCTTGTCCTCCACCATGTCGTCGCTCACGGTGTTCAGTAGGCTAACCAAAGCGGTCTTATCTGTTGTGAGTGGGCTTTGCGTGAAGCTCTCGCCTGCGAATACGACCAGTCCGATGTTGTCGTTCGGTCGGTTCATGATGAACTCCGCACCGATCTTCTTCGCGGCGTCCAATCTGGTCGGTTTCAGGTCTTCTGCCCGCATACTTTCGGAGATGTCCAGCGCCATTACAATGTTGATTCCCTCCACGTTTTTGTTGGAGAGGTTGTCGGAGGACTGAGGTCTCGCCAATGCGAAGATGATTGCGGCGATGGCTAACATCCTGAGTATAAATGGCACATGCATCAAATATGCCTTGTAGCCACTGCTTATGTCCTTGAAGGTGGAGGTGGTGGATACACGCATGCTAGGGATGGTCTTTCCGTTCTTCCAGATGTACCATGCCACGATTGGTATCAAAAGTAGCAGTAGGTAAAAATAACCTGGGTGTGCGTATGTGATTGTCATAGTGCTAACTTTTTTTAGGATAACGTAAATGGTTTTCCGTCGTCACTTTTCTCCTCCGATGGTTGACCCTCGTCGTTTTCCTGCTCTTGTTTGGCGGTTTGTGCGGTCTGTTGTACGATGAACATCGCATTGACGATGCTCATTTCGTTCTCTTCCTTGGTCGGTTGGTATTTGGCGAACTTCACCATGTCGGAGAGTTGGAATACTTGGCTGATTTTGTCCTCGACCAGTTTCGCGTCCTCTTCTGTTTTAAGTTCTTCGATGATCTGGTTGGAGGTCATCTCGAAGGCGCCTATTTGGAACCTCTCCAGGAAGTAGTTACGCAGGGTGTCGGTGATCTGCGTATAGTATTTCTTCTGTTGACCCTTCTCCCAAATCTTCTCTTCCTTGATGTCCATGAGAGATGAGAGCGCCAATTCTTGCGGTGTTCTTCTGTCCCTTGTGTCGAAGGATAGGATAGGTTGCTCCTTCTTCTTGGAGAAGAATATGATGCTCACGATGACGATTAGGACGATACATGCGAGGATGAGCAGTAATGTGAAGTATTGGAATATCCGCAAGAAGTTGAATCCGGGGCGGATGATGTCGTGGTCGCTTTTGATAGTCGCTTTCGAGAAGTCTTCTTCGATGGTGACTACATCCACGATGATTTTTTCCGTCAGGTATTCGGATGAGTATCCCGGTTCATGCGCCTCGAACTTGAAGGGAGGTATTTCATAGCGTCCCGTGTCGAAGGAGGTGACGATGAGGTCTTCCTTGATTCGTAGGTTTCCCCCCTTGATTACCGTGGTGTCCTTACTCGAGGTACGGAGTACTTCGACGCCGTTCGCCAGGATGTTATTCTCTTTGAAATCAGGGAAATGTAGGGTGACGATTTTAGGTTGCTCCACTTCCAGATGGATGGTTCTTTGCTCTCCGATGAGCAGGGTGGTCGAATCCATCGTCGCTTTTACGGTTATGGGAGCCGCCGATGCGGTTGTTGTCGCCACGAGTAGTAATCCGATGATGTATTTCAGTCTTTTCATCTCTGATGTCTTTTACATACGTTGTTGGAAGAGTTTCATTAACGCCTTCACGTAGTCTTCGTCGGTGGAGATGGAGGTGTAGTCCACGCCGCAGTGGGAGAATGTCTGGCGGATATTCTCCTGGCGTTTCCTCCAATTGGAGTGGTAAATGTTCCTCGTCTTTGCGCTGGAGGTGTCTATCCACATGTCCTCGCCCGTCTCCGCGTCCTTCACCTTGATCAGTCCGACGGAAGGCAGTTCCGACTCTCGTTTGTCGTAGATCTGCAGGGCCACGATGTCGTGTTTCCTGTTGGCGATGGTCAGTGATTGGCGGAAGTCCTTGTCGATGAAGTCGGAAATGACGAAGGCCGTGCATCTTTTCTTGATGACGTTGGTGAGGTACACGAGCGCGTCCTCGACGTTGGTCTTCTTGCTCTCCGGTTCGAATCCGAGCAGCTCACGGATGATGTAGAGCACGTGTTTTTTCCCTTTTTGTGGGGAAATGAACTTCTCTATCTTGTCGGAGAATAGTATGACACCGATCTTATCGTTGTTTTGGATGGCGGAGAAGGCTATGGTGGCGGCTATTTCCGCCATCATTTCTCTCTTCTTCTGCACTTGCGTGCCGAAGTCTCCGCTGGCAGACACGTCGACAAGGAGCATCATGGTCATTTCCCTCTCCTCTTCGAACACCTTGACGAAAGGTTTGTTGAAACGTGCCGTCACGTTCCAGTCGATGTTTCGGATATCATCGCCGTATTGGTATTCGCGCACCTCGGCAAAGGTCATACCACGACCCTTGAAGGCCGTGTGGTACTCTCCGGCGAAGATGTTCCGCGAAAGGCCTTTGGTCTTGATCTCGATCTTCCGGACCTTCTTGATTATTTCGTTAGTGTCTTGCATCTCAGTCTGAATTCAGCTGTTCCTTCTTTGATCAAGGTACCTCCACCGCATTGATGATCTCGCTGATGATGTCCTCGCTGGTCACATTGTTCGCCTCCGCCTCGTAGCTCAGGCCGATACGGTGTCTCAATACATCGTGTGCGATGGCTCTTACGTCCTCTGGGATGACGTAGCCCCTCTTCATCAGGAATGCGTATGTGCGGGCCGCCAACGCCAGGTTGATGGAAGCACGCGGTGATCCTCCGAAGGAGATCATCTCCTGCAGGTGGGCGAGGTTCTTCTCCTTAGGGAAGCGGGTGGCGTGAACGATGTCGACGATGTAGCGCTCGATCTTTTCGTCCACATAGACTTCTTGTACGACCTTTCTCGCCTTGATGATGTCCTCTGGTTTCAGGACTGGGGCGATTTTCACCTCTTCCATTTGGATGTTCTGCTTGATGATCTCCATCTCCTCCTTCGGTTTCGGGTAGGTGATGTGCACCTTCAGCATGAAACGGTCCAACTGCGCCTCTGGCAATGGATAGGTTCCTTCCTGCTCGATTGGGTTTTGGGTAGCCAATACGAGGAATGGGGAAGGCAATTTGAATGTCTCCTCACCGATGGTCACTTGCCTCTCCTGCATGGCCTCCAACAAGGCACTCTGCACTTTGGCTGGCGCACGGTTGATCTCGTCCGCCAAGACCAGGTTGGCGAAGACAGGTCCCTTCTTTATACTGAATTCCTCTGTTTTTTGGCTATAAATCATGGTTCCGATCACGTCGGCCGGCAAGAGGTCTGGAGTGAACTGGATTCTGTTGTATTTTGCGTCGATTAGTTTGCCCAATGTCTTGATGGCTAATGTCTTCGCCAATCCCGGTACGCCTTCCAAAAGGACGTGACCGTCGGCCAGCAAACCGATTAACAATGATTCCACTAAATGCTTCTGTCCTACGATGGATTTGTTCATGCCCATCGTCAAAAGGTCTACGAACTCGCTATGCTCTTTGATTTTAGAATCCAGAGCCTTGAAGTCTATTGCCTGTAATGCCTGATTCATATTGTTTTGTTTTTAATATTTATATTTTCTAGTCAATCGTTTTTCACTTACACATATACTGATACGCAAATGTACAAAATAATAGGCTATCTTTTTATCTGTTTAATAACAATTATAATTTTTTTAAATTGCTTTAACTTTTCATGTCTATTCATGAAAAAAGCCACCTGAATAATCTATTCAAGTGGCTTTGCTGTTTTGTGTTCCCTTCTAGTTGAAGAGCCTCAGGTAACTCTCTTTGACGTCCTTCGCCGCATTGATGCTCTCGTATGAGCTCGGGTCAATGACGGTCTCGTCCAACTGCGGAATCTTAATCGGTGTGCCGACTGACACTTCGTCCGGACGTCGAATCACATCTTTATTGTATAAGTAGATGTAGACCCAGAAGTCTTTCACCCCATTGTAATATTTGCGAGACATGGAGGTGAGGGTCTGTCCTCTGCGTATGGTGTCGTAGGCTGGTTCTCCTTTGACTTCGAAGTTGAGTTTAGGGTATTCTTTTTTGATGAACTTCTTCACACCCTCTTCGAACCAGTCCCAATTCTGTTCTTCCTCGACTTCCGTAGGGAATTCCTGGTCGGCCTGTGCTGCTTCATACATGTCTTCCGTTTTCTCTTCGAAGAATTCGTCCACTTGGGCTTGCTCCTTGGAAATGGATTCTGCCGACAAAGTACTGTCCACCACGACTGGTACGGGTTGTTCGCCGGAAAATATGCCCGTGATCTTTCCCTTGAGGTCGTTCAGACCATTGGTGAATCCTTTGTCGCTTCGTAGGGCGTATACCAGGCATGCGATGATCAGCAGTGCCAGTATGATGATGACGGCCAATAGACCTTTGTTGCGCTCTTTTTTCTTCTTTTTGTGGTGCCTGTGTTTCCCGTTGTGTTCGGTGGCAATTGCTGCCGCAGGCTGTGCCTGCTCGGTTTGTGCTGAGGCTTGCGCCTGTTCAGTCTGAGCAGTAGGCTGTGCCTGCTCGGTTTGTGCAGAGGTTTGCGCCTGTTCGGTCTGAGCCGTGGCTTGCGCTTGTTCGGTCTGAGCCGTAGGTTGAGGCTGTTCGGTTTGTGCCGCATCGGTTGTTTGTGCGGTTGTTTCGCTTGTTGTAGCGTTTACTTCTCCCTCATTGTTGATCGTTGCGCCGTCTTGAACCGTTTCTTCCTTCACATCGGACTGAATCGGTTGCTCTACCGCTCCTTGAGGATTTTGGACAGTTGTTGGTCCTTCCTCTGTTGTGCTTCCTCCGGAGATGGTTTGTGCGGTTGCCGGCTGTGTGCTTCCTCCAGGGATGGTATTATCCGCGGTTTGTTGGATCTCCTCGGTAGGTGTTGGTCCGACAGGAGCACATGTCTCCGTCACTACCTCTTGGACTTTCGTGGCCTCTGGCGCAGGTGCGGCAGTGCTTGTGATTGTCGGCTCAGGTGCTGGCGTAGGTTCGGAAACGGGAGGGGTGGTGCTCGCCTGGATAGGGGATTGTACGCCCGTCGATTCCGTTGTGCTATTGGTTGTTATGCTAGACTCGACAGTTGGGTTGCCCGTGCTGGGAGTCGTATATGTGTTTGAAGTTGAAGCGTAGTTGTATGTGGGTGTGACTGGCTCTTCCGGACTCGGAGCGGATACAGACTGGGATGTCTGTGGAGTCTCTATGTTTGGAGCCGGGTTTTGCGCCACGGTTGATTCGTTTGTGCTTGTGGCGGTGTTCGTAACGCTGGTAGAGCCTGCTACTGCGTTGGTATCCACGGGGTTGATATTGGTGTAGTCCGCTGAGGAGGTCATGTCATCTCCTTCTCCTTCTCCTTCTTCTTCATCCTCGTCGATGTATGGACCATCTACGGGACCGTCGCTTGGAAGCACGTAGGTCTCTAGGTCTTCGTATGGCTTGTTCACAGCCTCCTTGAGCTCTTTTTCGGGCGTGAATGTGATCTTTTTATGGGCAGGGATGATGACTGCGCTGCCGTCAGTCACGCTAACACTTTTCCTTTCTTCGATGGCGACAATCTTGAATGTGCCGATTCCTTTTACTTTTGCGATGCCGTCTTTGGCGAGTGCCTCTTCCACTATTTCGGTGAGTGCTCGTAGAAAACCTTCGGAAAGTTTTTTGGATTGCCCGGAAATCGCGGATAGTTGATCCGCTAAATCTTGTAGTGTGACTTTGTTGTTCATGATATGGGACTACTGATTAAACTTCTCTTTCATTGTGCCGCTTGGTTTGAATGCGATGGACTGTTTGGGTGGAATCAGCATTCTTTTTTTCGTTGTGGGGTTGACGGAGATGCGTTCCGCTTTCCGCCTTGCCTCGAACGATCCGAATCCTTGGAGCGACACTACATTGTTGGCAAGTAGTTCTTTCTTTAATGCTTCGGCAAAGCCTCTGAATAACGAGTCCGAAGTCTCAGCATCGATTTGTAGCCGTGCTTTTATTTCCGCTATGATTTCTTTTGTATTCACAGTCCTTGTTGTTTTTATTTGTACAAATTCGGTCACGATATTACGAAAAAAATTTCACAAGAAAAAATTTTTGCGTAAAAAGCCTTGATTTATCTCCCCAATTCTTAATTCTTAATTCAAAATTCATAATTATCTAAATCCCTGCTCGCAGATGAAGTCCTTTAGCTTTTGGGAGAAGAATTCCATGTCTTTCTTCGTATATCGTACGTCCGTGAAGACTTGCGCGAGGTTCTCCTTGTCGTTCTCCTTCACGAAGTTTTTGTTCTCCTGCAAGGCTTCTTTCCCTTGGAATAGTTGGTCGATGCGTTCAGGGGTGTACTCTTTGTATGTCTCGTAGTGTACGATCCCCTCGATCGGCAGACGGTCCGACACAGGCGGGTTCTCGTCCGGGTAGCCTACGGAGAGTGTTACGATAGGGACGACCAGCTTAGGCAGGTTCAGCACTTTGGCGATCTGGCCCGGATTGTATGTTGTCGTGCCCAAGTAGCAGATGCCCAATCCTTTCCTTTCCGCCGCCACGCAGAAGGTCTGGGCCACTATGGTGGTGTCGAGGATGGCGCAGATGAGCGACTCCGCATTGTCATATCCTGGGGTTGCGTTCCTTTGCTCGCACCATTTGGTGAATCGGTTGAAGTCCGCACAGAAGGTCAGAACCATTGGCGCATTCGCATAGGCGGGTTGGTTGAAGTGGGCGGGGGCTAGTTCCTCTTTTTTCTTTTTGTCCTTGGTTACGACGACGCTGTACAGTTGCATGTTGCCTGTCGTCGAGGCTTGGAATGCGGCGGTGAACAACTCGTTGAGTAGGGTGTCCGGCACTTCGGTCGCCTTGAACTTGCGGATGGATCGTCTCTTTAAAAGGTCTTCTATCATTCTATTGGCTTGATTAGCGTTTGATTATTCTCCAACTGTTTTCATCGTGAAGGGTAGTGTGTGTGCATTCTCTTTGTGCTTTTTCACCCCTTCTTGAAGGAATTGCGCGAATGCGTCCGCATCTTCGGAGAACCCGTACGGCTTGCTTAGCGCGTTACCCTCCTTGTCGACGATTACGTAGAAAGGCATTGAGTTGGCCCCGAATTTGTATTCCTCAAGGAAACTCCACTTCTCGCCGTAGGTGGTTACGTATGCCTCTTTCTCTCCTTTCTTGATGGTGATAGGCTCCGGCAGACTACGTTTGTCGTCCACGAAGAGGGATACGAGTATGAACTCATTGTCGATCAGTTCCTTCACCTGAGGCTTGTTCCATACGGCGCTCTCCATTTTCCTGCAGTTCACGCAGCCGTAGCCTGTGAAGTCCACCAACACGGGTTTCCCTTTCTCTTTGGCGTATGCGATGGCCTCGTCGTAATCGTAGAATTGCGCCTCTTCCGCATGGTGTAGGTTGAACTCCTGCGTCATCATTGGTGGTGCGAATGCGCTCACGATCTTCAGTGGCGCGCCCCAAAGTCCTGGGACGAGGTAGATGGCGAAAGCCAACGACGCCCCGCCTCCGAATAGTCTCCAGACGGAGATGCCCTCCAATGGCTCTTCGTCCTTGAACCTTATCTTGCCTAAGATGTAGAGACCGGCCAAGACGAATATGATGATCCAAATGGAGAGGAACGTTTCTCTGCTGAGGATGCCCCAACCGTAAGCCATGTCGGCCACGGAGAGGAATTTAAGCGAGAAGGCCAATTCGAAGAATCCAAGGAGCACCTTGGTGGTGTTCAGCCAACTTCCGGAGCGTGGCAGTTTCTTCAACAGGTTCGGGAAGAAGGCGAAGATGGTGAATGGCACCGCGAGCGCGATGGAGAATCCCAACATGCCTACCGTCGGCGCGAGGATGTTTCCTCCCGTGGAGACCTCTACTAGCAATGTTCCGACTATCGGACCGGTGCAGGAGAAGGATACGACCACCAGTGTCAGCGCCATGAGCAGAATGCCGAGGATGCCTGCGGTCTCTTCCGCCTTGCTGTCGATCTTCGTGCTCCATGATGCCGGCAGTGTCAGTTCGAAACCTCCGAAGAAGGAGATGGCGAAGAGGATGAGCAGCAGGAATAGGAACAGATTGAAGATCGCGCTGGTGGAGAGCGCATTGAGCGCGTTGGCGCCGAATAGCAATGTCAGTACGACGCCCAAGCCCACGTATATGAGTATGATGGAGCTTCCATAGAGGATGGCGGACATCCGACCACTCTTTGCGTCTCCGTCTTTCTTCAGGAAGAAACTGACTGTCATAGGGATGATGGGCCATACGCATGGGGTGAGTATGGCTAATATGCCTCCGAGCATTCCTAGGCAGAAGATCAGCCAGAGCGAGCTGTTAGATGATTGTCCGGTAGTGTCGCTCGCACTCATTTGGTCTATGACGGGCTTCCAAGTGTCGGCCTCCTCATTGGCGCCGGGAAGTTGTAACGGTGCGACAGCGGCAGTTGTTTCGGATGCTGCCTCACTTCCTTGGCTATTTGCGGAAGGGGCGGTTTTCTCTTCCGCTTTCCCTGCACCTTCCAGTTGGAAGGAAAAAGGTTCTTTTGTCGGGGAAAGGCAGTTGGTGTTGTCGCAGGCCATGTATTCCACATATCCAGTGATCTTGTAACCGTTCTCCTTGGAGACCTTCATTTTTTGTTGGAAGGTGACCTCTCCGTTGTATTCGCAGAGTTCCATGCCGAACAGGTTGTCCATTCCGCATTTCGTCTTCTTGCTCGCTGATGTGGAGCCGATTGGTGTGGCTCCCCTTTTGAGTGTGTAGTTGAAGGTGGTCGGAATGGGTCCGTCCTTCGGCATGTCCATGCCGTAGATGTGCCAACCATCGTCTATATTGGCCTTGAATGAGATGGTTATCGTGTTGTTTTTGTCTATTTCACCGCAGGAGATGTCCCATTTGACAGGACGCTGAATTTGCGCATTCAGGATGCTTGTGGTCAGTAAGGCTAAAATGAATAGTATTGCTTTTTTCATCGTTTTCTATTTTTTGTTTATTGCAAAAATAGGTTGAATTTTAAAAAAAAGCAAATTGGATTCGTGACAGTGCCATGTTTTTCTTACTTTTGCGGTCGAATTTTGACGAGTATTCCGTCTGATGGAAGTCTATGGTTTTTCCCTTGCGAATGGTCGTCTTGTGGGCTTTAGGGAAATGTGGTCCATGGAAGGAGTAGTTTTAGAATGTTTTTGTGTCGTAATATGTATTATTTGCGTCTGTTGATTGTTGTCGGGTGGTTGGCCCTTCTCTCCATTGATGCTTTAGCGGGTGAATCCTCAAAGAGTGAGGAGAAACCTAAGATGCCGTTGTCGTGGGGGGTGAGGATGGATGTCGGTGGAGTCTTCCCGACCAATGACTTCGTGCGGGGCGGCCATTTCGATCTTCCCCGGCAGACGTGGGAGTATTCGGAGGAGCGTGAGGTGCATGATTTCTCCGATTTCATCATTCAGATGAATGCCGGAGTCAGACCTGACAGGTGGCAGGCGCGGGCTTACCGTAACCCGTACTATGGGGTGGGCGTCGCGTTCCCTCGCTTCCATGACGAACGGTTGGGCAAACCGGTCTCTTTTTTCGGTACTTACGGTGCGAGGATTGCCCATATAACAAATTGGTTGAAATTGAATTACGAAATCAATTTCGGTTATTCCACCAATTGGAATCATTATGATAGATTCAAAAACCCGGATAATGTTGCGGTGGGGTGGAAGCATAATGCGCATGTCGCACTTTTCCCTTATCTTAAATTTGTTATTCCCGGAGGATTTGACTTGAAGACGGGTGTTTCGATTACCCACTTCTCCAATGGCGCCACCACCATGCCTAATCGGGGCTTGAACAACTATGCGGTGTCTGTCGCGTTATCGTACAATCTGAACGATTCGGAGAACATGGTCCGGAGGGACACTTCCCTTCGCGCGCCGCATGTTCCTTTGCGTCTGGAGCATGATGTTACCCTTACCCGATCTTTCCGTCAGATATACTACGATGGGAGGGAAACTGATTTGAGCACACAGTTTGTTCAATACCGCCACCCTGTTTTCGCGGCCAGTTACGCTCCGATGTTACGCTGCTCGTATCGTTACCGTTGTGGCTTGAGCCTGGATTTCATGTATGACGAGAGCGTGGGGGCACGCGCGGATTACGTGTTGGATGAGGCGGATGGCAAAATGTACGAACGTGTATGGCTGGGCAATAAGAGGGATCGCTTCAATCTCGGACTTTCAGCTAAAAACGAGTTGATCATGTATGGCTTTTCATTTTTCCTGAATATCGGATACGATATCATGCATGGCGACGATTCCTTGACAAGGATGTATGAGGTGGTCGGCGTGAAGATTCAGCCCAGAGGTCCTTTGTACGCGAGTGTGGGGGTTAGAGCCGCTTATTTCTCGAAAGCGCAATATATCGCATGGAGTTTGGGGTATGACTTCAAGGGAAAACCGTTGCGTCGGGCGGACCGCCAATGATGCTTGGGTGTTGTATACGGCAGATTCGTCCATGATTGTAGGCATTTCGTCGATTGCGTATGGATAAGTTCATATAATTCGTATTTTTGTAGTCGAAGATAGTCAACCATTAAATGTTAGAGTCATGAAAGGTTTATTGTTCAAATTCATATTTGCCCTTCCGCTTTTGGTCATGAGTTCGTGTATCGGATATTATGATGATGAGCGCGACGAGGATCTCCTGGTGGGAGAGCCGTGGCATTGGACCAAGACGGTCTACTATGATGATGTGCCGGGCGCTATCGCTCAGACGGAATATGCGAATGAGGAACTGACTTACCATTTCCACTATGATGGTGCGCTTTCGATAAAAAGCACGTTTGTCTCCCACTTCGGACGTGTCTATTCTGATT
>Ga0310695_10011531_pt1 | contig 12606 bp, 8 predicted proteins | sample RumenRJG_04DNA_FD_203882 | JGI IMG/M metagenome (GOLD analysis project Ga0310695, IMG submission 203882) | Bovine rumen microbial communities from Lethbridge, Alberta, Canada - RJG_04 (v2) (version 2) | ecosystem: Host-associated > Mammals > Digestive system > Stomach > Rumen | place: Canada...
TTAGCAATAATTGTTTCTAATTTCTCCTGAGAAATTTTAAAAAAATATTTTATATGTTTTTCTTTTTCAATAATAACATATCTATTAGCAATAAAAATAAAAATTATACTTATTAATGCAACTACACTAAAAATAATAGGAATACATTCTAATTTTATTCTTGTAGATTTTCTATCATCATGATATTGATTATGATATAATTGTTGATATGGTCCAAAACCATCTGTAAAAAAAGTTTGTAAGTTTGTTAAAATAGTAAAAAATTCTTTTGAAAGTAAATACATTTTAGATTCATTTCTAGTAGAAAAATAATAAACAGAAGCTGCATATTCCTCAATAAAATTAAGAACTGGTACTTTTTGAACATTAAAACCAAGTTGATTAGTCACTGTTACTAAATTAACTGTATAATTTTTTTTTAAATTTTGATATTTTTTTGATAATAATATACTATAATTTGAAAGATTATTAAGTAATTCTAAAATTAGATTATATTTTGAATAAATTACTTCTTTTGCCCATTTTAAAATATTTGAAGATGATGGATTTATGTTAATATATTTTTTATTTTGTAAAATTGATATTTGAAAAGAATAATAAAAAACTTCTCCTGAATAATCAATTAATCTAAATAAATAACCACATATTGAAAGTAAATTTTTTATTGACTTTTTGTCTTTATATGCATTGAGAAAAAAGATTAAAGGTATTAAAAAAATAATTAAAAAATTTATTGAATTTGATATCATTAATATTTTTACACTTTTATTAAGTCTTGCTTTTGAAATTGAATTTGAAAAATTGGTTTGAGTTTTCTTTATTTTTTTTTCTTCTATTTTTTTTATTTTAGGTGATATTAAAAGTTTACCTACACTTATTGTAAACTTTTTATGAAGAGCGTTTTCTTTTTTTTTTTTATTTTCATCTATAATTTTATTAGTTTTATTTGTTTCAATTTCAAAAATTTCTTGAATTTTAGATTGATTATTATAATTTGTTATTTCTACTGTTTTATTTGATTTATAATCATAACCAAATAAAAAAATTTTTGATAATTTCACATTATAATAATTATCTTCAATTTTATTTGATGAAATTTTACTTAGATCTGTTTTTATTATTTCTTTTTCATCTTTTGAAGAAGAATAATTTGAACTTTCTTCAGATGTAAAAGTATAATATGAACTACTATTACTTGAATCTTCAAAATTTGATGAAGAATATTCAATTTCTTTATTTTCTTTATTAAATTCTTTTTGATTATTAATTATATTATAATAATCTAATATTTTTTCTAAATTCATTTTATTTGAATTCGATATTTTATTATTAAAAGTATATTCTTTTGAATCTATATTAAAATCAATAATTTTATCTTTCTCAGGTATAAAATTTGAATTGATTCCTATTAAATCATTATTTAAATTTAATATTTCTTTCTGTATAAAAAGAGGATTCAAAAGATTTTCTGATTTTAATGTTTTAACTGTTTTTTCTTTTCTAGTGATTTTAAATGAGTTTAAAGGGACAACTTTTGGAGTTTTACAATATATTGGTTGATATAAGTCCTTTTGTGATATTTCTTTTTCATTAGAAAATTCAAAAATAAAAATATATCCAACTAATTTTTCATTCATTTTAATTTTTTTAACACAAATTTTAAAAAATTTGTTATTTAAATTCCATTGTACAATTTTTTCAGGGAATTTTGTATAATAATTATACTCAAATAAATATTTTTTTATTTTTTTATATAATCCTTCAATTTTTTTTTCATGATTAATTAAATAATTAAATTTAATTTCTTTAAATTGTTTTATATAATTTAATATCTCAACATTAATAAAATTTCCTTTTAAATTTAATATCTCGAGACAATTAGGTGTAAAATTTTGTATTTTAAATTCATTATTTGTTAAAATATGACAACAATCAGATAACATTTTATTATATATAATATCTTTTTCACTATCAATTTTTACCATCATATATTGTGTATAATCTTCATCTATAATTATATAGATTTCAATAAATAAAGGGGAAATATAAATTAAACTAGTTTTAAAATAAATTAAGCTTTGAAATAATTTATTTGTATCATTTTTAAATTTATATTTATTATTTTCAAAATAATCATTTAAAATTTTATTATGTTCTTCTCTTAAAAAAGTTGGAATAATTAAATTAATTTTTTTCCCATAAAGTTGTTCATTAGTATAACCTATTTTTTTACAAAAATCAGGGGAACATTTTATAATTGAACCATTTGATTCTGCAGAAGCAATTAAATATTGTAAATTTGATGATGGTTTTATATCATTAATATCAAAATTATCAAAACCAACATATATAGATTCATCATTTGAATTACCTAATATTAATTCTTTTGAAAGTATTTTTTCTGAATTTTCATCTTCATTTAAAATATCTCTTAAATAATGAGCATATAATATAAAAATAAATCTATTTTTTAATTTCATTGATGATAATGATTGATATTTTTTTTCAATCTCTCTTACTACATTATTTATTTTTTTTCCATATTTATCTAATCTTTTAACATCTATATATATATTTGATTTTAATAATATATTCCAAAATTCATAATACATTCTTGCAACTTCTGCTATTAATTTAATAAAATTATTTATTTGAAATTTAATTGAGATTTGAGATTTATCATTTCTATATTCTAAACATTTTTCTTCCAACTTTTTTTTTATTCTATAAATATAAAATTGTTGAGACATTGTATAAGAAATTTCATTATTTTTCATTTCTTCATTTAAAGAATATATTTCTAAGTAACCACTATTAAATTTTTCCATATTATTAAATAAAAAGTTGGCATATTGGACTCTAAGTAAAATACTATTTTTATTTTCGTTTATTGCTTTTTTAAAAATTGTTTCAATATATTTCAATAAAAAAAAACGCATTTCATTTTTTTCATCTTTTTTAAATAAATTATAAATTATTTCATAATTAATATTTGTATTAATTATTGTAGAATAAAAACTAATAATATTATAGATATTTTCTCTATTTTCTAAATTTTGATTTGATAATCTTATTAAATTAATTAACTGATAGTAAATATCATATTCTTGTAAATAATAATCTGGTTTCTCTAATTTTATAACTTTATGAGGGTTTATAAAAATAAACAAAATTAAAAATAGAACAAAAATAAAAAATACATAAATGAATCCTACTATAATTTTATTTCTTCCTAAATATGTAATTAAAAGTATTATTGCAGAAAAACAATTAATATATGAAAAATAATAAAATAACTTCTCTTTATAAAAAGCTTCAAATTGATATGAATATTCAATATAACTAAAATAAACAGAAAAAATAGATGAAAATGTTAAAAAAAAAACTATAATATCTTTTATTTTATATTTAACATCAATTGCAAATAAAATTGCAAATCCTGCTTTTATATATAAAAAAAATTTTGTTGAATTAACTAAACAATATTTTATTAAAGCTGATGATGTTTTTTCATTTTTTGAAAATGAAAAAGTTATAAATATAAAACTCATAAAGAATGAAAAAAAAAAACAAAAAATACTTAAAACAAAAAATATAATATGATTTCCACTAAAGCAAGTTAATTTATTTCCAAACAAAAAACCTCCATCTTTACAAAAAATAATTGCTAAGTTTATTTCTATATAATATTATTTATTATCTTTTACCTGAAAAAGGATAAAAAACTATTGATTTTAAATAATACATTTCAAATCTTAAAATAAATAATTGAAAATTTCTTGATTTGATATTTCTATTAAAATATGAAATTTTAACAAGATTTACAAAAATACAAAAAGATGAAAATGATAAAAAATAAGAAAAATATAAAACAATCATAAAAATATTTTGTTTATTTCTTAAAAAAGAAAAAATTCTCATATATTGGAAAAAATTTGTAAATTTCCAAAATATAGAATTAATTCCTTTATCATTAAAATACTAAAAATATATTTAAATATAATATTTACAATTCCATTAATTGAAAAAGAAAGGATTTGAAAAAATTCTATAAATGCTATTATTGTATCTTTATATGGATCTGAATTATATTTATAAAATAAATAATAAAAAACATCATATATTGACTTTTTTATTTTTGGAAAAAATGTATTATTAGTTTTTTCCATTATTTTTGAAAAAAATTATTTAAAAATAATTATAATTAATCTCAAAAATTTACAATTTTAATATATTATTGAAAATTAAAAATTATTTATTATTTGATTAAAAAAATGCTAATTGAAATACGTTTAGAATGTATTACAAAAAAAATTGAAATTGACAAAAATTGTACATATGATGAATTAAAAAAGAAAATTGAAAAAAAATTTAAAGATAATATTAATGTAGGATTTTCACATATTTTATTTTATAATTATAAAAAACAAAATTTTTTTATATATAATGATGAGGATGTCAAAAAATATATTCTAAATGGAACACCTCTTCTATATTTAGAAAGTTTAATGTTTATTAATGATTATTCAAATTGTTGTTCAAATTATATTGTTTGTTCAAATTATAATGATAATGAAAAATTCTCAGAATATTATGATGATAATTATAATTTTTGAGAAATAATTATCAAAAAAAGAAAAATAAGAATACTATTGAATAATAAATGAATAAAAAAGAAAAAAAATTAATTTTATAATATTTTATATTTTTTAAAAAATTTTAAATATTATTAAATTATGAAAATATATTTTTTAAATGTTTCTCCTTTTATTTATAAATTATCTTATTTTCACAAAATCAAAATTTATATATAATGAAGAATGTCCACAATATGAATGTGGAAAAATAATAGAGGAAGATATTTGTTCAATAAAAAATAATATGTCATTCACATTACAAAAATGTAATAATTTAAAAAAATGTAAATTTAATACTAATATAAATTCTACTTGTGAATATTCACAATATGAATATTATCAAAAAGCATATCCAGGAGGAGAATGTGAATCAAATGAAGATTGTTTAAGTAACGAATGCAAAAATGGAAAATGTATTGGAAAAAAAGAAGGTGAAAAATGTTCAAGTTCAGAAAATTGTTATTTTGGTTATTATTGTAAAAATAATATATGTGAACAATTAAAAAATGAAAATGAAAAATGTACATCATCAAATGAATGCAAAAGAAATTTAGCATGTTATAATAATACATGTACAAAATTATTTTCTTTAAAAATTGGAACTCAATTAAATCAAAATGATTCACCTTTTTTATGTGAAAATGGAAGAGTTCATGATAATAAATGTTTAGATATAAGTTTAATTGATAGTGTTTGTGATATTGTTAATGAAGAATGTCGTTATACAACTTCAATTAATACATCTATTATAATTAATAATTGTGTTTGTTCAATATCAAATAAACCAAAAAGAATTTGTCTAAAAGGTGAATTGGATCAACCTAATTTATGGAATGAAACATTTATTCTAATTAAAAAAACTTTTAATGATGAATATATTAATTATTGTAATTCTGATGAACCAAGAGGATATTATTGTAGAGAAATTTTAAGAAATAATTGGGATATTATTAAAGAAAATATGAAATTGAAAAAAAATTTAATTTTATTTGAAAATAATCCTATGATTTCAAATGAAACTTTATGTTCAGTTGAAACTGTTTTTGGTTATGATCCAACACCACCTTATCCAAAAAAAAAACAATTCCAATGTCCAATTTATTTATGTGATGATTATTCCAAAAAAGAAATTATATTAAATTCAAAAACATGTGCATATTCAACAAATCCATTTAATAAAGAAGGTTCCGATATAAAAGTATACCTTCAAAATATATGTCAAAAAAATTATAAATGTAATTATAATGAAAATACAACTCAATATAATTATACTTATAATTCAACTTGTATAGAATCTGAATCTAAAGAAAAAATAACTTTAAAATATCCTGGTGAAGAATGTAATTCTCATTCTCAATGTTTTAAAGGAAAAAATAATTATACTGGATTTTGTCTTCAAGGAATTTGCTCTGGTAGAACATATGATGATCAATGTGAAAATCATATTGATTGTAATAAAGGTTTATTTTGTAATGGATTATATTGTAAAGAACAAAAGAAAGAAGGTCAATTTTGCTTAGATGATTATCATTGTAAAAATTATTTAGGTTGTTTAAATAATACTTGTGTTCCTTATTTTTCACTTGAAAATGGAACTTTTTTAAATTATTCAAATCCAAATCCATTTTTATGTGAAACTAATATTATAAATAATGTAACTAAACAATGTGCAACTTTGGATTATTTTAATGTTGATATAAATAGAATTAATAAAGATGGTTTTGTTGAATGTACACTTGGAGAATTATGTAATTATACTACTGGATTTTATCATAATATGGAACCTGTTGTTTATACTCAAAAATGTACTTGTGGTTTTAGATCTGATGGTAAATCATTTTGTCCTATTCCTATGACTGTTAATAGGAAACAATGGAAAAAATATTTGAAGTTACTTAATAAAAAATATGATAATGAATGTCATACCCAAAAAAGATTTGAATGTTATGATGAGTTAAGTCAAAGTGAGTTAGATGATTTATTTTATTATGAAAGAGAAACTACTAAAGCTCATTTATATTATAATTCTTCTAATTGTATTATGGAAATATTATCAAGTGGATTTATTAAATATAATGAAATATTATTTTTATTATTACTAGTAATTTTATTATAATTAAAAAATAACTTTATTAAAAAAATTTAAACACAAAAAATAACAATTAAATAACATTCAAAAAAAATAAAAAAAACCTATTTAAATTACTCTTCCCAAATTTTAATAATTTTATCAATTCCCCCAGTAGCAATTTTCTTATCATTCATAACATGCATACAAGCAACATCTCCTCTATGAGCAACAAAAGTAACAAAACACTGATTATAATTTAAATCCCATATCTTAATAGTCCCATCACTAGACCCACTAGCTATTTTATTATCTTCCTTCATTTGAACCAAAGCCCAAACATAACCATTATGTCCTTTTAAAACAACATTACATTTTTTTTCATTTAAATCCCAAATCCTAATAGTTTTATCACAAGAACCAGATGCAACATTTCCATTTTTTAAAAGTAATAAACAAAAAATTCCATTTGTATGACCACTTAAAACAATACCTTCTGGATTTTCTTGATTTAAATCCCATAAACGTAATTTAAAATCAGAACTTCCTGAAAGAATAAATTGTGATGATATTTGAATAATTGAACCTACACTATTAGTGTGACCTTTTAATGTTTGAATACATGTATATTTATCAAGAGACCATATTTTAATTGTATTATCTTGGGAGCATGAACATATACCATTATTTCCTATGTCAATTATTGAATATATTTCTCCTGTATGTCCTTCTAATGTTATTATACTATGGAATGAATTTTCTTTTTGATTTTTTACTATTTCTTTTAATTTGTTATGTTGAGTGTTTGGATTTGGCATACTTTGACTTATTATATCTTCGTTATTGGATTGTTTTAAATTTGTATTTTTGTCTTCTTCATCTATTTTATCTTCATCTATGTTTTCTTGGATTTCATCTTCCAAATTGTTTATATTTATTTTTTTACTTTTTTCTTCTTTTTCATTATTTTGATTTGAAATTTGAGAATTTTTAATACTATTTTGATTTGAATTTTCATTAAAACTCTTTGATAAAAGATTATAATCATTAGATTTATTATCAATTAAATGTGCATATTTACTTGGTTCATAATCTAAATCCCATATTTTAATAGTGTTATCACCTGATCCAGTTACAATATGATTATTTTCTAATTGTATAATAGTAAAAATTGGTTTTAAATGTTCATTTAATTCTTTTTCTATTTTTAATGTATCTAAATTATAAATATTAACTTTGTTATCACTTCCTCCTATTGCTAATCTACCATCTGATAATTGTTGAATTGCATATATTTGAGTTTCATGTACTGAAAATAATTTTTCTAAATGAAGAGGATGTTGTATAAATTTTGTTTCGTGATAAAAAAATTTTGTTTTATCAATTAATTCAATTTCCTTTTTTATTGATTCTAATTCTTCTTGAAATTCGGATTTAAATTCTATTATACTTATTTCTTTTGTTATTGAATTTATAAAATTTAAAGTTTTTAATGTTGGTTCTTTATCTTTTAAATCATAATAAAAATTAAAATAACAATTTCTAATAATACTAAAATAATTCTCCATATAAGTATTATACTGATTCATTTTTTCTAAACTTTCTTTCATTTTATTAATTAAATCAATTAACTCATTCATAATTATTTTTTTTTCATTAAAACTATTTTTACTAGAATTTTTAAAATAATTTTCAATATTTTCAAAATTAGTATTAAATTCATCATAATTTTTATATCTAAAGCTAGTTTTCTGAGAATGAGATTCTCTTTTAAAATCATCAATAGTAATAACTCTATGATTTTCATGATATTCTCCTTTTAAATTACAAATATGACAAACTAATACTTTACAATCTCCACAATACATATCACATTCATTTTCACTATGAGTTTTACAAAAAACTTTTGGATTTGGTTCTTTTTCTACAATATGATGATTTTTAAAATAATCATTATGAAATAAAATTTTACATTCACTACAAATCCATTTTTGACATTCTAAACAATATCCATCTCCAGTTTTTTTATGAACTGTACATAAATCTTTTTGAATTTTTCCTCTTAAATTTTTACCTTCTTCAACTAATTGTTTTATTTTTTCAATTGTTGTATCAATTGAACCATTTTTACATAAAGGACATTTAAGTGTAATTTTATTTTGAGGATTTAACATTTTAAAATCTTTTTTTAATAAAATTCTAGATATACATACTCCACATATGGAATGTTGACATGATAATTGAAGGTAATTTCTTGCTAAATTTAAACAATTTTGACATTTTGATATTGGCTTTTCGTCTCCGGGATCTGCTACTATATTTCTTTTTACTTTTTCCATTTTTTTTTTTATTTTATTGTCTAAGTTTATTAATGATTGTCTTTTTTTAATTTCTTTTGATTTTGAATTGTCTTTTATTGAAGATTTTCTTCCCAATATTGATGCTTTTCTTACTATTGTTGAAGACATTTATTTATAATTTTTTTTTGTTTTTTTTTTAAATTTTTTTTATTTTTTTAGGAAAAAAGGATAAAAAAAGGATGAAAAATCAAAATTATATTCTTAATTTTTCTAATAATGATATTCCTTTACAAGTTTTAAGTATGAAAGATTCATATTATATATATATTGGAAATTCAAATATGACTTTTGATAATTTAGTAATGTCTATACCTACATTAGACACAATTGCAACATCTGATTTAATTGATGATATTCCTAATTCTTATAGCAAATTATTAAGTCAAAATCTATCACAAAAATTAAAAAAACCTATTTTTTTATCAATGAATATTGTTGATGTAACTTTATTAGCAAATCCAATGTTAATTCCTTTTTTAGAGGAAAAAATATTCAATATTGTTAAATAAATTAAACATATAAATAAATAAATACAAATTTAAATTTTTTATTTACAAATAAATTTATTTATATAAATTTTAATATAAATATAAATAATATCCCAAATGAAGAATTAAAATGATAAATTTTATATATCATTTAATTAAAATCATATTAAAAATTAATATTCCAAATTTTAAGCTTTAGGATCATATGGTTTATTACAACCAGGACATCTATTAAATTTAAAAACATAAACATTATCATTAAAGCATTTAGTACATAATAAAACAGGACAACCACAATTAAAACTAACAGTCCCATTTTTAATTTTACAAACAGGGCAAATTTTAACATCATCTTCATTATGTGAATTTTTCTTTTCTAATTTTTTCTTTTCCTTTTTAATAACCATATTATCTTCCAATAAAGAATTATGAATAGGGCATTTTTGATCTTTTTGTAAACTATGTTCCTTACATAAACCACAACCACAATTAGAAAAAGAAAAAATAGATTTTTCACATAAAACACAATGATTAATATTCCCACTACTATTATTATGTTTAAATTTAGAAGAAATAACATTTTTTTTAATTTTATTAATAATACCAATTGGAGTATTAGATTCATTTTTTTCATCATTAAAAGAAATTGTACCTGAATTATTAATATTAGTAGTATTAATTATTATATATTGTCCTGATGTTGGTTTTCTTTGTCCTACAATATCAGCACTTATAACTTTTTGTGATATTTTCTTTTTTTTTCTCCTACAATATATTATACATGATAATATAATAATGAATAAAATAAAAATTGGAAGAATTACTCCTAATAAAATATGAAGTTTAAATAAATTTTCATCTATTTCACAAAATCCATATGATACTTTATATCCTTTTTCACAATGAACACAATCAAATTCTGTACAATATTTACATTTTCTAAAAATTTGACATTTTGTGCTGTAACATTTTGAATTTAGTAATTCAAATCCTGGTTTACATTGATCACATTGATCTTTTGATGCACAATAATTACAATTTGCCACGTAACAGTTTGGTAATTTACGAAATAATTCATTAGTATTTGAACCATTTATAACTATTTGTGACATATTTAAATTATATAATAATTTTTTTTATTGTATAATAGAGTATCTGGACTATTTTTTATCAAGAAAAAAATAAAAATAATTTTTTTATTTTCTTTCAGTTATATATTATATTTATAATATTTTTATAAAATCTATGTTATTATCAAAATTTTTTCTAAAGAAAAAACTTTATTTTAAAATTAATTATTGTTAATCTTCATATTTATTAATTTTATATCATTTTTCATAATTTCTTTTCATGAATAATATAAAAATAATTCATAAAATTCAAAAGTATTCGTTTTGCAATTATTTATTTATTTATAACAATAAATATAAATATTTTCAATTTTTCATTGATAAAAAAATACGCAATAAAAATAATTTTTTTATTTTCTTTCAGTTATATTTATAATATTTTTATAAAATCTATGTTATTATCAAAATTTTTTCTAAAGAAAAAACTTTATTTTAATTATTGTTAATCTTCATATTTATTATTTTTATATCATTTTTCATAATTTCTTTTCATGAATAATATAAAAATAATTCATAAAATTCAAAAGTATTCGTTTTGCAATTATTTATTTATTTATAACAATAAATATAAACATTTTCAATTTTTCATTGATAAAAAAATAAACGATAAAAATAATTTAAAATGTCATTCATATATTCTGAACAAAACTCATTCCAAGAAGATAAATTAAATGTATCATTCGATAGTGAAAATTCAACAACTGCATTTGAAATTGACTTTGAAGAATTAAAGGAATTCAACGACGAAATAATAAATGATGAATTAAAAGGAAAAATTCTTTTCATATCATCATTATTTGAAAAATTAATTGAAAATAATACTTCTAAATTAAATAATTCTATATTTAATTTAAAAATATTTGAAACTGAAGAAATTCCAACAATTTCAATTAATAAATATATTGAACGAATAGTAAAATATACTAATTGTGAAGAAAACACTTTAATTTTAAGTCTAATTTATTTAGATAAAATATGTTTAAAAAATATAAATTTGACTGTATATAACATTCATAAATTTGTTTTTTCAAGCATATTAGTTTCAATTAAATTTAATGAAGATAAAATTTATAAAAATGATTATTATGCATATATTGCTGGAGTTTCTTTAAAAGAATTAAATTTAATGGAAGATAATTTTCTTCAAATACTTGATTATCAAGTATTTGTTAACAAAAATATTTTCAACAAATACATTATCAATTTAAGGAATTGTTGTCATATATAGGGTATATAAGTTAAAACAGATAATATATTAACTTATTATATTATTTGATATATATTATAAATATCATGAAAACAGTTAAGGTTGATTCTGTAAAGTATTAATTTACAAATTAATAATAATGTATTATTTAATAATAATAACTTAATTATGTATATTTTAAAACAAAATTTCTAATTTTTTTAATTTTTATATATAATATTTTTTAAAAGTTCTAAATTAAATATTAAAGCTAAACTAATTTAAATTAAATAAAAAAATGCTATACATCATAAAATAAAGATAAAATAAAATAAAGGATAAAAATAACTTCATAAAATTAACCTAAAAAAATTAATAAAAAAAATATTCTTTAAAGAAACCCGCACTTCCATCAGGTTTCTTAGAATGACGAATTAACAATTTAATAATTTCACCATAATAAAAATGGGTAACATGAAATGCTAAAGTAATAAAATAATGTTCAACTCTAATTGCCCTAGTACCAAAAGCAGTATTAACACCAGGACAAAATAAAATAATATTTACAAGAATAAACTCCCATAAAATAGAAATTAACAAATAATAATTATTCATTTTATGTTTAAACATGGTTAATACTTTCGTCCTATAATTAAAAGAATTAGCAAATTGCATAATAATAGCGGCTAATAAAAAAGCACCATTTGAATGTCTTAAAGCTTCAATTCTATAACAAA
>Ga0310695_10011532_pt1 | contig 12606 bp, 8 predicted proteins | sample RumenRJG_04DNA_FD_203882 | JGI IMG/M metagenome (GOLD analysis project Ga0310695, IMG submission 203882) | Bovine rumen microbial communities from Lethbridge, Alberta, Canada - RJG_04 (v2) (version 2) | ecosystem: Host-associated > Mammals > Digestive system > Stomach > Rumen | place: Canada...
CAAGGAAAATCCACATATTATTATGAATGGAAATGCTTTGACGAAAAAATAGGCATGGCCTAAGAATCTCCGGCTTCTACAAGCCGGAGAGGTTCAAAAATAATGGTGATGGATGGTGTGGGGTGATTTTATAAAAATTTAAATATTTAACGTTGGATTATTTATTTGGACGGAATTAATCATATCAAGCATTAATGGTATGTCTCCTCCAATAAGACTTACAGTATAGTCTCCAACTTTCTTTTCAAGGTAGTATGTCTTTTCACCAGTTCTATAGATTTCAACATCACCTTCATTTTTTTGGTAAACGAAGTTTGATGGATGTTGCACTCCTTTTACTGTTGAAAATGTAATTGAATATACATCATTCATGCTTTGACCACTATTGTTAAAGGTTACAAATCCTCCAACACTACCTGACCTTGGAGAGATATATGACTGAGTAAAATTAGATTTACTCGGCACTAACATTGTTATTCCACCAAAATCCTTAGTTACAGTACTATCTTTCATAAATGGTATTGAATTTGATTGTGTTGATGTATCAGATGACATGAAAGACATTCCAACAACAACAAGTCCTGCCACTACTGTTATTCCAACAATTCCAATTATGATAAGCAAAATGATTTTATTGTTTTTGCTTTTTTTATCCTTATCTTCTTTTGCAGTTTTTGCAACAGTTTTTTTAGTTGTTTCTTTGACAGGTTCTTTAACGGGTTCTTTGACTGTTTCTTGTATAGTTTCAGGTTCCGGTTCCGATATTTGTACTGATTTAAATTCTTCACCACATTTTTCACAAAATTTGGCCGAATCATTATTTTCAGTCCCACAATTTGTACAAAATTTAACCATTTTCTCACCTGTATTATATTTTTAAAATTTGTATAATTTAAATTTTTTTATTTTTCTTTGAATAATTTCGTATAAACTTTTTGTTTAACTAAAAAAATATTTATTCAAAAAATAAATAATGAATAACTATAAATCAAATTTTAATAATAATAAATTTTATTCAATTTTATATTTTTTCAGTCTAAAATAATGAATAATGTTTTTTTTTAATTTGGGTTTTCTTTTTTGTTATATTCTATAATTTGTCATTTGATTAGATTTAAATATAATATTCAATAAAATTTTAAATTAGAATTTTAAAAATGTGGGGGGGTAACATGTTTTTTAAAAAATCTTTATTTATTTTAACAATATTAATAATGGTCTTTTGTTGTTTTAATGCAGTTGATGCATCGGAAAATATTACAGTTTATGATGATGCACCGGTTTTGGTTGAAAATAATGTTGCATTAGACAATATTGGAAATGAACAGTTTAATTCAGATGAAAGAGTATATTACAATCCCGGCAATACGGAAATAGTTAATTTATCAGAATCTGAGTGCTGTTCTTTTATTATTCAGGAAAAAAATGGTGAAACGATATATGCTTTCAGACAGGACGGAAAATTAAACGGAAATGGAATACAAATCAATTCACAAAGCTGGAACGGTTTAAATATTCTAAAACAGGAAATAGATGATGTGGATGATGTAAAAGAGTACTTTTTCCACACTATCATTACGGAAAATGGATGGGTTATCGGTCAGGGAGGAAGTCAATATGATGGCGACAGCAGATTCATAGAGCAAATGGCAGCTACAATGGTTTTAAATAATGATATTTCATACAATTCTCTTCAACAAATTCAAGGCGCTCTTTCTAAATATCACTATGGTCATTTTATTATAAAAGCTCCTGATGGAAGATATGGTATTTCTTTTGTAGAGACCATTTTAACAGGCACTTTACAAGAAGGACAATATATGGTCATTCCGAATTATTATTCATATTATGATAAAGGAAATTATAGAGACTATAGTTCAAATCCTGTTGATGCAATAATACTTATCTGTTCATATGATACATCTGGTTTGAATAGAAGAAATCTCATCACTTATAATTATAAGGTTAAAGAAACCGCAAATGGTGTATTCAATGGGGTTGATGTCTATGCAACTAATGACAATGGACTTAATGCAGGTCTTAATACTGCAGGTATTGTAACTCATGTGATTTTTAAAGGGCAATATTTCCCGCCATCAGCTATTCCTGAAACCAGTGGAAAGAATTATCTTGGAATCCATATATTCGAAAGTCAATACTATGGAAATTCAATTAATTTGGTTAATAGTCAGCCTAATATGTTAATAGGCAACGAATTGTCCTTGAAATATAGAATCAATTACCTTTCCAGTCAAAGAACTGTTGTTTTTGATTTAGACAATAATGTTGATTTTGTTAGAGCTTCACCATCTGCAGGCAGTTATAATTATGATGCCAATCAGCATAAGCTATACTGGCAAATTCCTCCTTCAAACAGTGTAAAAGTCATTGATTTAATCGTAAAACCGAAAATTAAAGGATATTATAATGTTCATGCATATATTGAGGGGATGAATGAAGTAAATGATTTCAGATATTATGTTACGGATTATGGAGTGGATTTATATTGTGAAGATGTGGATAAATACAAAGGTGGAGATGAAAGATTAGTCGCTTTTTTATATGATAAATCAGGTGTTCCTTTAGTTGGAGAAAAAGTGACAATTCAAGTAAATGGTCAGACCTATTATCGTGAAATTACTAAAGACGGATATGCATCATTAGCTATTAATTTAGCAAGTGAAGATTATAACGTTAAAGTATCGTACAACGGAAACATAGGTAAAAATCAAACCAGCGTAAAAGTTAAAGTAAGAACAACTTTATTTGGTACAGATATTGTAAAATACTATAAAAACAACACTCAGTTTTACGCATCATTTTTAGATACTGATGGTGGTCCATTGAAAAATTCTGAGGTTAAATTCAATATTAATGGAATAATTTATACTCGTAAGACTGACAATGAAGGTATGGCTAAGTTGAATATTAATTTGCCTCCGGGCAAATACATCATTACATCTATCAATGCAAAAACCGGTGAAGTGACCAGTAATCACATTTCTGTAAAACAGGTTCTTGTCGACAATCATGATTTGGTAAAATATTATAGAAATGGATCTGCATATGATGTAAAAGTTTTAGACGGTCAGGGCAATCCGTTAAGCGGAGTTTATGTAACTTTCAATATTAACGGTGTATTTTATAATCGCTTAAGCGATGAAGATGGAATAGCCAGATTATCCATTAATTTGCCTCCTGCCAATTATATTATTACCGCATCATATAATGGGGCAAGTGTTTCAAATAATGTGATTGTATTGAATAGATTAATCGCAAACGATATTGTTATGAGGTATCAGGATGGCACTAAATTTAAAGTTACCACATTGAATGAACAGGGCGGTCTTTTAAAAGGCGAAAATATAACATTCAATATTAATGGCGTATTTTATAATCGTACTGTTGAAGACAGCGGTATGGCAAAGTTAAGTATTAATTTACTTCCAGGTAAATACATTATTACAAGCTATTGGAATCATTACGCACAGTCAAACACAATTACAATACTTGATTAATATTTAACTTTCTTTCTTTTTTTTATTTACTTTTTTTCGTGATTAATGGCTGAATCTGGCGTTTGACACTTCACGGATGGGGATTGAGTTAAAATCAATTTAAGGAATAGATGAAAAATTAGTTCTGTTTGTATAATGCTCTTTTAAATATCCCTTGATTAATCCCGTAGGATTGTGATTGCGAAAGATTTGAAATTAATAAATGGATTATTTTTTAAGTAAAAATCATTTTTTAAATAAAAATACCTTAATTATTTATATTATTTATTAATATATTATATATTGTTAAATAAGTATAATTGTAGGTTTTGTTAAAATGAAAATAGTAATTGTCGGCGGAGGAGCTGGAGGAATATCTACAGCTTCAAACATTCGTAAACTTGACGAAGAGTGTGAGATTATTGTTCTTACAAGAGATAATAAAATTGCATACTCTCCGTGTGCGATTCCTTATGTTTTATCTGGAACAATCAAGTCTTTTGATGACATTATAATGAGAACTCCTGAAGATTATAAGGCTAAAGGCATTGATATTATTACTGAAGTTGAAGTTACTGCAGTTGATAATAAAGCTAAAACAGTAACTTATGTAGGTAATTCTAAAGAAACTAAAATTAAATATGATAAATTGGTTTTAGCAACTGGTGGAAAGCCATTTGTCCCTCCTATGGAAGGAGCAGATTTGGAAGGAGTTTATCAAATCAGAAATATTGATGATGGTATCAGAGTTCAGGAAGCAATGAAAGATGCAAAAACAGCTATTGTAACTGGGGCTGGTTTAATAGGTATTGAAATTGCATTTGCTTTAATGAGACAAGGTATAAATGTTACATTAAGTGAAATGATGCCGCAAATCGTACCAAAATCACTTGATAAAGACATGGCTGATATATTGGTTTCATATCTTGAAAGTGAGGGTATCAATGTTGTTTTGGGAAAACCGATTACTAAATTAATTGGGGATAAAAAAGTTGAAAAAGCTTGCTTTGATGATGAAGAGATTATTGATGCAGACATGGTTATTTTAGCTACTGGTGTAAGAGCAGAACTTGATTTAGCCCGTATGGCAGGCTGTGAAATTGGCAGATGGGCTATTCTTGTCAATGATAGAATGGAAACTTCAGTGGATGATATATATGCTGTTGGGGACTGTGTGGAATCAAAAGATTTAATTTTAGGATCCAATACTATTTCCCAGTTAGGAACTACTGCAGTTCGTGAATCTAAAACATTGGCCCGTACAATTTGTAATAAAAAATCCAAATTCAATCCGGTCTTAAATTCAATGGTTTCTAAAGTGGGAAAATTGGAATTTGGTGCTGTTGGTTATACCACCACTTTTGCTCAACAAAACAGAATAAGGCCTGTTGTGCAAAAAGTCGAAGCACTAACAAGAGCCCGTTATTATCCAAATGCAAAACCTATGGATATTAAAGTTATTTGTGATGGAAATGGTACCATTATTGGATGTCAAATCATAGCGGAAGAAAGAGTAGCTGAAAGAATTGATACAATGACATTAGCTATTACTGAAGGTTTAACTTGCTTTGATTTAAGTAATATGGAATTTGCTTATGCACCGCCAGTATCAATGGTTACAGATCCGTTAATAATTGCTGTTGAAGAAGTAAGTAAAAAATTTAATTAAAGAGAGGGAAGTGATTTTATATGGCAGAAAATCCACATCACGGTCATGGTCATGGTCACGGGGGACAGATGACTCCCGAACAACAAAAACAAATGATTGAACAAGAAATAAAATTATCAAGAAATTTAGGTCAAATTAAATATAAAATTGCTGTTATGAGTGGAAAAGGAGGAGTCGGAAAATCTACCGTTGCAGCTAACCTTGCAGAAACATTTCAAAAGTTAGGTTTCACAACAGGTATTTTGGATGCTGATATTCATGGACCCAACATTCCAAAAATGTTGGGTGTGGAAGATAAAGAGTTATTCGTTAACGAAGACCATTTTATGATTCCTGTTGAAGCTCCAAGCGGTTTGAAAGTAATGTCAATGGCATTTATGATAGAAAGTATTGATACTCCAATTATCTGGAGAGGACCACAAAAATCAGGTTCCATTAAGCAATTGATTGCTGATGTAGCATGGGGTCCTCTTGATGTCTTAATTATTGACAACCCTCCCGGAACAGGAGATGAACCTTTAACCGTTTTGCAGACAATTCCAAATATCGATGCTGTAATTATGGTAACCACACCTAATGTGGTATCACAGGAAGATGTTTTAAAATGTGTGAAGATGGTTAATATGTTAAATGTGGAAAATATAGGTCTTATAGAAAATATGGCTTATTACATTTGCCCACATTGTGGTGAAAAATTAAACATTTTCGGTAAAGGAGACGGAGAAGCATTTTCTGAAGAAATGGAAATTGAATATCTTGGAGATTTACCATTAACAGAAAACGTAAGTGATTCTCCAAATAAGGATGGTGTTGTATCAACACTTGATCCTGATGGTGAGGTTTCAAATAAATTCTCTGATTTTGTTTCAAAAATAAAAGAAAAGTTTTTTAAAGAAGAGTAATGTAGCTGACACTGGCTATATTTATTAGATATCCTAAAAAATTAGGATCATCTATTTTTTCTATTTTTTCAATGGCATAATCCTTATTTTCAGCCATCTCGTTTAATCTGAAATATTCCATTCCACGTTCATATTCTAATAAATCTGTAAAAATTGGAATAACAAATTTTCCATCGTTGCCATATGGAATAGTTAACAAATCATTATTTTCTGTTGATATTATAAACGTATTTTCACTTAAATAATTTTTTATTTCACAGTCTGTTTTTTCAACCATTTCTGGGTTGTCATTTTCACCGTGAAGGTAACTCATATTAATCAGTTGCTTTAGTTCAGGATGTTTGATATCTTCGATTTTCATTGTTAATAATTTTGATTTTATATTATTTAATATATTTGTGCTGTTTGTATTGATTTTCATGTATTGTTTAAAAAATCATGTTTTGAAAGTTAAAAAGATGTATGATTTAAAAATGTTAAATCTTCAATAGAAAATATCCATTATGTGTTAATATTTTGTATAATTTGTCTAAAAAATTATATTTTTCTGTGATATTTTTTTATTTTTAGAATAAATTATTATTTGGAATTTTATAATTTTTTTAAATTTTTTTTAGAAAATAATATATATTATTATATATAAAATTTAGGATTGTAAATGTTTAACTTTTTTGTTAAATACAATATTAATGATTAATTGTGGGGAAAGAATATGAATAAAAATAAAATATTAATAAGCGCATTTTTGCTAATTTTCTTTTTTAGCTTGAATTCTGTTTCAGCTATGGATGATGTTGATAATGCCGTTATTGCCAGTGATAATCAGGTTATTTCTGGTGAAGATAATCTTATTCAATCGTCTTTAGATGATGATATTATTTCTGGTGATAATAATCAGGTTGTTGTTAATAATGGAGATTCCATTCAATCCGCTATTGATAATGCGACTGCAGGAAGTACCATTATTGTTGAAAGTGGAATTTATTCAGAAGATCTTGTTATTCCTAAGGGACTTTCTATTATAGGTAATAATGCAGTTCTCAAATCCAATAAAATTGCTTTCAATATACTTCCGACAGCAAATTACACTTCTATTTCCGGATTTGATATTTCTGTTTCTGATATAAGCGGAACTGGAATTTTTGTTAATGCAAGCAACTGTAAATTCACAGACAATAAAATATCTGGTGGAAATATGGGTATATTCTCTTATTTTAATATCACATTTTTAAACACTACTGATATAAAAGTGGATATTATTAGCAATATATCTGTTCTTAGAAATAATATTTCTAATGTGGCTACTGCTGGAATTTCAATTACTGCATATAATCCGGTTGTTTCTAAAAACAGGGTTACAAATGTAAAGAACAATGATGAAAATGGAACTGCTACTGGTATAGCGGTCAATGGTAATGGTGTTGGTCCTGAAGATTTAAAAGTTATTGTAACGGACAATTATGTTTCTAATGTTCAATCGGTAAATGAATCTTGTGGGTTTAATATAGCTGGTAATAGTGTTTTTGATACTTTAACTGAGTTTAATGTATCAGGAAATGTTGTCGATAATGTTTTAGCTCCAGTTAAATCCTGTGGTATGACTATTGGTGCTTTTTCACTTCAAACTACTTTGCCTACCATAAATTTCACAGATTTAAATATTAGTAACATTTCTTTAGGAGATTATGAAAACGCTTCTGTAGTCGGTTTAAGTGCTTCTGTAACTACTATTGGTCAAAATGAAACTTCCGATGCAATAGTCAGGAATGTCAATATAAATAATTTATATGCTTTAGGTCCAAATTCTTCACTAACTGGTATCGATGCTACTGGAGTTGGATGTGCTAATATCTATGTATTAAATAATAATTTAGATTCATTTGAAGCTTCCAGCTCAGCTACTGGTGTTTCTGTTAATGGTATAGATTATACTAAATTTAAAGCATATGTGGAGGTTTCAAATAACAATATAACCAATTTGAAATCTTTAAAAACTAAAGGAATCAATGCCTTTTCATTAGGTAATGTAGAATTTAACAAGAATATTCTTTATAATCTTCCTGGTGACAGCACAACATTCATAACAGGTATTCCTTTAAGCGTTAATACCGGTGGTGTGAACATGACCCTTCCGGAAAATATTACAATTGATGAACTTTTAAAATTGCTTGAAGAATTTTTTGAAAAATTAAACAATACTGGCTTTTCTGTTGAAGGTAATTATTCTGCAGCAGGTAATAATTTGGAAGGAACCGGTGTTGAAACAGGTTTTGCAGTTGTAATGCCATCTGTATTAAAATATAACCGCGCTACTAATTTAAAGTATAATGTCGTTAAGGAAAGTACCAAAGCATTTATATTGGAGTCCTATGGTTATGATCCTAATATGCCTTCTGAAGAATTGGCTTACATGCTTTTAAAGTCACAACAAATCTTTGAAAATTATACTGAAGAAGAGCTTAGGAATATTAGCGTTAAATTAGGTGCATTTTTAGATAAATTCTTTTTGAATTTGGAGAAATCAACTGCAGGTGATGTTGATGCAAGATTCAATTGGTGGGGTACTAATTCAAGACCAGTTGATTCAGCATTTAAACATGATAATGGAAACATTATTTATGACCCGTGGCTGACTTTGCATGTTAACTCAAATCCTGCTGTAATAAATCTTGGTGAATTTTCAAAAATTACTGCAGATGTTTATATTGATTCAATTGGTCAGGATCACAGTTCTGATGCAGATTTATTCTTCAGCGGACCAAGAGTTACTTTATCTACAGATTTAGGAAGTTTTAATGGTGAAAAGTCAATTACTCTTGATTGGGTTAACGGACAAGCCATTGCTTATCTTGAAGGAGACGAAGCCGGTTTGGCTACAGTCACTGCATTTGATTATGATAGTGCAACCACTACAGTATTGATTCTTGGAGATGATTATCCTATAGCTGAGGCAGATATGGTTACAATGCCGGCTGCAGGAAATCCTATTTTATTGTTATTCATGATTCTTTCAATATTGTTATGCTCTGTTGGTCTGTTTAGAAGAAAATAATTTAATTTTCTTCTTTTTGGCTCAAATAAAAAATTCATGGGATTTGAATTTTTTAAAACTTTGAGCCATAATCTTTTTCTTTTTGAATATTGCTCCATAATTTTCTTTAAATTGAATATAAAAAAATATAATTTTGTTATAAATAGGATTTGTTTAATTTTTTTTTAAAAAATATGAATTTTTTGGATATTTTTATAAAAAAATTGGGGTAATAACTATAAAATTAATATTATTATGAACAGTAACTTTATATATGATGAAGATTAATTTAAGTATACATTTAACTGAAAGGTTAGGTGATTGTAATGGATAACAAAAAATTAGGTATAATTGGAGTCATTGTAATAATAATTGTAATTGTAATTTGTGCATTTGCATTTTTAGGAGGAAATAATAATAATACTAAAATTATTGTTGTTGACTCTAACAGCAGTAATTCTACAGGAAGTGTCAATACAGGCAATTCTTCAGGTAACATTAATACAACTAATTCAAGTTCAAACTATCAATTAGTAATTAATACCAGTGGAAAATGGAAATTGGATTTAGCGTACAATGGAAAATATATGTCAGATGAAGGTGTCGGATCTAAAACAATAGATTTGGGCAATTCATTAAATGAGGCTAGTGTAACTGTTAATCAATATGAAAATGGACCAACTAATGTTTACTTAATCAAAAATAATGAAAAAATTCAACAAAAAAGTTCAAACGGTAACGGTATAGAAACAATCTATTTCTATTATCGAGCATAATCTTGGAAGTTGAAAAACTTCCACTTATTTTTTTTATAATCTGCATGTTGATTTTCATCTCTTGCAGTTAATCATCATTTCACGGTTTTTAAATCAAATACTTTGTGATTTGCTGGCATGTAAGTCTTTCTAAAATTTTTATTTTAAGATATTATTTTAGTCAAAAAGCTAATGTATTCTCCATATCCTTTCTTAAAAATGTGAAAAAATGCTTAAAATATTTTTAATTGTTAAAAGAAATAAATATTCGAAAAATTTATTAAATCATTAATTAAAATATAAAATTGGGGATTTAATTTATGAACAAAAAAATTTTGTTATTTATTGTTATCATTTTTCTTATTTCAATAGCTAGCGTATCAGCTAGTAATGTAACTGAGACTGATGTTGGTATTGATAAATCAAATTCTGAATGCTGTTCTTTTGTTATTCAGGAAGAAGATGAAACGGTTTTTGCTTTTAGACAAGATGCTCCTCTTAATGGTTATGGTGTGGTAATTCATAATGATACAATATCTGATTTAGAAACTGGTGAGGAATTAGAAATTGTTAAACAGGAGATAGATACTCCGAATAGTCATTTTATCCATGCCGTGATTACTGAGGATGGATGGGTTGCCAGTCATGGTGGAGATTCCTATCTTATCAATGAAACTTTAAAATTGGAAAAGATTGCAGGTGAAATGATTCTTTCCAAGAACATTTCATCATACTATCTTGGTCAAATTCAGGATATCTTTAAGCAATTCCAATATGGTCATTTTTTTATTAAAGATCCTGATGGAAATTACGGTATAGCATTTTATCAAACTTGTTTATATGGAACCTTAAAGCCTGGGGAATTTTTGATTATCCCAAATGAGTATTATGGCCTTCGTGGAGGAAATGCTACAGACTATGCAATAGATCCGGTTGATGCGATAATAGAGATTTGCTCTTATGAGAATACAGGCTGGAATAGGCGTAATCTTTATTCTTATGATTATAAGCTACATGATACTCCTGATGGGCAGAAGTATGGTGTTGACATTTATGCAACTGATGATAATGGACTTAATGTCGGTTTGAATACTTCAAAAATTGTAACCTATGTCTATTATAATGATGAGTTTCACCTGGCTTCAACTATTCCGCAAAATCCAGATAAACTGTATTTGGGGACCCGAATCTTCGAAAACCAACCTGCAGATTCTGTTTTTGAGGTGATTAACAGTTCAAGAAATGTCTTGGTCAATACTGAGACTCCTGTACATTATAGAATAAACAATGTCGATGATGAAATGACTGTTGTATTCGTTTTGGATGATGACATTGAATTTATTGGTGCTGAAGTCTCTCAAGGAGACTATCATTATGATTCAAGTCAAAATATACTGTACTGGAATCTCTCTTCATCCAATGGTTTTAATGACATTATTTTAAATGTTAAACCAAAGGCAAAGGGAACCTATAATATCCGTTCATATGTTCAGGGTACAGATGATGAAATCAATGTGACTGCATATGCAACAGATTATGGTGTCATCTTAACATCAGAAAATGTCACGACATATAAGACTTATTATAAAAGTTTAGATGTTTATTTAACTGATGGTGATGTTCCTTTAATCGGAGAGAAAGTATCAATCATGATTGATGGAACCACTTATGAGCGCGAAGTCACACCTAAAGGCTATGCTGCATTATCCATAATGTTGCAACCTGGAGAATATGATGCCATAACCTCTTACGATGGACAATTCGGCAAGAATCAAACCACTTCCAAAATTATTGTTAAAAAAACAATATTAAGTGATGATTTAAATGTTTTCTATGGGCAAACTTATGCATTTAATGTAAGTTTTTTGGATGAAAATGGGAATGCTTATGCAGATGGATCTGTTGACTTTTCCATTGACGGTACTTTAATAAACAGAGCAACTGATGCTAACGGTACATATAGTTTGGAGATTTATCGTGACATTTCTAAAATACCTAGGTTAAAACCTGGAAATCATACCATTACTTCATATAATGGCAGAACTAACGAGTACGTAACCAACAGAGTAATTATTAAAGAACCTGTTTGCGATTTGTCTATTACCAAAACGGCAAACGCTTCATCTATCTACATTGGTGACGGTGTGAAATGGACAATCAACGTTTTAAATAACGGTCCTTGTGATGCTCATGGCGTTTTGGTAACTGATGCATTGCCATCAGGCATTAAATATGTATCTTATAATGCATCCAAAGGATTCTATGATGAGAAACGTGGAATATGGACAATCGATAATTTAACTATTGGGGAAAGCATAACCTTGGACTTGTATTGCATTGCACTTGAGGAAGGGTTGTTTACCAATGAGGTAAATGTCACCTGCAACGAGACTGACATTAATCTATCGAACAATTATGCCAATTCTACCGTTGAAGTTATTGAAAACGTGACACCATTACCTCCAAACCCTCCAACTCCAAATCCTTCAAATACTACAAATTCAACTTCACTACAAGTAGCCGAACCTGCAAAAATGTTAGCTACTGGCAATCCGATAGCTTATCTCATTGCAGTTATCATGGTTATATTTGGCAGTATTTGGATTCCAAACAGGAAAAGATAAATTAAAATTTAACTAAATTCCGTATCTAGTTCTTTTTTTCTTTTTTTAGTGCGACAAGCAATTGTCTGTTAAATTTTGTTATATGAACTCATTGTTTTTTTTTGAGGGTTTTATGTCAGTACAACTAT
>Ga0310695_10011535_pt1 | contig 12605 bp, 7 predicted proteins | sample RumenRJG_04DNA_FD_203882 | JGI IMG/M metagenome (GOLD analysis project Ga0310695, IMG submission 203882) | Bovine rumen microbial communities from Lethbridge, Alberta, Canada - RJG_04 (v2) (version 2) | ecosystem: Host-associated > Mammals > Digestive system > Stomach > Rumen | place: Canada...
TTCATATATTACAAATGATGATGAATGTAAAACTGATTTTGAATGTAGAAATAGTGCATGTTGTAAAAATGGTAAATGTAAAGAATCAAAAGAATGTTATAAAGATGTTAAATTGATGTATATTATATTTGCAGGAATTGGATTTCTATTTTTAATAGCTGTAATTATATATTTTATATGTCAAATTAATTCTATCAGAAATAATGTCAAATTTATTCAATTGAAAAATTCAAGGTCAGCAAAAAGGTCAAAAAAAAAAGAAGAAAAAAGAAAAAAGGAAGAAGAAGAAAAGAAAAAAAAAGAAGAAGAAAAAGAAAATGAAAATGAAGACATAAATATAAAAAATAAGGGAAGTTTTATGAAAAATGTATTAAAATTAGATTCTCATAAATAAATTATTATAATACATTAATATTAATAAAAAAAATTAAAATATTAATCTATTTATTGATATAATAATGTATTTCAAAATATTTTAAATTTATAAAGATTATGATTTATTTATTTTTAAAAAATGGAGGAGATTAAATTCTTTTCAGAAGAAGTTCCTCTAAAAGGGAATATAATTTATCGTAATACAATAAATAATATTATTTATAATGATAAATGGGGAGTAAATCATAAATTAAAAAAATATGATAAAACTGGATTCATTCATTTATTCATTCATTTAAATTGTCTATTTTTTTTTATTTTTTCAATTGGATTTTATGTTAAAAGTCTAGGAGGATGTGACGGAGCAACTTATGAATGTATAACAGGAAGAAATTTAAATTTTTTATATAAAAAATATTATGAAATGATATATTGTTCAACACTCATTTCAATAATATTATTTTTATCCTTTCACAGAATTATAATTAGAATATTTATTATTCCAATTGTTATAATTTATCCAATTTTATTTTTATGTAATAGAGGAAATTCTTTATCTGAGCATGGAATATATAATACAATAGTATTTATAGGAGTTTCAATTATATTTCTTGGAGGAGCAGAATTTATTTTATTTTTATATAGAAGTTATACAAAAAAATATTATAAAAGATTAATTATAACAGGATCAATAACAATTTTACCTTTTATATTATTTATTATATCAGGATTTGCAAGTTGTATTGGATGGAAAAAAGGAATTAATGATATAGAAATAATAAATGATCCATCAAAAGATTCTTGTTACATTAGAGAACCATCTTTTTGTACAATTCCTATTTTTGATAATATATTTGATTTTAGTAGAATAGGATCAAATACCTGTGAAGGAACACATAATGATAAAAAACAATTAGAAGTTTATATACCAAGAATAGAAAATTATAATTCAATTGCTTTTCCAGATACTACAAAATATTCATTTGAAACTGAAAGTCGTGTAGGAATCTTTCATTATAAAGTATTTAATGATATTTACAACCCTGAAGAACAAACAGATAGAAAATCTGAAGTAATAGTACATTATGATGAAAAAGGAAAAGGAAATGTAGAAATTAATGTAACGAGGGATGAAAATTTAGCTAAAACAAGAAATGAATTAGCAAAAAATTTCCCAGTAAAATACGAAAATATTTTATTCATATATATTGATGCAATATCAAGAAATCATTTTAAAAGAAAATTACCTAAAACTTCAATTTTCATAAAAAGATATCTTCATAATTATCAATATAAAGCAGGTATTTTAAACGCATATCAATTTATGAAATATTCAAATTTCAAAGGAACTACTCAAGAAAATACAATGCCAATGTTTTATGGTGATTCAATGCAAAATTCAGCAGGAATTTCAATATTAAAATATTTTAAAAATAAAGGTTATATTACATGTGGAAGTGAAAATTTATGTCATAGAGAATTATTTGCTATTCAAGGATATAAAAATGACTTTACAGAATTTGAATCATTTGATCATGAAAATTATGCTTTATTTTGTGACCCTAATTATTGTGTCCCAAATAATCCTTTTGGCTTTTTCCAAGGTATGTATTCAGTTTATAGAAGATGTTTATATGGTAAAGATACATCTGAATATGTTTTTGAATATGGAAATAAATTTTGGGAAGCTTATAAAAATGAAAGGAAATTTGTAAGATTAAGTTTTATTGATGCACATGAAGGAACAATGGAAGTTATTAAATATTTAGATGATTATTTATTTAAATTTTTAACTTCTTTTGTTGATAATTATTTAAATGATAAAACTGCTATTATTATTGCAAGTGATCATGGTCAAAATATGATTAGTTTACATACTTTTATGAATTCTCAAGATTTTATTTATGAAAGAACTTTGGGTTCATTATTTATTTTACTTCCTGATAATGATAATTATGATCCTTATCCTATTGAACAAAATGAACAAAGATTTGTTACTCCATATGATATTCATGATACTTTAATTGATTTTGCTGGAGGAAATAGTAATGAATATAGTAATAATGGTCAATCTTTGTTAAAAGAAATAAATGGCTTGAATAGAAATTGTTTAAAATATTATAATGATTTTGATGATATTGAATTATATTGTTCTTGTATTAAATATTAAAGATTTTATAAGTTAATCTTCCTATTATTAATAATTAATAAATAAAAGAATATAACTATTATTATTCTTTTATTGAATGAAATATTTTTTCTTTTTTTTTATTCAATAATAAATTTATGGATTAGAAAAAAATAAAATAATTTGAATAAAATATTAATATAATTTATACATTTATAAAATTAATATTTTATTTAAAAATAATTAATCATTAATTGTTTAAGCATAAGTTTAAATTTTAATTAAATATAAAATATTATAATATTAAAAAAACTATAATTTAGGATTATTCTTTCTTCTTTTTTTTTTCCTCTATTTTCCTTTTGATAATATCTTCTAAATTTTTTGTAATTATTTTAGTTTGTATATCAATAACTTTTTTTTTTTTATTATATTTTTTTATACTTTCATTATTAATATCATCAATATTTTTTTCAAATAAAATATTGTCAATTTCAATATTTTTACTAATAATTAAATAAGAAATTTCCATATATTCATTAAAACTAACTTTTTTCCATTGACCATTACATTCAACAGTATCTTTAAATTCAAAAATAACTTCTTTATCTGAATCAATTCCTTTAATTGAATATTTATTATTAAAATCATGACATCTTACATAGAGATATCTAAAAAAAAAATTTTTTCCTAAAGAAAATTCAACTTCATCTAAAGTAATACCATATGCATCTGCTGGTTTAAATTTTTGGGAAATAATATCTTCATTACGGTATAAATTTTCTCCTTTATTTTGTATTAATAATTTCCCTTTTGTATATACTTTAAAATAGTATGAATTTTTAGATGAAATTAATAATTCAGAAGGAAAAAAAAAATCTTTTTCACTGTTTAAAACTTTTAAATTATATGATTCAAAAGTTAAGTAAAGTTTATATAAAAGGTTTGCTGTTAATAATTTTACTTTTTTCCTATCTATTGAATATTTTTTAATTGAATTATTATAATATTCCTTTAATTCTGTAAAATTTTTTATTGAAGGTTCGTACATATTTTTTGAAATAAAAAAACAATTTGGACCATCTATCATTGAGCAAATATTCTTTTTTTTTCCATTTGATAATTGCTTATCATAAATTGATAATATTTCATTATAATAAAAATCATCAAAAAAATGATATGCTTCTTGTCTATAGATACAAATAGAAAAATTTAAGAAATAAAATAAAATGAAAAGAGTAAACATTTATTTTTTAATTAACTAAAATAGAAAATAATTAATAAACAATTAAAAATATAAATAATTTTTTGACTTTTTGTTCAAATAAATATTATGCAATCAATAATATAAAAAAACTAATTTGTAAAATCAAAAATAAAAAAAAAATAATTTATCAAGATAAAAAATTCATATGGAGAAGAAATTGAAGAAGAATCTTAATAATTAATTAAAAGAAATTGTTGAAAATTTTAGAAAATAAAAAACTAAAACATTTAAAAAATATATGTTCATTTTTTTATAAAAGTATGAAAAAGAAAATTTATGTAAACATTTTAATAAAACTTTTTATTATATCCCTTATTTATTTATGTGATTCTTTTTATTTCTTTAATAAATATTTTCTCTTATAATAATTTTATGTTATTTTTTTTAATTTTTTTAATTTGAACAATTCATCATTAAATCTTTGATTATTATTATTAAATTAGAAAAATATCTTAAATATAATGAAAAATAAATTATTATAATAATTTCTATTTAATTTATATTTTTATATCAAAAATATAAATTCATAAAAAAATAAATATAAAGAAATAATTAAAAGTCAATTATATTCAATATAAAATATCTTTATTTTTGAAAAACCAAAATATAAAATTATATTTAAAACTGAATAACTATACAAGAAACATTATCCATAGTCCCTTTATCAATAGAATACTTAATTATCTTATAACAAAAATCTTTAGAATTATTGAAACTAAGACTTAATTTAAATAAATCTTCTTTAGAAATAGCATCCCATACACCATCACTTCCCAAAACAACAAATCTACTAATCCCTTTATGAATTATTTGTTTAGAAATAGTAGGTTTTGCAATAACTCCATTATCTTTAAAATCAAAATCACCAATACATCTAGTTAAACTTAAACTTCCATAAACTTTTCCATTAAAAACTAAACCATTACATTTTTTTATTCTTTCAATTTCCTTTTCATTTTTAGTATTATGTACTTTTGTCATTTTTATTATTTTATCTTTTGTTATATAAAAAGAAGAACTGTCACCAACATTTCCACAATAAATTATATTATTATCAATTAATATTATTGTAGCAGTTGAACCAGTCATTTTAAAGTTATTTGTTTGTTTTAATATTGAATCTATTTCTAAAAAAGAATCTCCAATACTATTTTCTATTTTAAAATTTGATTTTAATATATTTTTTTTTAAAATTTCATGAAAATTCTTTTGTAAATATTCTGATACTTCTTTTCCACCATGTCCATCAAATATTGCAAAAAGTGACATTTTATGATTATCTTTTTCTAAAAAATTTTTGTTAATATAGGAAAAATCTTCCATTTGATTTCTGAATTCTTTATTTTGTTTTTCATATTGAAAAAAATCATTTATTATTTCATTTTCTTGAAATGTATTTAAATTCCTAATTATATTATTTAAATTTTGATTTGATTTTAATATTAATTTCCCATTATGAAGATTATTTTTTATTATATTATTAAAATTATTACTTTGATTTATGTTTGGTAAATGATTTTGGTTATCTAATTGAATATGTTTTTTTCCATTTAAATTAATTATTAATTTTGGAGATTTTTTTGGATTTGCAACAAAAAATTTTGGTTTCCCATTTTTATTTTTATCATCATCTTTAATAAATAAATCATTTCTTAATGTTTGAGATTTTCTAAACTGCTTTTCATTATTTTTAATTTTTAATTTAATTTTAGGAATACGTATCATATCATCATTTTCTGAAGATGCTCTTTTAATATTAATTTGTTTGTTATGAATTTTTTTTTCTTCATTATTCATATCATTTATAATTTTTATATTTTGATTTATTTCATTTTCATTCTTTAAATTTTCTCTCTTTATAAATATTTTTTGATTTTTTTTTACTTGATTTTGTCCTCTTAAAAATAAAGGTTTTATTGTATCTTTTGAAGTTGAAGGTTTATTCTTATTAATATTATTGAAATTATTTTTATTGAAAAAATTTTGAATTTTTGAAGGAAATATTGGTGAAGGATTATTTTTTTTTTTTTCCATTTTGAATTAATATATAACAATTAGTTTTTAAAAAAATTCACTTTTTTATATATTTTTCTGAATAAAATGTTTACATTTTTTATATTCATTATATTTATATTTTACTAATTTTTTAATATGTTTTTATTCAGTTTTAAAATATAAATTTAAATAATATTATATAATTATCAAAATAAATAAAATATAATTTATAACCATAATTTAATAACATCAATACCAGAAGTTATAATTTTTCCATCTTTTGTTCTAATAATTTTATAAATATTAGTATTATGAGCTTTAATAGAGAATATTTCTCTTTTTTTTAAAATATCCCAAATTTTACAAAGACAATCTTTTCCGCAAGATAATAATTGACTTTCATTATATAAAAATAATGACAAAACACCTAATTTATGACCATTTAAACAAAAAATATAATTTTTACTTTTCCAATCCCAAAATTTAATAGTTTTATCGTCTGAACAAGTCGCAATTCTAGAATAATTTATATTAATCATATCATTAATTACATCTTCATGGCCAGAAAAGACAAAACTATCATGTTGTTCTAAAATATCCCATATAAAAATTTTACCATCATAACTAGATGATGCAATTTTATTTTCATTTAATTGAATTATTTTATTAATTTTATCTTCATGTCCAATTAATTCAAAATCCTTTTTTGAAATTTGAATTCTAAAAATTGAAATTAATTTATGATGACCTAAAGCTATTCTCAAATCATTTAATTCTAAACAACAATAAATAGGATATTGAAGATTAATATTTTTTATTAATTTATAATCAATTAAATCCCACATTTTAATTGTACAATCTTCAGAACATGAAAAAAGATTTCCATCTCTTAATTGAATTAAATAATAAATTGTATTTGAATGTCCTTCAAGAATTTTATCTATTTTTTTTAATTGAATATCCCATATAATAATTTTTTTATCTTTTGAACCTGTTACAATTCTACCATCATTTATTTCAATTAAAGAATAAATTGGTCCTGAATGTCCTTTTAAAGTAGAATCTGGTAACAATTCATATTTTTTTTGTTTTTTTATTATTTTATTATTTATATTTTTTAAATTAGAAATTGTGTTTGCATTCATTTTTTGTTTATTTTTATTTTTTGTCTCAGTGAAATCTAGATTAATTTTAAAAAATGAATCATTATGATATTTTGAGACTTGCTCATATAACAAATCAAATTTTTCTGTATTTTCACCTATATAATTTATATTGATTATAAAATTTGAAAATTTTGATAAAAATTTTAACGTGAAAATATTAGGATATTTTATTTTTTCATCTTCAAAATATCTTTTATAAGCAAATGAAATTATATCAAATAATTTTCTAGAATTTTCCATTTTTATTTCCATAAAATTAGTATATTGATTCACTTGTTGATTTAAATTATCAATCATTGAAATATATTCATTTAATTTTTTATTATATTCTTTCATATAACAATTTGTGATTTTATGTGTAATTCCTTGAAATTTTTCTTTAAAATCATCATAATTTTGATATATTCTTTTTTCTTTTATTTTAGTAATAGTAGAAACATATGTTAAAAATGATTTTACTTTATGTTGATAATGTTCTTCATTTAATTCTGTACAAAAAATACAAATTTCTTTTTTACAATCTTTACAATATAATTTAATTTCACCATCTCTATGTTTACTACAAATTCTAGGTTGATCATTTTTTTTATTTGATAAAATATGTTTATCTACAATTTCATTATGAATAGTTAAACAAATATCACATAACCAAGCATTACAATTATTACAATATTTTACACCTTTAGCATTATGTTTTTTACATTTTGAATCATCAATATTATATTCTAAATTTGAAAATAATTGAATTAATATATCTAAGGATATATATATATCACCATTTTTACAAATACAATGAATTTGAAATTCAGATGGAATAGTATTTGGATAATTTTTTAAACCTTTTAATAAAAATAAATGTGAACAGCATACCGAACATAATTTATGACCACAAGAAAATTCTATATAATTATTATTTTTATTTTCTTGTTCAATTTTACATAAAAAACATTTGAATTTATTTATTATTATATTTTCATTATTGATTGCTTGTTTTTCTTCTATATTCATTGATTATTTTTTTTGATTAATTTCAAATAATTAATAAGTTATTTATATTTTTTAATGACAGAGAATTTGAAATTTGGGAGATTTTTTTCAAAAATCAAAATAAATAATATATATCATATATTTTCTTATCTTGATTTATTTGAATTATCTGAATTTTCATTTTTAAGTCATAATTTTTCAAAAATTATTTCAAAAAAATTTAATAAAAAAATATCATTAATAAAAGGAACAATAAAAATATGTAATTCAAAATTAAAAATAAATCTTCCATGTGATTTTACAATATATTTCAGAAATAACTCAAAAAAAGTAAGAAATGAAATAAATGAAATTTTAAAAATAAAATTCCCAGATCAATATTCTCATTTGCCAATAAAGAAATATTTTTTTAATCATTTAGGAAATTTAAATATAACAAAAATAAATTTAAAAAATGATAAAATAGGGAAAAAAAGTATGAAATATTTATCATATTATATAGAAAGTCATCACGAAGTAAACAATTTAATTTTATCCGATAATAAATTAAATGGTCAAATGATAGAACCATTAACAAATATGGAGAAAGTAAATGAAATAGAATTTGAAAATATAAAATTAAATAGATGTGGAGTAGATCATAATACTTTTAAATATCTTTCTTTATTACATATAAAAAAATTAAATTTAAAATCATGTAATATTGGAAATCAATCTTTAAATAATTTATGTAGTATTAATTTACAAGTATTAGATTTGTCAAATAATTCTCTATCAAATGATGCAGTTTATTCAATTTGTACTCAAATAAGAAATTTAATTATATTAAATTTATCAAAAAATAGTTTAACTGATATTTCTATGTTATATTTAGGATTATATATTAAAGAAAAATCTTGTCAATTAAAAATTGTAAATTTAGAAGATAATCTAATTACTATTTCTGGGACTATTGCTTTATTAAGTATTATTAATGAGACTAAAAAACAATTTGATAAAATCAATTTAAATTCTAATGTTATTGATACTTTGCCAAAAAGATTAATTAATTTTAATAATTTATTTATTGATTATTTTTGTATTGGAGGACATAGTTTTACAATTGATGATTTTAATATTTTATTTGATTTTTTAAATATTAATTCAAAAATTACAAAACTAGATTTAAGTCATACTATTTTAGATAATGTTTTAAATCATTTTATTTTTAAAAAATTAACTGAAAATAAATTTATAAATAAAATTAAATTCCAAAATTGTTATCTTGGAAATACTGAAATTAATGATATTTTATTTTCTTATTTTTCAAATGAGGATAATAAAAATAAAATTAATTCAATTAATCTTACAAAAAATTTTTTATCTTATAAAAATATGAACAAAATTATTTTAACAAATACTCTTCAAGAATTAAATCTTGAAGGAAATAATTTACTTTCATGGGAAGAGCAATTAAAAGAATTTTTTGATTCAATTTCAATTAATCAGGTAATTAAAATTATAAATTTAAATAATAATTTTCTTGGAGAATATGGAAAATATTTTCTCCATAAAATAGGAGAACAAAATATAAAATGTTCTATTGAAAAAATATACTTAAATAAAAATCAAATTTCAAATATTAATATTGAAATTACCAATATTTTAGTAAATAATAATAATATTAAGGAAATATATTTAAAATATAATGATATAGGAAATGAAATTAATAATAATTATTTTTTTCATAGTTTAACCATTACTAAACTAAATATATTAAATTTAAAAGAAAATAAAATTAAATTAGATTTTATAAATAAGATCTTACAATATAAAAAAGAAAATCCAAATTTTATAAATAACTTTAAAACACACTTAAATATAACTTCAAAAGATTTAAGAAGAGAATATGAAAATGAAATAAACAAATCCCAATATTTCAATATATTAGATATAAAAAATATAATAGCATTATAAAAATTTTTCCATAATTTAAATGTAATAAAAAAATATCTTTAAAAATTTATATTTTAGTCCTTGGATTATTTTCACATCCCTGTGACAAAAAATGAATTTTCCAAATATCTTCAGGTTCAATATTAACGTGACACAAAGGGCAAATCCTTTCTTTATCTTCATTAACTTCATCACAAACTTTATTATTTTTATGTTCATCAAATTTTTCAATTTCAATTGCTTGTTTACACCTATCACATTTTTTATATTGTTCCTTAAAATCACATTCATATAACAAATGAGAATTACTTTTACAAATTTCAATAATTTGTTTACATTTAGGACACTGCATTAACATTGGACATTCTCTATATTGATGAATAGCTAATAAATCTTCATTAAATTTCTTATCAAACATACCACAAAATTCACAAGTATGTTCATTATCACTTTCATTATTATTATTATTTATTTCTTCTAATTTATCTTCTATTGTTTTTATTTGTGCTGGTCTTAATTCTTTTTGAAAATATTCATGTATTTTATCTCCTTCTTTTTTATATAATGTTATTATTATTTCTAATGCTGCATCTCTTATATTTATTTTATTCATTGCGTAACCTTTTACTGCATATGTGATTAGTTGTTCAAAGCTTTTTGGTTCGTAATTATATTGTTTTATTAAATTGTTTACCATTAAAAATCTTCCGTTGTAATGATTACGAGATTTCATTAAGTTTTTCTTTATTGGATTTTTTATTATCATATTTATCATTTTTGTACTAGAATTAGTGGCTTTTACATAATCTAATATTAAAATATCAACTTTTTCTTTTAATTTTACATTTGAATCTCCTAAATAATTTAATGATAATTCTATACATTCAAAGAATATTGTTATATTTGATATATTTTTTGGAAATTTATTTACTAAATTATTTAAAATATCAATACAACTAATTATTGGGTGGATAAAACTTGTTTGTAATATTTTATAGGATATTTGAGAACATGTTGATATTATATCATTTTTTTCAATTGATTTAAAAAATGAACTATTTGGATATTTTTTTAAATCATCTAATAATAAACTAATTTTTTCTTCCATTAATTTAGAATTTTTACCATAAAGTGGATAAACAATATTTTGAGGTAAGAAATTTAATAATTTTTGAGCTTGACTTTCCTCATCTGGATCTAATTTTACTTCATTAAATTCATCATTATTATTATTATTATTTTTCTCATTTCCATCACCATAATAAGGTGAAAATTGAGAATTAGTTTGTAATTCTTTTTCTACCATTTGACTAAATGTTAAAGGATTAATTGTATTTCCAACTTTTTGTGAATCAACATCAATAATTTCATTATTTTTTTTTGAATTTTCTTTTTGTTTTGGATTATTTAAATTTTGTCTATTATTATTATTATTTATTGGATTATATGATATTTTTGAATCTGTTATTGAACCTCTTTCTTCTAAATTTTTTATTTTTTTTTTATTTTCTTGTATTTTTAAATTATTTTCTTTTGCCTTATCATAATCTTCTATTTCAACAGCTTTTTTTTTTTCATTTTCTAAATTTAAAATTTCATTTTTGAGTTCATTAATTTGATTTTGATTTTCACTTATATAACTACCATATAATTCAATAGAAATTAAACCAACTTGATTATATTTATTAAGTTCATTAATATAATTTTTATCCAAAGAAAATTTAATTTTCTCACAAATACAATCAACTTTAACAGATTTCATTTCTCTTGCTTGATAATTAGATCTTTTATTATCTTTAAAAGAAATAACACCTAATTTAGTTAAACTATAATTATTAGGTTGATTAATAGAAATAGAAACTTTTGTTGGAATTTTAGATTGATGTGATAATATATCAATGAAATTAAGTTTTGAAGGTCTCTCTAATTCAATATATATTTCTTGAGGAAATGTAACATTTGGTGATGATTGCCATCCTCTGCTTGTTGGTTTTGGGTTTATTAAAGATAAAATTGAATTATGCTCTGATTCAGCTATTTATTTAAATTAATTACTTTTATATATTTTTATTTACATGTAACATATATTATCCTATATTTTAATTTTTCACCTTTGTTTTTATTCATTAAAATTAAATATTTTTATTGTTTTTAAATATTATTCTTTTAAATATTAATTTTTATATTTTTAATTTATATTTTTATTTTTTTTAAATAATTTTTTGAATTTTTTATAAATAATAACTGACAAAATGTCATCAAATGTTTTTCAATTAGCAGATAATAATTTAGTAAATGAAGCAGATGATTATATTAAAAAAAATAGATTGGTTGAATTATTTGAAGATTTAGCAACTGCAGTAGCATATCGTCAACCAGAAAATTTAAAAGAATTTTTAATAGAAAGATTAGAAAATCAAAAAGAACAAGGATTAAGAGGAGGAATTTTTACTGAAGAAGAAGCAAGAAATGTCTTTAAATTATTTGATTTGAAACAAGAAAAAAAAATAAGTAAAGAAAGATGTATTAAAGGACTTCAAACTATGGCAAATTCATCTTTCCAATATGAAATTCCTGAAGCTTCTGAAGAGATTCCACTTGAAGTTGATGAAGAAAAATTTGTTGAATTATGTCAAAAATTTTTAGGATTTGCTAGTAAAGAAATGTAAAATTTTTTAATAAATTTTTATTATTATGAAAAAAAAGTTATTATTTTTTAATTTGATTTTTTTTAATTTAAAAAAACAAATTT
>Ga0310695_10011536_pt1 | contig 12604 bp, 9 predicted proteins | sample RumenRJG_04DNA_FD_203882 | JGI IMG/M metagenome (GOLD analysis project Ga0310695, IMG submission 203882) | Bovine rumen microbial communities from Lethbridge, Alberta, Canada - RJG_04 (v2) (version 2) | ecosystem: Host-associated > Mammals > Digestive system > Stomach > Rumen | place: Canada...
CGAAGCTGTACGGTGTGAACGGCATTCCCTGCACACTGCTCATTGGTCCTAACGGCAAGATCATTGCACGTAACCTGCGTGGCGAGGCACTGGGCGACAAACTGGCCGACGAGTTTGGCATGACGGCACCGGGCAAGGGTGTGAACTTCAACGACGGCAAGACCTTCAGCGAGGTTCTGGCGCTGGCCAAGAAAGAGGGCAAGCCCGTGTTCGTGGACTGCTACACCTCGTGGTGCGGTCCCTGCAAGATGATGGCCAACAAGGAGTTCCCTAAGAAGGAGGCCGGCGACTACTTCAACAAGAAGTTTGTGTGCTGGAAGGTGGACATGGAGAAGGGCGAGGGCGTAGGACTGGCCAAGCGCTACGACGTGAATGCCTTCCCAACCTTCCTCATCCTCGACGCTGACGGCAACCTGACGGGCCGCTGCGTGGGTGCCGCCGGCATCACCGACTTCATCAAGAAGGTGGAGGACGCCATGAAGGAAGAGAAGGGTCTGGCCTGGTATCAGAAGGAATATAACAAGGGCAACCGCGACCAGAAGTTCCTGACGGACTATCTGAAGGTGCTTGACGACAACTACATGCGCGGTGAGATGAAGAACGTGGCCACTGCCCTGCTCGAGGGTAAGAGTGCCGCCCAGATTGCCGCCAGCAAGGACCTCTACGCCGCCTTCGAGAAGGGCAGCTACGGCATCGACGACGACTTGTTCCTGGCCATGTATAAGGAGCGTGCCACGGTGGCCGCCAACCAGGGCGAGAAGGCCGTGCAGGCGCTGGACCGCACGTGGAAGGACGGCGGACTGCGCTGCATGAGCTTCGACGGCAAGACCTACAAGGGCTTCGACAAGAATAAGTTCAAGGCCTTCAAGCAGAAGATGAAGGAATATGGCGTTCCCGACGCCGAGAAGATTGCCGAGGATGTGCTCTGCGACAATGCCAGCTATGGCAAGGACTATGCCACCATGATGAAATACCTGAAGAAGAGTGTGCAGCAGGGCGACGTGGAGGACATGCAGCTGCAGTACAAGCTGGAGCAGGTGGTCGAGGACAAGCCTCAGGACAAGAAGCTGATGGGCGAGGTGGCCAAGCTGGCCAACATGCGCATCGCTCAGCTGAAGCAGAAGGACACCAGCGGCGAGCGTAAGTTTAAGATGAACGGCAAGGAAATCACCGTCACCGAGTTCATGATCCAGAAGTATCAGGAGATGATTAAATAATGCATAATTCATAATGCATAATGCATAATAAGAAGGATTATTGTTAATTAGTAAAAGAATAAGGGCGGAGGCATAACCTTCGCCCTTATTTGTTCGTATTAGGGAAAACAAGACAAAAAAGTAACGACTTAATACGGATAATCCTATGAGAAAACGATTGATTCTACTAGCAATGACAGCCATCAGTACGTTGGCAGCGGTGGCTCAGGGTGTTACCTTTGTCGACAAACAGCTCGACGAGGCACTGGCCCTGGCGAAGAAAGAAGGTAAGATGGTGTTTGTGGATTGTTACGGCACCTACTGTCCGCCCTGCAAGAAGATGCTGGTGGAGGAATTTCCCAAGAAAGAGATGGGCGACTATCTGAATGCCGGATTCATTTCGGTGAAATATAATCTTGACAAGGAACCGTATAAAGAGCTGGCCAAGCGCTGGGAGGTGAGCATGTATCCCACGTTCGTGTTCCTGAACAGCGACGGCGAGCTGCTCTACCGCATGGTGGGTTTCCGCGAGGCCGACAAGTTTATTGCCGAGGCGAAGCAGGGTATTGCGGACAATACCATCGGCAAACTGGAGAAGCAGTATGAGGGCGGCGACCGCTCCTACGGCTTCTTGATGACCTATCTGAAAGAGCTGGAACGCATGAAGAAACGCACGGCTGCCAGCAAGATAGCACACGAGATGCTGAGCCTGCCCACCACCGACATCACCACCGACAAGGAGGCTTTCGGGGTGTTCTGCAGCTATATTGACAATCCCTACGACGAACTCTTCCTGAAGGCCCACAAACAAGTGGAGACACTCGTGGCCGCCTATGGCGAGCAAGCCCGAGAGAAGATTGACAGGGTGTGGATGGACTACGCCGGTCACTTCGGTCTGGTGGAGAACGGCGAGTTTAAGGGCTACGACTGGGACAAGGTGAAGGAGTATGTGGCATTCATGAGGCAGCACGGCACCAAGAACCCCGAAAAGGTGGAGAAGACGCTGAGGAATTCGTGGAAGCAGTACCAGGAGTTTATGGAAAAACAAAAACAGGAGAAGCCATGAAAAAGACGATGATGACGATGCTCTGCCTGCTGATGGCGCTGGGCATGGGCGCCAAGAACGACGATGTGCAACTGAAAGTCATCGTGAAAGGATATGAGGGCGGCTATGTGATGCTGGCACACGGGCATGACTACGACACACTACGGGCCGACAAGAAGGGGCGCTTCGACCTGCGCCGCCACATGGAACGGCCCGCACAGCTGATGCTGGTGGTCGACCAGTTGCGCAGCGGTGTGGTGGTCTACCTGGAGAACGGCATGAAGGGCACGCTCACGCTCTCGTTCAAGCCAGAGCCTTACGAGGGACAGACCAGGTATGTGGGCAGCTATGAATATAAAGGCACCAAGAAAGACTGCATGGACTTCTACCAAGACTACTCGGTGTGGGAGCGTAACGGATGGCCGTTCGAGAAGATAGCCCAATACGACTTCCCGTCTTATCGCCAGGAGCTGGGGAAAGAGGCCGAGGCACTGCGCAGCCGTCTGAACCGCATCGACAACGAGGGCTTCAAACAGTCGTTCCTCCGCCAGGTGAATGCCCGCGAGGAAGAGAACCTCATGCGCTATGCCTGGGCAAAGCATACGGTGGACCCCGACTTCGAGAAATACATCGGTGCCTTCGAGCGTAACAGCATGGAGCACCGCGACATGGCGTTCACCTACCAGCGGTGGTGGCAGTCCACTCACCGGCCGGAGCAGGGTTTCACCAATGGCTCATGGTATATGGAGGGACTGAAGCGCAACTTCACCAGTCAGCAGATGATCAACGCACTGGCTTCCGACTTCGTGGGTTCATACATCCAGCGGGCTCCCAAAGACCTCAGTGAGACTTGGGAAGCCTACTGCAAGACATGCATCGACAAGGGACAGATAGCGAAGCTGCAGGCGAAATACGACAAGTTCAACCCCGGCAAGGACGCTCCCGACTTCGAGACCACAGGCTATGAGGACGGCAAGACGTACACGCTGAAGGACTTCCGCGGCAAGGCCCTGATGATAGACTGCTGGGCCACATGGTGCGGACCGTGCATGGCCGAGATGCCTTATTATGCCAAGGTGGTGGAGCACTTCAAGAACGACAACCGCATAGAGTTCATCGCCATTTCGTTCGACAGCGACAAGAAACGGCTGGACAAGGAACTGAAGGAGAATGCTCATCCGTGGCGGCAGTTCTGGTGCAAAGACGCCTTTAAGTCTCAACTCGCCAAAGGATATGGCTTCAGCGGCATTCCCCGCTTTATCTTCATCGATAAAAACGGCAAACTGATTGCCGGCGACGCTCCCAAGCCATCGTCAGAGAATATCATCGAGTATATTGAGAGCAAGCTAGCACTAAGTGACAAGTGAGAAGTGAGAAGTGATAAGTTTTTAGGAGTGTAGAGTTTTAGGAGTGTAGAGTTTTAGGAGTGTGGGAGTGTAGGAGTGTAGACAATACTCCGCCTCTTGCACTCCTGCTTCTTTAAGTGAAAAGTGACAAGTTTTTAGGAGTATGGGAGTTTGTCTAAGTGAAAAGTGACAAGTGATAAGTGACAAGTGTGATTACCACTCCAGCCTGTTCTCCAACTTCAGGGGCAACCGGTTCCTCCCCTATAGGGGAGGTTAGGAGGGGTCTTGAACCCTGAACTGGCGTCAGCCCTCCCTCCCCCTCGGGGGAGTTGGTGGGGGCCTGGAGTGTGGGAGTGTAGACAATACCAAAGGTAATCATACCTCTCAGCTCTCAACTCGTTAGGTAATCATACCTCTCCGTTCTCAACTCTCAGTTCTCAACTAAGAATACTTTTCACCTATTTTCCGCTGTTTCCAAAGTTCTAGCGAGTTGACGATGTTCTGCCAGAGGATGTAGCAACCCGGACCTACCGACGAGAGGGGCGACAGATAGGTGTAGGCAATCCAGATGGCAAAAGCCGTGTTCTTTTGTCCGCTGGCCTGACCGGCATCTACCGTGCAACCATAATGGCGGCCTATCAGACGGCCCACCACAAACAACACGATGCAGAAGAGCAGCGACAAAAGGGCTATCATGAGCAGGAACCACACACTGGTCTGCGCATGACAGATATGCTTGACCGTGGTGCCGGTGACAATAGTCAGCGAACAGCCCCACAGATAGAACGACAGGTCGCGGATGCTGATGATCTTTTGGTGAAGACGGTGCATGAAGTGCTTCACGATATAGGCCAGCACCATGGGCATGACGAGCACCATGCACACCTTATATAATATCTGCAGGAACGACTGCCAGAAGGTCATCGTCACATCGGGGTCGACCATCGGGAAACAAAGCGGCACCAACAGGGCCGTGATGAAGTTGGTCATAAACGTGTAGGTGGTGATCGACTCCAGGTTGCCTCCCAACTTGCTGGTCACCACGGCTGCCGCCGTAGCACAGGGGGCGATGACACAGGTGAGGGCGCTCTCCATCAGAATGAGATCGTTGCCCTGCAAATGGAAATAAAGAATCACGGCCACGATCAACGCCACAGTAAGAAGCTGCACCAGTATGTTCCATCCATGCCACGCCACAGGACGCATCTTGTGGAAATCCACTTTGCAGAAGGTCACAAACAGCACCAGGAACATGAACCACGGCAGAATGAGTTCGAATATCGGGTCGAAGAAAACAGCTGCCTCCTCCAGCGCCGGCGTATAGGCAAAGAGCAAATACATCAGCGTACCAAACAGCATGGACACGGGCAGCGTCCAATCCCTGAGGAACTTCAGAACGGATTTCATCGACTTACATAAAGAAAGCGTAAGGAGCAAGAACCGACATGCTCCCTACGCTCTGATTGTTTTTTAGAAGAACAACATCCGCTCTACCCAGTAGCAGAGGATACCGGCCAGATAGCCCACGAATGCTATCCATGTGATTCTCTTCATATACCAACCGAAGGTAATCTTCTCGAGGCCCATGACCACCACACCGGCGGCAGAGCCGATGATGAGCATCGAACCGCCCACACCGGCACAGTAGGCCAGCAACTGCCAGAAGATTCCGTCGACGGCCATGGCACCCTCGGCAGCCACGGGATACATACCCATGCAGCCAGCCACCAGCGGCACATTGTCGACAATCGACGAGAGCATACCGATGATGCCGTTGATGAGATAGTAGTTGCCCGAGAAGGCCTCGTTCAGACCCTCGCCCATCGCCGTGAGCACACCAATCTCCTGCAAGACGGCCACTGCCATCAGAATGCCCAGGAAGAACATGATGGTAGAGAGGTCGATCTTCGAGAGGATATCGCTCACACGCTTGGCCATGGTGTCGTCCTCAGAGGTGTTGTAATGGAATATCTCGGTAACGGTCCACAGCACACCCAGCACCAGCAGGATGCCCATGAACGGAGGCAGATGGGTGATGGTCTTGAAGATAGGCACGGACACCAGACCGCCCACACCCAGCCAGAAGATAATGTTGCGCTGCTTCTGGGTGAACTGGCTCACGGAAGCCTTCGGCAGGTTCTGCGCCTTGTCGAACTTGCCGCTGAGCGAGTACTGAAGGATGAAGGCAGGCACCACCATCGAGACAAGCGACGGAATGAAGATCTCGGTCAGCACGCCCTGAGTGGTAATGACGCCCTTGATCCACAGCATGATGGTCGTCACGTCGCCAATGGGCGAGAATGCACCACCCGAGTTGGCTGAAATAATGATCAATGCAGCATATATCAAACGGTCCTCACGGCTCTGCACCAGCTTGCGCAGCACCATGATCATCACGATGGAGGTGGTGAGGTTGTCGAGAATGGCCGACAGGAAGAAGGTCATGAAAGCCACACGCCACATGAGCTTGCGCTTAGAGCGTGTCTTCAAGGCATCGCGCACGAAGTTGAAACCGCCGTTCGAGTCGACAATCTCGACGATGGTCATCGCACCCATCAGGAAGAACAGCGTACCGGCAGCATCGCCCAGATGATGCTCTATCACCTCGCTAATATGATGGAGCAAACCGTCGGCAGCCACATCAGGATAATAAGCGCCAGGCCCCATCATCAACAGCGTCCAGCAAATCACACACATCAGCAGCGCAATGGCTGCCTTGTTAATCTTTGTCAGGCTCTCAAGGGCTATGCACAGATAACCAAACACGAAAGCCACAACAATGGCAATGGTTAATGTTGACATTTTTTGATAATAATATTAGATTGTTCTTAAATTTGGGTGCAAAGGTACAAAATATTTGATAATTCGCCATTGTTATTCAGGAATTATTTCGCCCATCGGTAAATACACACGGCAGGGCATTCGAAAAAACTCAAATGGAAGTTTGGTGCTTTGCCCACTTTATCGTATCTTTGCAGCTATGAACAACGAAATGACAACAGAGAAATGGTGCGAGAATGTCATCATCGCAGATGGTGACTATATAGACAAGGTGGCTTTCCACCTCATTGTCAACTTCGAGCGTATGATAGGCCGCCGCATCCCACAGGCCGACATGGCACGATGGATTGACTGTGTGGCGCTCGACGGCGGACTGAAGCCTTTGGAGCAAACTGCCGACAGTCAGACCGGCACACCCGCCAGACAGATATCCGTCGTCTTTATTCACGACAAGAAGTCGGCGAAGCTGGAGAACTTCCTGCCGGGCCACTATGCCGACGAGCTGCACTTGAAAGCCTTCAGCGATGCGCTGGGCGAGTTTATGATGTCGGCCTTCCCCGTGGAGGAGAGTGTGGTCAGCAAGCGCGACTTCTTCACCGATGTCACCCGTACCATCTGCAACCTGCAGGAGGTCAAGCGCGTGATGATCATCCCCGATGCAGAGACGATGTACGAAGACGTGCGCCAGGCTTTGAAGGACGTCGACGACGAGAAGCGCATCACCGTCTTCGCCATGCAGCCCATGCCAGGAGGCAATTTCCGACAGGAAATACTCGGATACTCACTCATGCAAGCCCTGGGCATTCGCGGCGACGAACTGGGATAAACAGCGACACCTGACGGAGCAGGCATGGAAATCTCCAAAAAAGAATAAATAACAACAGAAATTTGGCATTTACGGAATTATTCACTACCTTTGCCCAAGAAGTGAGGCAAGGGTATGTTCCCTGCCAGCTGAAAGACAGAAAAAACACTTAAACACAAGAAAATGAGCAGAATATTGATGATTGGCGCCGGGGGCGTCGCAACGGTAGCAGCGTTCAAGATTGTGCAGAATGCTGACGTGTTCACGGAGTTTATGATTGCCAGCCGTCGCAAGGCGAAATGCGACCAACTGGTGGAGGCCATCCACCAGAAAGGCTACGACATGCCCATCAAGACGGCACAGGTGGATGCCGACGACGTGGAGCAGCTGAAGGCACTCTTCTCCGACTACAAACCCGAACTGGTGATCAACCTTGCCCTGCCCTATCAGGACCTGACCATCATGGAGGCTTGTCTGGCTTGCGGATGCAACTATCTCGACACGGCCAACTATGAGCCAAAAGACGAGGCTCACTTCGAGTACTCATGGCAGTGGGCTTACCGCGAGCGCTTCGAGAAAGCCGGTCTGACAGCCATTCTGGGATGCGGCTTCGACCCGGGCGTGACCAGCATCTTCACAGCCTATGCCGCCAAGCACCACTTCAAGGAGATTCAGTATCTCGACATCGTAGACTGTAATGCCGGCGACCACCACAAGGCTTTCGCCACCAACTTCAACCCGGAAATCAACATCCGCGAGATCACCCAGAAGGGCCTCTACTGGGAAGACGGCAAGTGGGTGGAGACCGAGCCGCTGGAGATTCACAAGGACCTGACCTACCCCAACATCGGACCGCGCGACAGCTACCTGTTGCACCACGAGGAGATTGAGTCGCTCGTCATTAACTATCCAACTATTAAGCGCGCCCGCTTCTGGATGACCTTCGGCCAGCAGTACCTGAAGCACCTTGAAGTGATTCAGAACATCGGCATGAGCCGCATCGACGAGGTAGTCTATGAGGCTCCGCTCGCTGATGGCACCGGCACTGCTCGTGTGAAAATCGTGCCGCTGCAGTTCCTCAAGGCCGTGTTGCCCAACCCGCAAGACCTTGGCGAAAACTACGAGGGTGAAACCTCCATCGGCTGCCGCATCCGCGGTATTGGCAACGACGGCAAGGAGCACACCTATTACGTCTACAACAACTGCTCGCACCGCGCCGCTTACGAGGAGACGGGCATGCAGGGTGTTTCCTACACCACCGGTGTGCCGGCCATGATTGGTGCAATGATGTTCTGCAAGGGCATCTGGAAGAAGCCGGGTGTCTTCAACGTCGAAGAGTTCGATCCCGATCCGTTCATGGAACAGCTCAACAAGCAGGGTCTGCCCTGGCACGAAATCCACGATGGCGACTTGGAATTGTAATAATCTGATACATATAAACACAAAGGTGGGCGAAGGTTTGTTCCTTCGCCCACCTTTTGCTTTTGCCCTCCGACTATTTGTCATTCTTTGGGATCTCCATGATCTTCAGTAGTTCAGCGCGATAGCCGTTAGGGTCGAAACTCAGTCCTTGTTTCACCAGCTTCTTCGCCATCTCGATGCTGGCATCACCCTTGTAGGGCGAATCGCGTAGAATCATTCCGTAGGCGGCTACGCCGGCAGCGAAGTAGAAGTCGTCGGGACGTTCGTACTTTTCGAAGATTCTTCCCGCATCCATCTTCAGTTGCAGTGGGCGGCTAGGGCCGTCGAGCGTCTTCTTGTAGCGAAAGTCAAAGGTGAAGAAAGATTGGTTGGCAAATCCTTCCGGTTTGTCGTCCTTGAGCACGATCTCGTAAAGAGCGGTGATGGTCTGTCCGGCGCCAATCTCGCCTGCGTCCTTTTTGTCGTTCTCGAAGTCTTCTTTGCTCATCACTCGGTTTTCGTAACCGATGAGGCGATATTCGCTGACTACATCAGGGTTGAAACTCACCTGACACTTGGAATCGTTGGCCACACTGACAAACTGGTTGCGCTCGTGTACGAAGACCTTCATCATCTCGTTCTCGCAGTCGATGTAGTGATAGGTGCCGTTGCCCGAATTACTGATCTTTTCCATCATGGCATCGTTGAGATTGCCTAACCCAAAGCCCAGACAGGTCATATAGATGCCTTTGCGGGCGTAGCTCTCTACCATCTCCACCAGTTCATCCGTGTTGGTAACGCCCACGTTGAAGTCGCCGTCGGTGCCCATGACGACCCGGTTGTTGCATTTGGGGTCGTAATTCGCCAAAGCCTCTTCGTAGGCCATCTTCAACGCCTTACCGCCTGCTGTGCATCCATCGGCGTTCAGCTTGCTGATAGCCTTCTTGATTTTATCTGCATTACGGACAGACGTCGATTCCAACAGCTTTTTCACCTCTCCGCTATAGGTGATGAGTGAGATGCGGTCATCGGGATTCAGTTGGTAGAGCAATTCCGTCAGTCCTCTCTTCAACAAATCCAGTTTGTCGCTGCTGGCCATCGAACCTGACACATCGACGAGAAACACGAAGTTGGCGCGCGGCATTTCGGAAGTAGTCAGCTCTCTTCCTTTGATGCCCAACCGCAGCAGATGATGATTAGGGTTCCAGGGGCAGTCGCCCACCTCGGCATTGATAGCCACGCTTTCATCACCCTTCGGCGATGCGTAGTTGAATGTGAAATAGTTCAAGAACTCCTCGATGCGCACGCTGGCAGGTGCTATGTTATAGCCGTCAGCCAGATGGCGTCGCATGATGGCATACGAGGCTCCGTCGGCATCGACGGAGAAGGTGGAAACGGGCTCTTTCGATGTCTTCACAAATGGGTTGTCGGTAAAGTCTTCAAACTTGTCGCCCCCGGCTTCCGGCATTTCTATCATGTCGTTATCAGCTAAAGAGTACAATTTGTAACCCTCGTATGAAACATCCTCGCCTGCAGTCGAGCAACCCACGACACACAGGCTCATGGCGGCCAGGCCAACACTTAGAAAATTCTTTCTCATTGTTCTCATTGTTTTTGTTGTTTAACGTATTGTGTTCTGTCATGAAAACAGCCGAAGACGGCAAATCTTGCATGTGTGCAGATCAAAAAGTGTTAATGAAACTGAACCTGTGATGACAAGAAAAAATATATGAGAAATAATTTTGCAGGACCATAGAATTATTGTATCTTTGCAGGAGGTTTAACTATCAAAATACAGAGAAATATGGCAAAAAAAGAAACTGAAGGCGAGCTGATGAATCCCATGGCAGAGAAGCTGAAAGCCCTGCAGGCTGCCATGTCGAAAATAGAAAAAGACTTTGGTAAAGGTAGCATCATGAAACTGGGCGACGAGAACGTTGAAAACGTTGAGGTGATTCCTACCGGTAGTATCGCCCTGAATGCCGCCCTCGGCGTGGGAGGATATCCCAAAGGACGCATCATCGAAATCTACGGACCTGAGTCGTCGGGAAAGACCACACTGGCTATTCACGCCATTGCAGAAGCCCAGAAGGCCGGCGGCATTGCAGCATTCATCGATGCCGAGCATGCTTTCGACCGCTTCTATGCCGAGAAACTGGGTGTAGACGTGAACAACCTCTACATTGCTCAACCCGACAATGGTGAGCAGGCTCTGGAGATTGCCGACCAACTGATTCGCTCGAGCGCAGTAGATATTGTGGTGGTCGACTCGGTAGCCGCACTCACTCCCAAGAAAGAGATTGAGGGCGACATGGGCGACTCGGCAGTGGGACTGCAAGCACGTCTGATGAGCCAGGCTCTGCGCAAACTGACGGGTACCATCTCGAAGACCAACACCACTTGTATCTTTATCAACCAGTTGCGCGAGAAGATTGGCATCATGTTTGGCAACCCCGAGACAACCACCGGCGGTAATGCCCTGAAATTCTATGCTTCGGTGCGCCTCGACATCCGCAAGGTGACCGCCATTAAAGACGGCGACCAGGTGATAGGCAACCAGGTGCGCGTAAAGGTGGTGAAGAACAAAGTGGCACCTCCCTTCCGCAAGGCGGAATTCGAGATTACCTTCGGCGAAGGCATCTCGAAGGTCGGCGAGATTGTTGACCTGGGCGTGGAATACGGCATCATTCAGAAGAGCGGCTCGTGGTTCAGCTACGAGGGTTCTAAGCTGGCACAAGGCCGCGATGCCACCAAATCGCTGCTCAAGGACAATCCCGAGCTCTGCGAGGAACTGGAAGCCAAGATCATGGCTGCCATCGCCGACAAGTAAGGAAATCGCCAGAAAGGACTGAAGATAAAAAAAGAAAATAATAAGCAAGAGATTACTCAAGCCGCCACAAGCAGCTTGGGTAATCTTTTCTTTTTGTGCTCCTTTTCAGCCACTTCCACACACTGACATCTTGTCACACTCTGACAATCTTTTCCACCATTGGCACGCCATTTGTTGTTTCCTCAGCGGATTGCAATGCGCAACAACCAACAAAACATCAAAGAAATAACAAAAAAATAAATAATAAGATTATGGGAAAGATTATTGGAATCGATTTAGGAACTACCAACAGCTGCGTTGCCGTATTCGAGGGTAACGAGCCTGTAGTGATTGCTAACAGTGAAGGAAAGCGCACTACTCCTTCTGTAGTGGGCTTCGTGAAAGACGGTGAGCGCAAAGTAGGTGACCCTGCCAAACGACAGGCTATCACCAACCCGAAGAACACCGTTTACTCCATCAAGCGTTTCATGGGTGAGACCTACGCCCAGGCTGAGAAAGAGGCCACACGTGTGCCTTTCACAGTGGTCAACGAGGGTGGTTACCCACGTGTTGACATCAACGGACGCAAATACACTCCGCAGGAGATTTCGGCCATGGTGCTTCAGAAAATGAAGAAGACCGCTGAGGATTACCTCGGACAAGAGGTGACCGATGCCGTGATTACCGTTCCTGCTTACTTCAGCGACTCACAGCGTCAGGCCACCAAGGAAGCCGGACAGATTGCAGGACTCAACGTTCAGCGTATTGTCAACGAGCCTACTGCTGCCGCATTGGCATACGGTGTTGACAAGGCCAACAAGGATATGAAGATTGCCGTGTTCGACCTCGGTGGTGGTACGTTCGATATCTCTATCCTTGAGTTTGGCGGTGGTGTGTTCGAAGTGCTTTCTACCAATGGTGATACACACCTGGGCGGTGACGACTTCGACCAGGTCATTATCGACTGGCTGGTAAATGGCTTCAAGGCCGACGAAGGCATCGACCTCTCACGCGACCCGATGGCTATGCAGCGCCTGAAAGAGGCTGCCGAGAAAGCTAAGATTGAACTCTCGTCAACCACATCTACCGAAATCAACCTGCCGTACATCTCGGCAGAGGGCGGTGTGCCTAAGCACTTGGTGAAGACACTCACACGCTCGCAGTTCGAGCAGCTGGCTCACGACCTCATCCAGGCATGTCTGGTTCCTTGTCAGAACGCCA
>Ga0310695_10011539_pt1 | contig 12602 bp, 18 predicted proteins | sample RumenRJG_04DNA_FD_203882 | JGI IMG/M metagenome (GOLD analysis project Ga0310695, IMG submission 203882) | Bovine rumen microbial communities from Lethbridge, Alberta, Canada - RJG_04 (v2) (version 2) | ecosystem: Host-associated > Mammals > Digestive system > Stomach > Rumen | place: Canada...
CTAAAGCTAGTAAAGACGCTCTTGAAGCTGCCACCGCTACGGGCTGGACGGCTCTTTAACATATCTTAAGCAGTTATCTATTAAATAATAGATAGCTGCTTTTTTTGTTTTTACAAGAAAAATATGGTATAATAATTATATAATAAAAGGAGGGTAATAATTTGAAATATGTTATAACAAAAGATTTTGTAATGGCAACTACAAAATTTAACAATCAAAGAATAATTGGAGTAGTTCAAAGAAATGCCTCCGATTGTGTTAATGCTTTGAAATTAATAGCAGAAGAAAAGTGTTTGCGGAAAATAAAAGAAAAGGAAAAAACAGAATGATAAGTAATGTAAAAATATACGATCTAGAAGAAAGTATCATAGCTTCTGGTTATCCTATGCGCACTAAGACTAAAATGCGCGAAGTCGAGGATAAAGATCTTAAACGGGCTATAAATCTTGTTAATGCTACAAAGACCGGAAATGGCGCTCATTCACAATTTTTAACCGGAATTAGAGTTTCATTTGACCTAACTTGCACAAATAAAATGTGGGTTGAGGCGGAACGATATCGCTTTCTTGAGTTTGTCTCATCCCAGTCTACTATGCATCGAATTACCAAGTTCAATCTCGATGATTGTTATAATGAATATGTTGATCCTCGAATTATTGAGATTATAAAAGAGAAGGTTGCAAATTATAATACTTGGACGGAAGAACCTGATAAAATTATGAGAGATTTGGAAATAGATAAAGAAGAATATAATAGGCTACTTAAAGAAAAGTATCTTGAAATTCTTTACTCTAATCCAGCTGGTTTTATGCTTACCGCAAGACTGACGACCAATTATCGCTGCCTCCGCAATATCTATATCCAACGCAAAGACCATAGACTCCCAGAATGGCGAGCTTTTTGCAAATGGATTGAAACGCTCCCTTATGCAGAAGAACTATTGATTAATTAACAAGAGGAATAAGATGAAATTCTTTTTATAAAATTATGTTATAATATTTATAGATAAAAAAGAAAGGAGCAAATTATAATGACTCAATATATTTGTGATTTATGTGGTAAGCCTATAAAAATACCAGCTACTCGATATAAAGTGCAACAACTTGAAGCAGTAGAGTGGTTAGATGTGATAAATTTAGATGTCCATGATGAATGTGTGAAGAAGTTACTCCATTACCCCAAAGAAGAAATAACTGAAGTTGAAACTAATATGTATGATAAAGAAGAAATATATCCTAATTGCACAGTACAAATATTAACTAATACAGTAACCGGAGAAGTAAGCGTGGGATGGTGGAAGAATGATTCCAAATTACGGTAATTGTAAATATTCAACTATATTAGGTTGAGACTGAAAAAGAGCCTTATAAAGTATCTCCTACTCATTATTGTGAAGATTGGTTATATTGGCTACGAAGTACCCAGCGCATAAGTAATGCTTTGCATTAATATAATAATTATTATATAATATTTATACAATAAAGAAAGGAAAAAGAAAAAAATGAAGATACAGTCTTTATCAGTTGTCGTTCCTTCTGCTAAATGTATAAATCATTGTGAGTTTTGTGTTGCGTGTATGCGGCCAGAGCTTTATCTCAATCAGCTTGATTATAATAAGCCTTTTTATGACCTCTACCAGAAGGATTATATTAAGAGGCTAGAATTTGCGCGAGATAATGGTTGCAATACCGTTATGCTTACTGGTAACTGTGAGCCTCAGCAGAACAGAGCCTTTCTTGAAATGTTTGGTACTTTAAACAGTAGCCTTGATAAGCCTTTTAGATGGATAGAAATGCAGACTACTGGTACACTTCTTAATGACCAGTATCTACGGTTCCTCCGTAATCACGTTGGAGTAAGTACCATTTCTGTCTCCCTTGCTTCTTTTGATAATGAAATAAATGCAGCTATATGTAATATGGTACAGGCTGTTGATATTTTGGCTTTATGTAAAAATATTAAGCGTTATGATTTTAATTTGCGACTGTCTATTAATCTGACTAAAGAAATGGAAAGTAATTGGCCCGATATTAGAAAATTGATGGATTACTGCCGCAATGTTCTTGGAGCAGACCAGGTAACTTTCCGCGTACTTTATAGTTCAGGTTTAGACACTCCGCAGGATAGATGGATTGCGGAAAATGGCGCATCTAAGGAGTATATTGAAAAAATTCATAATTATATTGTAAATAATGGCACTATTCTTGGAAAGCTTGATTTCGGAGCTGTCAAATATAGTGTTCATAATATGAGTACTGTGCTTGATGACGATTGTATGTCTCAGGTTGCCAAGGAAGAATATAAATATCTTATTTTGCGTCCTAATTGCAAACTTTATAGTAGATGGGAAGACCCAGCTAGTTTAATATTCTAAAAGCAATAAATAAATAAAATTTGCAAAAATGTAAAAATTATTATATAATATATATGTAAAATAAAGAGATAGGGTTCTTTTATGATTAAAGAGTGAATAACTAGATTATCGCTGCCCTATATGGCCCCATCGTTTAATGGTAAGACGCCGGTCTCTAAAACCGTTATACTCTTTGCCAGGGTTATCTTGGTTCGAATCCAAGTGGGGCTGCCAAAATTTTCGACCAGAGAAAAGACAAAATTTATTAATTTCTTTGGTCGAAAATAATTTAAGAAACCTCTTTATTTTTTATATATAATAAGAAGATTTTTAAGGAGGTGTATATATATGTCATTAATTGCAGAGTGCGATTTAGATTTATTAAAGTAGTATATTGCAGAAAGTAATTCAATAAAAGAGTTACAAATAAAAATTGGATATAGTCCTAATAGCGGCGTTACCAAAACCATTATGGATTATTGCAACGAGCATAATCTTTCATTGGACCATTTCACTCATTAGGCTACAGAAATTATTGAACGCTCGGCAGAAAATATCTTTATTGAAAATTCTACCGCTGCCCAATCAACATTGCGTCGTTGGTATATGAAAGGGCAATATTCTGAATACAAATGTGCAATTTGCGGTTAGGAACCTTTTTGGAATGGAAAGGAATTAACTCTAACATTAGACCATATTAACGGAATTAATACTGATGATAGATTAGAGAATTTACGTTGGGTTTGCCCTAATTGTGATAGACAATTAGACACTTTTGGTAGCAAGAATAATCGTAAAATTAGAATAAATCAAGCCCAAAAAGTCTTTTGCGTAGATTGCGGCAAGGAGATTAGCCGCGGAGCAGAACGATGTGCAGATTGTGCCAAAAAACAAAGCCGAATGGCCGAACGTCCAGAAGCTACAGAGTTAAAACAAATTTTATTAGATAACCACGGAAATTTTACTCGGGTTGGTAAAATGTTTGGAGTTTCTGATAACGCAATTAGAAAATGGTGTAAAGCATATAATTTGCCATATCACACTACTGATTATAAATCATAAATAATTATTTATACTCCGGTGCCACGGTTTTGCTAGTTTCCGTAAAAACTAGCTAATAAGCGGGTGTGGTGGAACGGCATACACTGGAGACTTAAAATCTCCCGGCCAGCGGCCTTGCGGGTTCAAGTCCCGCCACCCGCACCATTAACTAAAATCAATAGGAGGATTTACTTTATGCGTTATTATAGTGATAAACTTGACGAGCTTTTTGAGTCCGTAGACGAGCTTGAAGAGGCTGAACTGGAATACGACAAGGAACAGGAAGAGGCTAATTCTGAAGAGGCAAAGAGACAGGCTCTTTGGGAAGAGGTTGAAGAGGCGCGGGAGGCTTCTGAGCGTGCGCACAATGTTTATATGGAGAAGCTTCGGACTTATAGCAAGGCATATCCCAGTAGGGAAACTGATTTCGCAACTGCGTTACTTAATGCCCTTAAATCTCTCTGAGGCTAATATTTATTGACTTTATGCTTAGTCATTAAAGAAAGCAGCGTCAAGTTCGCGTCGTGCGGAAAGCTGGGTAGCGCCGTAAAAGAACTGGGTGGTTTTGGGCATTCCATCAGTACATAAATAAATGCCCCTTCCTTTCTTAAATATACGGGGGTCGCCTAGCGGCCGAGGGCGGCGGGCTTTGACCCCGCTAAAGGGAAACCTTTCACGAGAGTTCGAATCTCTCCCCCCGCGCCAAAGCGAGCGCTTAAACTCGCTTTCTTTTATATGCGGGTCTAGCTGAGTGGTTTAGCAGCGCCCTTTTAAGGCGCAGAGGCGGGTTCAATTCCCGCGACCCGCACCATACTATAATAAATGAAAGGGTACAAAAATGGGCATTTTGATAACAATAGGCGATGATAGTAACTATATTGAACAGGTTGCTTGGGTAGCTGAAAGCCCCTATGCCGAACAGAATATTTCTAATTATATAGAAATCGAGGCGGAAAAAGTGCGTGAACACTTTGATGCAGAAAGTTTTTATGCTGATTGGCATCCGGTTGAGAAAGAACTGTTCTCCAATCTAATGACTGATTTGGGTCTAACTACCAATGACCTACCAATAATTAGCGACTAATGTCTATACTAGCAGGTTTAATGATAGGTATAGGCTGCATCCTATATCTTACAATAGGTGGAATACCTGGCGCGATTGCCTTTTCTTTAGGCTTAATGACGGTTTGCTTATATAAATTAAAGTTGTTTACCGGACAAGCTTATAAAATATCAATAGGCGAAATCAAAGTTAAAGAAATCGCAAAAATTTGGTTAGGTAATTTTATCGGGACAGCTTTAGCAGCTACCTTTGCTATGGCACTGCCTAACCGCGCTGAATTAATCGCGGCCGCTGCTAAAATAATGGAAGCCCGCGAACAAGCTAGCTTATTAAGCTTAATACTAGCTATTCCTTGCGGAATGCTAATGACATTCGCCGTGCGGCAGCCGCATTTAAATCTTCTTTATATAATCTTTTGCGTAGCAGGTTTTATACTTGGTGGCTTTTATCATTGTGTTGCGGATATGTTTTATACAATACTCGGCGCGCATAATATACAGCATTGGTTCAGCCTGTTGTTTGTTACCATAGGTAATATTATAGGCTGTAATATTTATACAATATTTTCTGAAAGGGGCTTTTAAGCTCCTTTTTATTTTTTTATTATTTTATGTTATAATAATTATAGAAAAAAGAAAGGAAGAAATATATGGCAACGAAATATACCCCGCAGATGAACGCGCAGATTAAAATGGATTTATTTGAAGTACTTAGCTCCGCTTCTGAATATGATTTTCCTACTCTTGATTGGATTAAAACTCAGAGTCCGGCATTGGCAAATATTTCTAATCAAAAACTTTCTATGACTTTAAAAGATATGATAGAGATGGGTACAGTCCGCAAAGCAAAACAGAAATCTACTGGGCATATGGTATATAGATTAATTACAGGAGAGAACAATGGTTGCTAAATCATATCAAGGGTTAGAACTTATAGGTGAACCTTATATAGAAAATAAACGGACTTATATCAAAGTCCGCACTAAAAAAGGCGATATTAAACAAGTTCGTTGGTATGATGATAAAGAGTATGCAAAATTATATCCTGAAGATAAGAAAGTTTCAACAATAGATTATAAAAGGATTTTGGGATTTGCCAACGGTTATATAACTATTTTTGATGGGGAGGCGGAAGAATATTTTGAAAAATCGCCTGCTTGTTATAGTCGTTGTTGGGGCTGGTACTTTTGGTCTACCGAGCCTCTCCCTGATGACTTGCCGAGTTCTGTAACGCCCAGACAACTTTTGTGGGAAGAGGTTAGCTTGCCAGACGGCTCTCTTAAACCAGAAAAAGAGCTAATAGCTATTGCACACGTTTTTTCTAATACTGCGAATTGTAACATTGATGATAGCGTTGATATTGAAGTAACAATAGAAAAGAATGAAGCTATCGACCATAAAACTAGACAGCATACAATGCGGGACGCAGATGGACACATATATATTTGGATTACCGCGGCGAAAGATTGGCCCGTAGGAACCAAGCGCCGCATTCGTGGGATTGTTAAAGATATTCAGTTAGGCGTTGGAGTCATTTTAACTAGATGTAAGGAGATATGATAATGTTTTATAGTTGTGATAATTGCGGTTTCTACATCCCGCAAGCAAAAACTTGTATGATAAAACACCAGATTATGCAAGGCAGAATTAAGCCTGATGAAGTGTGTTCAAAATACTGTAGTGAGCCTTATATCTGTGACAAGTGCGGGCAAGTCGTTCTTTGGCCTATTATTGAGGTAGATGCAGAAAATACTGCACATATTTATTGCGAGAGGTGCTTCGTCTAATGAACAAGTATTATAAAGTTAATGAAAATACAATGCGCGAGCTATACCACGACCATCTTTTACTAATGGCTCTTCAAAATGGGGGCGTTGATAATTGGGAATGGTATGGAGAATCAATTCACGATTTTTTACAGGAGTCGGCAGAATTAGGGCAAACTCTTTGGGATATTGTAGATGAAGATTTGGAAATGTGGGATACAAATGAGGAAGGAGTACTAATGTGAGCGAACATTGTGGATTTATAATTAAAGTAGAGCATCTACGGCCGCACTCTAATGCGGACAGACTTCAAGTTCTAACGATTTTTGGCGAAGACACTTGCGTGTCTCTTGATGTAAAAGTAGGAGACATTGGAATTTATTTTCCTTATGACCTTCAGCTTAGCGAAGAGTATTGTGATTATAATCACCTTTGCCGCAAGAAGGCGGATGGTAGCCCGGACACCGGTTATCTGGAGCGCAATACCCGCCATGTAACGGCTATCAAACTAAGAGGTGAAAAGAGCTCGGGTATTTATATGCCTATCTCTTCTCTTGATTATATATCCTCTAATCTTAATCTTAATGTCGGAGATAAAATCACTATTCTTGAAGGAAAGGAAATTTGCTGTAAGTATATTCCTCGTTCTACCGCGCGAGTTGGTAAACCTAGTAGCGGGAATAAAACCCGTAAACGTAGAATACCTATAGCACCCCTTTTCGCGGAACACGCTGATACCGAGCAACTTGCCTATAATCTGGGTGCTTTCAAGCCAGGTGACCAGATAGAAATTACGCTCAAGATGCACGGTACGAGCGGCAGAACCGGTTATCTTCCGGTATTTAAGGGTTATAATGATAGTGAGTTTTGTCAAATCCGAAATTGGATAAGAATGAAGTTTGCTAAACTATTTAAAAAGCAAGAGTCAGAAGAAATTCACGATAGCGAACCTATATATGATTGGGGCTATGTAACTGGCACCCGCCGCACCGTACTTAATAGTTTTACTGAGGGCGGATATTATGGAAATAATGAATTTAGGCTCGCGGCAGCCAAGGCTCTAGAAGGTAAGCTTCATCAAGGTGAAACCTGTTACTATGAAATAGTTGGGTTCACCACTGCAGGACAGCCTATTATGGCCTCTACGGATAGCAAGAAAGTTGACAAGCTAATGGGAGATAAAAGCTTTTCTAAGCAATACGGAGACACTACTGTGTTTTCTTATGGCTGCGAATCTCCTAATTGTGACTTTTATGTTTATCGTATGACAATGACTACTCCAGAAGGCGTAGTGATAGAATATACTCCTGACTCTATGCGCTATCGCTGTGAACAAATGGGTGTTAAATGTGTGCCTATTCTTTGGAAGGGCTATATTCCTGAGACTTATGATAGCTTCACCCCCGGAAATTTCATAAAAGAGATTGCTGAACAATATTATGACGGTCCCGACCCGGTAGGCAAGACTCACATACGCGAGGGTGTTGTAATTCGTATTGTTAATCGACCCAAGTTCTGCGCTTACAAGCACAAAAATATAAGCTTCCGCATCCTGGAAGGCATCGTTAAAGAACTAGCTGCGGCGCCCGATATGGAAGAAGCGGAAGATTTAATAGAAACTTAAAGATAGGAATTAATTTTCCTATCTTTTTTATTTTATAAAAATTATGTTATAATATAAATATCAAAAGAAAGGAAGTAATAAGATGGCTACAGAAAGATTAATTATGTTATGCGGGCTTCCCGGCTCTGGCAAGTCAACTTGGGCCGCCGATGCAATCGCACAGTTTGAAGAAGAGCATAAGACGGTATCTTATTGCTCCCGAGACGCTATTCGGTTTTCTATGCTTAGTAATACGGATAGATATTTTGCACACGAACGCGAAGTGTGGCGAACTTATGTAGATAATATTAACGAAAGTCTCCGTACTGGTATAGATATAGTAATCTGTGACGCCACTCATATTTCTGCGGCTTCAAGAGAAAAACTCCTCAAAAGGCTGGAGTATGATATAGATACGAACTTAGAAGTTATCTTCTTTGATTTACCACCAATGGAGTGCATTAGCCGCAACGCACAGCGAGAAGGGCGGGCGAAGGTGCCGCCGCAGTCTATCATTCAGATGGCGGAAATGCTGGAAGTACCTAAAATTGAAGAGTTTACCAAATATTATTTTCATTCTATTCAAATATGTATTAAAGGAGGTGGACAAGATTGATTTATTTTACCAGTGATTTTCATTTTAATCATAATAAATCTTTTATTTATGAACCACGCGGTTTCAAAACAATAGAAGAAATGAATGAAGCTATCCTGTCAAATATGCTTAACGCGGGTATTCAGCCAGATGATACGGTATTTTTATTAGGAGATTTAATGCTTAATGACAATACTAAAGGGATGGAATATCTGCGGCAGTTGCCTTCCGCCCATTATTGTATTGTACTAGGTAATCATGACACTTCAACGAGAGAAATGCTGTATCGTTCTCTTCCTTTTGTCGATTTTATTGGTTTCGCCACCAATCTTAATTATAAAGGTTATCATTTCTATTGTTCTCATTATCCAGCTATTACTCTCAACCATGATTATGATAAACCCTTAAAGGCTCGTACAATTAATCTCTGTGGCCATAACCATACCACAGATAAATGGATAGATTGGGATAAAGGATATATCTACCACGTTGAACTTGACGCTCACGATAATAAACCCATTACGATTGACCAGATAATTGAAGATTTAAAGCAGAAAGTAAGCATTTCTTAATTGAGATGCTTACTTCGTTTTACGCCGAATTTTGACCAGCCTACCCGTAGCAAAATTTTTACAGAAAAACTCTATATTAGTGCGTTTTTAGAAAAAATATGGTATAATGTTTATAGAAACTAAGTAAAGGAGTTCACTATGAGTATTGTAAAAACTATTTTAAATAGCCCTGTTAAATTTATAACTAATGGGCCTTTTACTGAAGCTTATGTAAAATATAATAACCAAGATTATTATGGCGTGTCTTGTTGTCATGAAGAAGATGCTGATTTACAATCTGAAAAGGTTGGTAAAAATATAGCACATTATAGAGCGTTAATTCGCTGTATGAAAGAAGCTTGGCATAAAGCGTAGCAAGAGGCAATAATTAAAGCTTAGATGTGTTATGAAGTTGGGCCTAACCCTAAATATATAGAGAATGCCAACAGAGCCGCGCATCGTGCTGAATACTTGCGGAGTAGCCTCCGAGAGTTGGAAGGCTAGTTAAATTCATACTTAAATGACCACGCTAGAATGGTCGCTGCAATTCATTATCACCGTACCTAGAAAGAAATGGACAAAATAGAATAAGACTCTTTATCTATTTTTCATATATCTTGAGGAAGGTGATACGATGCTCTATTTTATTTTAGGGATGATATTCGCCATCTTAGGTGTAACCATATTATCCTCTTTAGCAGAATTAGTTTCTAACGCTACTAATTTGTTAATTGCCAAAATGGCTGCGTAGCTTCCAAATCAAAATGTGGAACAAGAGAACACAAGAGTTATTGGGTTCACTTATGACTCAGAGGAGGAAGATTATGATGAATAAGATATATGATACGAATACACTTTTACTTTTAGGTGAAAGTGTATTTTCTTTTACTCATTTCTATGTTTCATCTATTACTTTTAATGAATTAGAACATATTAAAACTGCTAATAATAAAGACAACGAAATTAAATATAAAGCTCGTTAGCTATTACATTATTTTCATCAATAGCCAGAACGTTATATTGTAATTCTACATAAAATTCCATATGAAGAAAGTATAATACAATTAGGTTATGAAATAAATAATGATACTAAAATTCTTAGTGATATATTAAATTACAAAGAACCGCTTATTTTAGTTACTAATGACATCAGTTTAAAATGTATAGCTGAAAGTTGCGGAGTTTAGGTAGAAACAATAGATGACGAGAAAGAAGACTATACTGGTTATAAAGATATTATTGCCTCAGAAGAAGAATTAAATAATTTTTATTAGGATAGTACCTAGAATATATTTAATTTATTACAAGGGCAATATTTAATCTTGAGAAATCAAGAGCAAGAAGTAATAGATTTGCGGCGCTGGGATGGTACAGATCATAGGTTCCTCCGCACTGATACTATCAAATCAGAGTGGATGGGTAATATAATGCCTTTCCACAATGATATTTATTAGAAGCTATTGTTTGATAGTCTATATAATAATAAGATTACTATGGTGCGAGGTCCAGCTGGAAGCGGAAAATCTTTAGTTTCTTTGTCGTATTTAATGAGCTTGATGGAAAAGGGTAAACTAGATAGAATACTTGTATTTTGTAATCCTGTTGCTACTTTAAATTCAGCTAAATTGGGTTTTTACCCTGGTGATAGAGTTACTAAGTTATTAGATAGCCAAATAGGTAATATGTTAAACGGTAAAGAGGGAACAGAAAGACTTATTAACTCTGGTAAACTAGAATTATTACCTTTTAGTGATATAAGAGGTTTTGATACTGGAGGATTAAAAACTGGAGTTTATATTACAGAAGCTCAAAACCTAGACCGCATATTAATTAAATTAGCTTTACAAAGGATAGGGGAAGATTCTATTCTTATATTAGATGGAGACACAGAGTCTTAGGTGGATTTACCACAATATGCAGGATTTAATAATGGCATGCGGCGAGTATCTGAAGTCTTTCGAGGGAAAAATGGATACGGTGAAGTTAAATTAAATAAAATTTATCGTAGTTGGATAGCTTCTACCGCCGAAGAGATTTAATGTTTTAAAAGAGTTCTTGTCTGTTAGACAAGAACTCTTTTTTCGTTATAGAGTATCTCTACGAGATACTCTATAACTCAATCTATTTTTTATTCTTTTCTTATCTTTCTAATAATATTATATAACAAATTTTTTTATCTGTCAACCTAGATTTAAAGAAGATAATTTTGCATTAGTAAAAAAGTTTTGGTATAATATTTATATATAAGAGAAGAGAATAAAGTAAAATTATATGCATTTCAAGTTAGAATGAGGAGGTAATAAATTGGCAGATAAAACATTATACACTGCTGATAGTATAGAAAGTTTATCGCCGTTGGCATTTACACGGCTTAGGCCTGGTGTGTACTGCGGGTCAACTCAAAACCCAAATCAACTGATAATAGAAATAGTAGCTAACTCATTAGACGAATTTAGACTAGGTCACGGCGACCGCATTGAAGTATCTATAAATGATAAAAATGCAGTAAGGGTAGCTGATTATGGTCAGGGTTTCCCATATAGCATACGAGAAGATGGGAAGTCAATTCTGGAAGCGTCGTTCAGTGTGCTGAACACTTCTGGAAAATATAGATCAGATGGAGTGTATGAAGGAACCAGCTTAGGTCTTAATGGAATTGGTAGTAAATTACCGGTCTATCTTAGCCATTGGGCTGTTGCTACGAGCTATCGTGATGGTAAAGGCGAGTGTGTTTCCTTCAAAGAAGGCGTATTTGATAATAGAGATTTATTTATTACTACCCGCGAGAATGGTACTATTGTAGAATGGCAGCCTTCGGAAGAGTTCTTTACAACCATAGAATTTGATACCAAAGCTTTAACCGAATTATTCCAGACTCTTGTTTGCTTGTGTCCCGGTTTAACAATAGAATTTGATAATAAAGGTAGTAAAACTACTTTCTTTTCACAAAGAGGATTAAATGATTTAGTTGATGCCGCAGTAAAAGATAATGAAATAATAAAAAATCGCTTTAATTTTAACTTTAAAAATGGCAAAAATGCGATAGATATGGCTATGACTTATACAAGTAATTATTCTTTTACTCTTGTTCCCTATGTAAATACAGGTTTAACTAATTCCGGCCCGCATATAACTGGTATAAAAACTTTAATTACAAGAGAGTTTAATAAATTCTTTAAAGAAAAAGGTTGGCTAAAAGAGAAAGATGCCAACTTAACCGGTGATGATATTCAAGAAGGTATGTATATTGTATTTAACATTACTGCACCGGATGTCTCATATGATGCGCAGACGAAGACTAGACTTGTGAAGATAGATATGGCGCCTTTTAATGCGCAGTTGGCAGAGGGCCTACGGCAATGGCTAGCTACTAATGAAAAAGCGGTTAAAATAATAGCCGATAAAGCCATCAATGCTCGCAAAGCTAGAGAAGCAGCTAGGAAAGCGAGAGACGTAGCGAGAGAGAGTAGTAATAAAAAGGACAAAGGCTTGAAAGCTAAAATGAAACTTAGCGATAAATTTATTGATTGCGGTAGCCGTGACCCCGCTAACCGTAATTTGTTACTAGTTGAGGGACTTTCAGCTGGCTCTTCGGCTATTGAGGCCCGCAATCCAAAAACTGATTGCATTT
>Ga0310695_10011540_pt1 | contig 12601 bp, 13 predicted proteins | sample RumenRJG_04DNA_FD_203882 | JGI IMG/M metagenome (GOLD analysis project Ga0310695, IMG submission 203882) | Bovine rumen microbial communities from Lethbridge, Alberta, Canada - RJG_04 (v2) (version 2) | ecosystem: Host-associated > Mammals > Digestive system > Stomach > Rumen | place: Canada...
CTGACAGGCTTGCCAATACAGTTTTTGGTGCAGCCGGTTGTGTGTGGCTGGTTATAGCAGTGTTCCTGTGCCTTAGAAAGTGATATGTCTGTCTGAACCTGATGAAGAGAAGCTATAAGATCATTATTTGCTTGATAATATACGCATTGGTTTGCCTGATATGGTGCAATGCAGAGAAGAATGCGGGCAGCAATACGCATGCTGACCGTTCTTTTCATATGACCGATCTGAATAAAGATCTGAAACGAGCAAAAAGTGAAGATAACTATCGCACGACATATGAGATCTTTGTGTATTCATTCTGCGACTCAAACGGAGATGGCATCGGCGACCTTAACGGTATCCGGTCCAAACTGGATCACATATCAGATCTCGGTTTTGATGCGATCTGGCTGACCCCCGTGCATCCTTCAGCTACATATCATAAGTACGACGTTGATGATTATTACTCTATAGACCCTGCATTCGGCACGATGGAGGACTATGAAGCTCTGCTCAGAGAATGCCATAGCAGGGGTATTCGTGTGTATCTCGATCTGGTGCTGAACCATACATCAGAAGATCATGAATGGTTCAAAGCAGCTTCAGACTATCTGCATGAGCTGCCTTCAGGCTGGGAACCAGATACTTCATACTGCAGATATTTTGACTATTACAATTTCACCCGCCAGCCTGCTGACGGCTATACCAATCTTGATGGCACTGAATGGTACTATGAGTCAGGATTCTGGTCAGAGATGCCTGAGCTCAACCTGAGGAGCGAAGCTGTCAGAGGAGAGATCCGCGATATACTGGCGTACTGGCTTGACAAGGGTGTTGATGGTTTCAGACTCGATGCAGTCACTGCGTATTTTACGGGTGACACAGAATCAACTATAGAGTTTCTGAACTTCCTGAAAGAGACTGGCTGCAGTATAGATCCTGACTGCTATTTTGCGGGAGAGGCATGGACAGACTCTGATAATATAGAGACATTATATACCAGTGGGATAGATTCGCTGTTTGATTTTCCTTTTTCCGGCAGAGAAGGTATAATAGCGCAGACTGTCAGAGGCAGCCGCACGGGCTATGACTTTGTAAGAGAGATGGTACAGGCTGAAGAGAAGTATGGCAGAGCCTGCAGCGGCTACATAGGTGCACCATTCTACACGAATCATGATATGGACAGGAGCGCAGAATACTATGAGGATGAAAGCGGATCAGCTGCTAAGATGGCTTATGCCATGAGCCTTCTTATGACAGGGAATGCGTTTGTCTATTATGGCGAAGAGATCGGCATGAACGGAGCCGGAAAAGATGAAAACCGGCGAGCTCCTATGTATTGGAGTGATACCACTGCTGATCCGGATATGTGCATCGGTCCGCCATACATGGACCAGGTGTATATGAAATACCCACCTCTTGATGATCAGATAAATGATGAACTGTCGATATATCGGTGGTTCGCAGAGGTCATCCGGGTGAGAAACGCTTTTCCTGCGATCGCAAGAGGGGCGACAGAAGCTGCAGGTACCATATCTGATGACACGACAGCTGCTTTTTTCAGAAGAAGTGAGTCAGAGACAGACCTGCTGATAGTTATGAATCTGAGTCCGCAGCCTGCTGAGAAGGATCTCTCAGAGATCAGCGAAGATCTGACACTGGCAGCGGTACTGGACACAGGCATGGACGGGATAGGATATCGGGACAGGATCCTCAGCATGCCGGGATATAGCATAGCGGTATTCATTATCGAATGAGGGAAATGAGTTCTGAAGAAACACAGGTATTAAAAGGAGGATCGGGATCATGGGTCAGAGCAATGCAAAGGTAGGATTTATCGGATTCGGAAATATGGCGAGCGCAATATGCGATGGGCTTCTCGCTAAAGCTGCAGTGAAGCCTGAAAATATGTATGCATGTGCCAGAGATATGAGCAGGCTTAAGACAAAATGCAGCAGCAGGGGTATCAATGCCATGGGATCAGTTGAAGCTGTATGTGAAGCAGCTGACATCCTGGTGCTTGCAGTCCTTCCTCAGCAGGTCGAAGAAGTAGTGAAAAGCAACGCATATGCACTGAAAGGGAAACCGATCTTCTCTGTGGCGGCCGGTATAGATTATGACAGATTTGTGAGTTATCTCGGGGAAGGATTCAATCATATCAGCACGATCCCTAATACGCCTATAGCTGTAGGCGAGGGGATAATCGTAGCCGAGCAAAAAAACTCGCTTACGCCTGATCAGCTTGAGCTGTTTGAGGGTGTGTTCAGTAAGATCGCCAAGATCGAATACTTCAGTTCCGAACTGCTGTCACTCGGAGGTACCGGTGCCGGCTGCGCTCCCGCTTTTGCTGATGTGTTCATAGAGGCTCTTTCAGACGGTCTGGTCAAACACGGCATGACAAGGGCACAGGCTTACAGCATAGTCCCTCAGATGCTGATTGGAACGGCAACATATATGCTGAAGAGCGGCAAACATCCGGGTGAGCTGAAAGATGCAGTATGCACACCGGGCGGAACTACAATAGAAGGCATCAGTGCACTGGAGGAAAAAGGCTTCCGTAACGCACTGATCTATGCAGTCGACAAGGTCATGGAGAAAAAACACTCAATGTAGGGATGTGAAAATTATGTATAAAATTCCTAATGATCCATATATGCTTTTGAGTTATATCAATATGATGTTAAGGGACCGATATGACTCTCTTGAAGAGTTCTGCTCGGCAAGTGATACAGATATGGAAGCAATAAAAGAGAAGCTGAAAGCAGTTGGGTATGAATATTCTGCCGAACTGAATCAGTTCAAATAACAAAAGGTAAAAAGATGGAAACTGATAACAAAATACTGAAAATAATAACGGAAGAATCAGGGATAAAGCTCTGGCAGGCTGAGGCAGTCACAGAATTGATCGACAGCGGCTGCACCATACCTTTTATTGCGCGCTACCGTAAGGAAGCTACCGGCGCAATGGACGATGAAGCCCTTAGAAATTTTGACGAACGGCTCAGATATCTGCGCAATCTTGAAGACAGAAAGAAAACGGTCCTGTCTGCCATCGAGGAGCAGGGCAAACTCACTGATGAACTGAGGGTCAGGATAGAAGATGCCTCTACCGCTGTCATGCTGGAGGACCTATACAGACCGTATAAACCAAAAAGAAAGACACGTGCAGATATCGCCAGAGAAAAGGGCCTGCAGGGTCTTGCGGAATACCTGCTCTCCGGAGATGCAAAAGATGATCCTGTCAGGGAGGCAGAAAAATACATTTCCGAAGAGAATGAGGTACCTGATGCTGATACCGCACTCAGGCTGGCTCAGGATATAATAGCCGGCGATATGTCGGATAATGCTGATTTCAGGGAGTGGATCAGGAAGAAGACCTTTGCGAAGGGTTTCATTAGCTGCAGCCTTGGAACAGAAGGAAAGAAGATCGCAGAGGCGGGCGAACGATCCGTATACGAGAATTATTACGAATACAGTGAAGCGGTGTCTAAAATACCCGGACACAGGGTGCTGGCTGTAAATCGCGGGGAAAAAGAAAAAGTGCTTTCAGTCTCAGTCGAAGCACCGGTAGATGATATTATAGACTACCTTGAACGCAGGATGCTGCGCAAGGTTAGGGACGTCTGCAGACCATACACGGAAGAAGCGATCCGCGATGGATACAAAAGGCTGATCGCTCCGTCGATAGAGACTGAGATACGCAATGGTCTGACCGAAACCGCCGAAGAAGGAGCGATAAAAGTTTTTTGCTCTAATCTTGAGCAGCTTCTGATGCAGCCTCCTGTGAAAGGAAAGACCGTACTTGGATGGGACCCGGCATTCCGTACCGGATGCAAACTGGCTGTATGTGATCCTACAGGCAAAATTCTCAAGACATCAGTGATCTATCCGACTGCTCCTCAGAACAGAGTCGCAGAAGCAGTGAAGACACTTGAAGAACTCTGTGACAGATACGATGTGGACATCATATCTGTCGGAAATGGAACAGCATCCAGAGAGTCTGAAAAGGTCATAGCAGACTTCATACATGAATACGTCAGGAAGAGGCGCGGCAGGGATTTGCAATATGCGATAGTCAACGAAGCAGGTGCATCAGTATACTCAGCAAGCAAACTTGCTACCGAGGAATACCCTGACCTTAATGTAGGCGAGAGAAGCTCGGCATCGATAGCGCGAAGACTGCAGGATCCCCTTGCAGAGCTTGTCAAGATCGATCCTAAGGCTATAGGCGTGGGGCAGTATCAGCATGATATGAATCAGAAACGCCTCGGTGAAGCACTGGCAGCAGTGGTAGAAAAATGCGTAAACAGTGTAGGCGTAGACGTAAACACTGCATCACCTTCACTGCTTGGCTATGTCTCGGGCATCAGCAGGCAGATCGCTGCCAATATAGTTGCATACAGGGATGAAAATGGCAGATTCAATGAGAGAAGGGAACTGCTCAAGGTATCAAAATTAGGTCCGAAAGCCTTTGAACAATGTGCAGGTTTCCTGAGGATCATGGACGGAAAGGAGCCGCTTGACGCTACGGCGGTACATCCTGAAAGCTACGATGCCGCAAGGGCCATACTCAAAGAGTGCGGTTTTGGCATCAATGACATACTCGAAGGAAGAGTAACAGGTCTTGCATCAAAAAAGGATATTGCAGACAGGCTGGGGATAGGCAAGTATACATTTGCAGATATTGCATCAGAACTTGAAAAGCCGGGCAGAGATCCGAGAGATGAAGTGCAGGCGCCGATCCTCAGAAGCGACGTGCTTGAGCTGTCCGACCTTGAACCGGGCATGGAACTGAAGGGCACAGTGCGCAATATCGTTGATTTTGGTGCTTTTGTTGATATAGGTGTACATCAGGACGGACTTGTACATATTTCTGAATTATCAGACAGATATGTCAAGCATCCGCTCGACATGGTCAAGGTTGGAGACATAGTAAATGTCATGGTACTGTCAGTAGACGAAAAGCGCGGTAAAATATCGCTGTCAATAAGAAAGTGCAAAGGTAAATAATGCATTATAATCACCACTGATCAGCGGATAGATTTATCTATAAAACAGTTATCATAGGACGAAAGACCTACATCTTTTGTGATATTGAAAGGGACGTTAATGAGAGAGTATAGTTTTGACACTACAGCCATTCATGGTAATGAGGATAAGGATCAGTTCGGTTCACTGGTTACTCCGATTTACAACACATCTACATTTATTTTTGATACAACAGCTCAGGGGGCGGCAAGATTTGCACTTGAGGAGCCGGGATACATCTATACAAGGATAGGTAACCCAAGCTGCGTCGCTGTAGAACAGAAAGTAGCAAAACTGGAAGGAGGAGAAGCTGCTATAGCGACTTCCTCGGGCATGGGCGCTATTACAGCGACTATTTGGACATGCATCAACGGCGGGGAAGAAATCATCGCTGACAAGACACTGTACGGATGCACTTTTGAATTCTTTGAACACCACCTGAGCAGGTTCGGGGTCAAAGTCAGATTCATTGATATCACTAGCGAACATATCTCCGGGACTTATCAGACTGTCGATAGGACTTGAGGATGCAGACGATATTATAAATGATCTGAGCCAGGCTCTTGATCTCGTTTAGAAAAACGCAAGAAAAGAAGGGTACCGCATTGTGACGGCATCCTTTTCCTGTCTGTGCCGGTCTGAACTGGAAAATCTATTTCCGGACGTTATTAATTTCTGAAAAATTTCAGGTACTTCCTGGGAACTTTTACTTTCTTATACTTATAGGTATATATATTTGTGTATGTGCTGGTGCTGCCATCAGCTAACTTTTCTGTGTAAGTTACAATTGCTTTTTTAACATTATTGTTTTTATCATATGTATATACATATGATTCTGTTGTGACCACCGTTCCGGATCCATCACTGTTTTTCCAGGAATACGTGCTGATCATCTGTATTGGATTCCCTTTATCGTCATACTTGAAAGAATAAGAGTCAGTGTAGGATTCACTGCTGAATTTACCGGAGTCGAATATCAGATCACCTTTTTTATTAAAGGTCATATCATAGACAGAAGTTTTGTCGGCACTTATGTAGTGCTGTGCCTTTTTCCTGCCGTTCTTGTAATAAGTAAGCCTGGCCGTTCCCAGCAGTTTTTTGTTCTTGCCGTATTCAGCTGCTTTTACTGCCTGACCTTTTTTATTGTACTTATACTTATATGTTCTGATATCTGCCGGTTTCTTTCCTTTCGATTCATAATATCTGATTTTAGTGACATATCCCTTTTTATTATAGGAGTAAACCTCCTTTCCTTCTGCATCAGTAATGCTCTTCTGGAGACCATTCTTATAATATGTGTACGTCTCTGTATCTTTTACCCATTTACCATTTCCATTTTTCGAAGTAACGGTACACGAAGTCACAACATATTTTGTCTTCCTGGATGCTGCATCCGCTTTATGTGTAAATGCTGCAAATGGAACAGAAATCGCAAGTGCAAACGTGAGCACCAACGCCGTTATGCGTTTTGTATATTTCTTCATAAAGCACCTCCTGCCTGAGAGTTTGCAGCGTCCAATTCCTTTTTTTATTATAAAGTGACTATGGCCATGCTTCAATGTTTTACACGGAACGATCTTAATTAATGCAAAGGAGGCTGTAAGCAGTGCTTCCGCGTCATAAGCAGCTACTGCTTATGGATCACCTCAAGTCAAAAATGGATTCAAGGTTTTTATGGTGCGGGCGATTGAACTGCGAAAATGCTGCCGATACATGACACGGACTCATGTCTGATATATACTAATCATGTATTCCTGGCGTCTGCATGCGATGAATATAAATAATAGGATCACGATTTACAGATAAAGGACAGAGACAGAGATGAGTGAACTTGCAATACAGGCTATAGGGCTTGTGGGGGTAGCATTCTTTATAGCTTCGTATCAGATCAAATCTAACAGAGCGCTGTTTGCATGCCAGCTGACAGGTTGCATCATATTCTGCATTCAGTTCTTTATACTGGGGGCTTACACCGGAGCCATGAGTCTGATGGTCAATATCTTAAGGAATCTGCGCTGATCAGATCATGGGGCGGAGTGTTAACTGAATCAATAACACTTATGTCCATCATAGTCTCAGTCATACGCTTTGGCTGGAAAGAAATGGGAGAAAAGGAATCAGGTTTTCAGGGATGAACATAGAAGCTCTCAGAGAATATTTGAATACCCGAAGGCAGGGGTGGCCGTATGAGGATTCATACCATGTCGATCACATGACCGGACATCGTTATATTGCCAGAATAGGTGACAGGCTTGCCGGGCTGTCATATGCTGAAGTAAATGTTGACGGTACTGAAGCTGTCATGAAGATGAATCTTAAGAAGGAATACGCAGAATACGGCATAGGGACAGAACTTCTGAACCTTCTTATGGATGACCTTCAGCAGTCAGGCTTTGAGATCATTCGTTACGAGATCCCACCGGAACGGTATGCATTTCAGATATATAAGAATCTTGGATTCACAGTAGAAAGCCGGGATGAAGAGCTGGTAAGATTCATCTGGAGAAAAGAGCAATCGCCTTTATGAATGGCAGGAAGTCAGCTGTAATAAAAGAGACTATGAGACTTATCAATTTATAAATGCATAATGATACCTTTTTGAATCAAAAGGAGATGTGGATTGAAAATACTTGTAATACCTGATGTCCACCTTAAGCCGTGGATGTTTGAACGGGCAGCCGGGATAATGAATTCCGGAGCTGCAGAGAAAACAGTATGTCTGATGGATATACCTGATGAATGGAATCAGCAAGGGAACCTTGATCTGTATATACAGACATTTGATAAAGCCATCTGGTATCAGAAGACATTCCCTGATACCCTGTGGTGCTATGGAAACCATGACCTTTCGTATGTATGGGGACAGCCGGAGAGTGGCTTTTCATCTTCTATGATGCCGATTGTAAACGAGAAATTAACTGCCCTGAAGAGAGAGCTGCCAGATGAAAGCCAGATGACTTATATCCATAAATTAGATAACGTCCTGTTCATGCATGGCGGGCTGACCCATGCTTTTGTGAAGCGTTATGCCTCTGATGTAGATTATGATGATACTGATGCTGTTGTTGAGAAGATCAACAGCCTTGGGATGCTGCAAATGTGGGATGATGCGTCACCGATATGGTTCCGTCCGCAGTTCTACTTTGAAAGAATGTATCGAAAAGACGGGATGCTTCAGGTAGTTGGACATACACCGGTCCAAGAGTTTTTCGTTGAAGATAATGTGCTTTCATGTGATGTGTTTTCTACCTACAGAACACTGAAACCAATAGGAACACAAGAGTTTCTGCTGATTGATACAAAGACCTTGGAATACGAGGGAGTTAAATGAGGAAAAGGAGACCGTATATGCTGATAAAGCTGAATGTAAATACATCGAAACACACACAGATGCTGGACATCACAGACAAGGTGCAGCAAGCAATCGATGATAGTGGAGTGAAGGACGGGATATGTACTGTATTCATTCCACATACAACGGCAGCAGTTACTATCAATGAGAATGCTGACCCTGATGTTGTAAGAGACTTCATAATGGAGATCAATAAGATCGTGCCTTGGGAAGACGGATACTACCATATGGAAGGGAATTCGGCTGCTCATCTTAAATCCAGCATGATCGGCTTCTCAGAGCAGGTCATTATCGATAATGGCAGACTAGTTCTCGGCACATGGCAGGGCATCTATTTCTGTGAGTTCGATGGTCCACGCAACAGAAAAGTCTATGTAAAAATAATGGGAGAGTAATGATGAAGAAGATCACGATGTTCCATATTGATGAATGTAAATACTGCGATTTCGCTAAGCAGGCAATAGAAGAACTGAGAGCAGAATATCCTGAATACAAGAATATTGAGATTGAAATGATCAATGAGAATGAGCACCCGGAAATTATTGAGAACTATGATTACTGGTCAGTACCAAGTCTTTTCATAGATCATGACAAGATATTCGAAGCGGCACTTTTCATGCCATATGAAACTGTCAAAGACGGTGTAAAACAGGCTTTTGATAAAGCTTTGGAGGAATGATGATACGAAGAAAAAGTTCGTGAAGTATACCGGGAAGATCAGTAATCTGGGATAAAAAGCAACAAAAAGCTCAAAAAATAATTGGGGATAATTGGGGACAGAATTGGGGATGAGCAACAAAAGAACCCTTGGAACGTAGTGATTCCAAGGGTTCTGTCGCCTTTGAAGCATGGTGCGCGCGGAGGGATTCGAACCCGCGACCTACTGATTCGTAGTCAGCCACTCTATCCACTGAGCTACGCGCGCATATTCTGTTTGCGACTTCACAATGATACAACAGTGCGGGAAAAAAGTCAACGGGTTGTAATATCAAGCTGAAAAAAGGCTGTAAAATGTGATATCATTTCAGCGTAGAAGGGTACAGAACTATGGAAATCATGAAAGGGGATAATATGCTGGTAATTAATGTAATCTTTAAAATCAAAAATGGTTCAAGAGAGGACTTTCTCAAAATAGTCAGAGAAGAGGGCATAGATGCTGCATCGCGCAATGAAGAAGGCAATTACAGATATGACTTCTTTTTTTCCATGGAAGATCCTGAAGACATCTTCCTCTTAGAGTTCTGGAAGGACCAGGATGCTCACAGCTTCCACAGAACGCTCCCTCATTATGCAAGGCTTGATGAGATCAAGGAAGAGTTTGGCGTGGAGGCAGACGTAAGAAAGTACTTTACTGATGAAGAAGCATAGCTGACTATTTCCGAATAAAGCATGCTAAAAGGCCGGCTTGCAGCCGGCCTTTTATGTGAATGTGAATTCAGAGGAATTAGATTGTGAAGCCCTTGGTCATCTTGTCATCAGGGTCCATGAACCATTTTGCCTCGCCGCAGAGATATGCAGCACCTGTTACCTGAGGGATGATCGTGTCAAATTCACCAACCTTAGGTCCGATCGCGGCAACAGTTCCGATGAATCTGGTGTCTATAAATGATTTGTAAACGAAGCATTCGCCTACGCCGAGGTGACCATTCTTATAGAGCCAGGACAGCTTAGCAGATGTACCTGTTCCGCATGGCGATCTGTCGATCTGCGGATCATGAGGCTCACCGAATACCAGCTGGTTCTTAAGTGAGAACTTAGCTTCAGGACAGAATACTTTGTCATCTGCAGTAAGCTCATCTGAGCAATAGTTCTCGATGAGGTCTACGCTCGTGATGTCGAGTTCAGGATGCTGGATCTCAAACTTCTTATTGATCTCCTGAAGAGCGAAACTTGACCACTCTGTGAGGAACTTGGTGTGCTCCGGAGTGACCTTGAATCCGAAGTTCTTCTCTACATCAACAAGTGCGAAGAATGAACCGCCGAAGCAGATGTCAAATACGACGTCCTTGCCCTGATAATTGAGAACGCAGTTTTCCTTGTAAACGAATGCCGGAACATTTGTGAGTTTAACGCCAGTAACCTTGCCGTTCTTGCAGTTGCAGTCAAGATGGATAAGGCCGGCAGGAGCTTCAATGCAGAGCTGAGTGACAGGCTCTTTCATTTCCATGAGACCTGCTTCGAGGATAACTGTAGCAGCTCCGATCGAGCAATGGCCGCACATGTTGAGATATCCGCCACCGTCCATGAAGAAGATACCAAAATCAGCTTCAGGATTGATCGGCTCGCAGAGAATAGCGCCGAACATATCGTGGTGTCCGCGTGGCTCGAACATCAGCATTGTCCTGAGATAGTCATAATGCTCTTCAAGATAATGCTTCTTTTCGATCATTGTGTTTCCCGGCAGCTCCGGGCAGTCGAGAGCGACTCTGCAGTACTCTCCCTCGGTATGTGCTTCTACCGTTCTGATGACATGCTTGTCATAAAGATCATAGTTTACCTTGGGCTCAAGATATTTTGCCATTAGTATTTTACCTCCTTAAACACATAGCTTGTGATCACTGAAATGTGAAAACAATCCTGCTTGTATGATATCGCAACAGCCAAAACTGTGTCAATTATATTGTCCTTTTTTTCGCACAAAATCAGCCGAAAAAACAATAAGAACAAGTACAAGGCATATTAAGATAAACTTAATGCATGCTCAAATGCCTTAAATTTCAATGAATGCGCGATTTGTGACAAATGGTCAGAAAAGATATGTGTCATAATTGCAATTTTTGTATAGGAAAACAGGGGTGATCCGATTGTTTTTATCAATAGAAAAAAGCACTGTCATTGTTGATATATATAGCTTTGCGTGATATTATATTGATGACAAAAAGGGTGTTTTTTGTGTGTCTGTAATGGACTGATTTTATCCGCTTTTTCGTAATTTAAAAGGAGATTTGTATTATGGAAAACATTCAGATGTTACTGAAACAGGGAGCCGTAGGCAAGCCATGTGCGCCTGTAGTCAAAGTAGGCGACAAGGTCAAGAAAGGTACTCTGATCGCAACTCCTACCGGACTCGGAGTTAACGTACACTCCAGCGTATACGGTGAAGTAGTCGAGATCACTGATGACAGGATCATCATCAAGCCTGATGATGAGCAGCCTGATGAATATGAAAAGATCGCCAAGGGAAGCAACCTTGAGATGATCAAAGAAGCAGGCGTCATCGGACAGGGCGGTGCCGGATTCCCTACTTTCATAAAGATCTATAACGGCAAGGAAGACAAGCCGGTACTTGATCATGGTTACATCCTCGTTAATGCTTCCGAGTGTGAGCCTGGACTCGCTCATAACATCCAGCAGATCGATGAAGATCCTGCTACGCTGCTGAGAGGTATCCACTATCTGATGGAGATCGCAGGAGCAGACAAGGGCATCATAGCAATCAAGAAGAAACACAGAGAAACGATCGAAAAGCTTGATGCACTTCTTAAGGATGACCCTGCAATCGAAAGACATCTTCTCCCGGATATCTATCCGATGGGCGAAGAGCGTGCAGTAGTAAGAGAGTGTCTCGGCATCGAGCTCGAGCCTGACAAACTCCCTTCGGCAGCAAACGCTGTAGTTATCAACAGCGAAACAGTATACAGCTGCGTAGCTGCCATCGAAGATCAGAAGCCTCTTATCGATAAGAACATCACAGTCAGAGGAATGATCGAGGGCGGCAATGAAGCTCACGTATTCGAGAAAGTTCCTGTAGGAACAAGCGTAAAGGCACTCATCGAGAGAGCCGGCGGATTCGACAAGAGAGGCTACGGAGAGATCATCATGGGCGGTTCCTTCACAGGAAAGGCATGCAATCTCGAGGATCCTATCACAAAGTGCACAGGCGCTATCCTCGTAACACGTCCGTTCAGAGATCTCAAGGGCGCTAAGGTTGGTATCCTCGTATGTGCATGCGGCGGCAACCTCGAGAGAATGGAGGACCTCGTTGCCAAATACAACGGAACAGTCGGCCACGTCTGCTACTGCAAGCAGGCAGCAGAGATGCCTAACGGCACACGTAAGTGCGAGCGTCCTGGCAACTGCCCTGGACAGGTCAAGAACAACCTCGAGTTCAAGAAGGCAGGCTGTGAGTACATCATCATAGGAAACTGTTCTGACTGCTCCAACACAGTTATGGCTTCCGGCCCTAAGATGGGACTCAAGGTAATGCACATGACAGACCTAGCTATGATGGCAGTAGGT
>Ga0310695_10011541_pt1 | contig 12601 bp, 12 predicted proteins | sample RumenRJG_04DNA_FD_203882 | JGI IMG/M metagenome (GOLD analysis project Ga0310695, IMG submission 203882) | Bovine rumen microbial communities from Lethbridge, Alberta, Canada - RJG_04 (v2) (version 2) | ecosystem: Host-associated > Mammals > Digestive system > Stomach > Rumen | place: Canada...
CCTGATAAAATTTGCGTTAATGATAATCCTGATAAATGCAGAAATTGTATCGGCGCAAAGATTGAATCAATTGGGAGATTTGTTTCGGAGAATTATGGCTTCAGCCATAACAAAGGTTAAGATTTTGCAAAGTTCAAAATAATATTATATAATCAAAACGGTCGTCAGGTTAGTTATTAATAAGGAGGATTTTTTATGAATGAATGTTTAAAAAAATACCTGGTTGAGTTTATAGGCACATTTTTCCTTGTATTCACAATCGGTGCAACTGCTGCTTGGGGCGGAGAAACCTGCATAGCACCTATTGCAATCGGCTTTGTTTTAATGGTAATGGTTTACGCCGGCGGATACATTTCGGGCGGACACTACAACCCTGCTGTTTCACTTGCCTGTGCAATCAGAGGGGCATTAGAATGGAAACAATGGATTCCTTATGCAATTGCTCAAATCTTAGGCGGTTCTTGTGCCGCTTTGGCAATTAAGTTGCTATCAGGCGGACTTGACGCTCCTGCAAAAGTTACATTCAACATTGCAACAATCATTATTGCAGAGTTTTTATTTACATTCGCACTTTGCTATGTCGTATTACATACTGCAACATCAAACAAGACTGCAGGAAATTCATACTACGGTTTTGCAATCGGTTCAACAGTAACGGTTGGGGCATTTGCAGTAGGAAGCGTTTGTATGGCAGCATTTAACCCTGCAGTTGCTATTTCTGCAACAATTATGGGTTGTGTATGTTGTCCTTGCATCGCACTTGTAACAATTGGTGCAAACCTTCTTGGGGGTGCTTGTGCAGCACTTGTTTATAAAATTGCAAATAATGATGACTAATATATAAAATACGAAAGAAATAACTGCCACTTTGCTTTACTGTTTAGAGTGACAGTTATTTTTTTTATGCTAAAATTAGGGTACAGAAGGGAAGTGTATTATGAGCGAACTGAAAATATTTTTAGATAAAGACATTAATCAAGATTTAATCAAAACAAAAAAAATTGCAGTTATCGGCTTTGGTTCTCAAGGCTATGGTCAATCAATGAATTTAAAAGATTCCGGTTGTGATGTTGTATTAGGTTTAAGACTTGGAGGGGCATCTGATATTAAAGCCAAAAACTATGGATTTAAAACAATGTCAATTGAAGATGCCGTAAAATGGGCTGATGTAATTCAGGTTTTAATTCCTGATGAGGTTCAGGCTGAAGTTTATGAAAAGCAGATTAAGCCTAATATGCGAGCAGGGCAGTATTTGATGTTTGCTCACGGGTTTAATATTCATTTCAAAAAAATTGTACCGCCAGATGATATAAATGTCATAATGGTAGCGCCAAAAGGTCCTGGGCATACGGTAAGAAGTCAATACACAGAAGGCAAGGGGGTTCCGAGCCTAATCGCAGTATATCAAAATCCATCAGGTGACGGAAAAGAAGTTGCTCTCTCTTATGCAAGCGCAATAGGTGCAGGCAGGGCAGGAATTATCGAAACAACATTCAGGGAAGAAACAGAAACTGATTTATTTGGAGAACAAACCGTAATCTGCGGCGGGGTTTCCGCATTGATGAAGGCAGGATTTGAAGTTTTGACAGAAGCAGGGTATTCACCTTATATGGCATACTTTGAAGTATTACATGAAATGAAACTTATTGTAGATTTAGTTAATCAGGGTGGACTTGCAGATATGCGCTATTCAATTTCTAATACCGCAGAATACGGCGATATGACAAGAGGTCCAAAGGTTATTAGCGAAACATCTAAAAATGCAATGAGAGAAATATTAAAAGATATTCAATCAGGAAAGTTTGCAGATGAGTTTACAAAAGAAATGGCAACCGGTCACAAATATTTTGACAAACTCAGAGAAGAAAACAGAAATCACCCTATAGAAAAAATTGGCGAAGAAATCCGCTCGTCTTTTGTTTGGGGCAGAAAAGAAAACATTATTGACAGAGAAAAAAATTAAGGAGTAAAGATGTTTAATACAGAAGATACTTACGAAGTAGTTATATTTTCTATCGGTGACACAAAAGCCGGTACAAAAATGGGGAAATTACAACTGAAAAATACAAAAGACGACAGTGTTTTGAATTGCATTTTGTGGGAAGAAACCCTAAACCGATTTGATGCAAAAATATTCAGAACAGGAAATCTTGTACGCATAGTATCAGCAACTTTCAACGAAAAATATAATAATTGCCTTGTATCTGCCCTTGAACTTCTAAAAGAAGCGAAATTAGGACTTGAACCTGATGAAATTGAACAATATTGGGCAAAATTACAGTCTTTTATAAACCTGATAGAAAAAGAAGAACTAAGGAATTTTGTATCTAAACTTTTTGAAGACAATGCTGAAAAATTTAAAATTATGCCGGCTGCAAAACTTATGCACCATAATTTTATCGGCGGATTGCTTGTTCATACTGTTGAATGTGTTGAATTTGCATTGCTAAATATTGAACATTTTGCATCAAAAGTTAATAAAGATAATATCATTGCCGCTTGCCTGTTGCATGATTTCGGTAAAATTTTTGAATATACAATTGATACGGAAACAGGCTTAATTGATTATGCGCCGGGATTTAGAGAAACATGGATTACCCACTCGCAATGGGGCTTCAGCACTTGTATGAATGCAGGTTTTATAAGGGTTGCAAGAATGATTGCGGCGCACCACGGCAGAGCAGATTGGGGTGCAATAATTGATTTGGATTCAAAAGATGCACTTGAACCGGAATTATACTTAATTCACCTTATTGATAACCTTTCGGCAAAATTTGGAAAAATAAATACTCATCTTTTGGAAAAATAGTTTATTTATTAAGTAATTTGGCATCATTATTTTCTTCTGACAATCTGAATCCAAAAGTGCAAGTTCCGTCAGGGGTACTGTTTGCATAAATTTTCCATCCGTGTTTGTTTATAATTTGCTTTGATGCATATAAACCAAGCCCTGTTGATACATTATTACGCCTTGAATTTACTGTTTTGGAAAACATATTAAAAATATTTTTCAATTCCTTTTGCGGAATAAAATAACTTTTGTTTGAAACAGAAAAATTTAAAGACCCTGCAATATGTTTTAAATTTACGACTATATCAGTATTTTCAAAGCCATAAGTAATTGCGTTTGTAATTAAATTAAATAAAACTCTTTCTATTTGAAGTTTATCACCGTTTACCATACAAACTGGCGTATCATAATCAAATATTAAATTCATATTTTTATCAGAGATAAGCAATTCATTTTGCTTGATTACCGAATTTATAAGACTCACCAAGTCAAAATTCGATTTTGATAAAACTATAGAATTTGAACTGTATTTGAACCCTGTTAAAACTGTACCAACAAGATTTGACATATACTTAGCAGATGAACAAGTCATTTTAAGCATTTCATATTGCTTTGGGTTCAATGCTCCAAAATGACCGTTTAAAAGTAAATTAAGCATATTTATCTGCGCTCTGGCTGGAGATTTTAAATCATGAGTAAGGGTTGCAACATAAGACATCTCATCTTTATTAAGATTCTTATATTTTTTTATCAAATACATCTGATAACCCATCATTAGAATAAGTAATAAAGATAATACTAATAACATAACAATATCATATTAAAACCCGAAAAATTATTTCATATTACCCAACAGTATATAAAAATAAGAACTTTATAAAAAATTAATTTGCAATTATGTTACGAAAATAGTAAAAATAAAAAGGAAGTTATGAAAAAGGGAGAAGTCATGAACAGTTATATTGAAAGAGTTATAAAAGAAGTTGAAAGCAGAAACAATAACCAGCCGGAATTTATTCAGGCACTAAAAGAAGTTTTGACAACATTAGAACCCATTATCAGTTCAAGTGATAAATACGAAAAAAATGCAATTCTTGAAAGAATGACAGAACCCGAAAGAATTATAATGTTCAGGGTTCCTTGGGTAGATGATAACGGAAAAATTCAGATTAACAGAGGATATAGAGTACAGTTTAGTTCTCTTATCGGACCCTATAAGGGTGGTTTGAGATTTCACCCGAGCGTAAATTTGAGCGTAATGAAATTTTTGGGTTTTGAACAAATATTTAAAAATGCTCTGACAGGTTTGCCTATAGGTGGAGCAAAGGGCGGGAGTGATTTTGACCCAAAAGGTAAGTCTGATAACGAAGTCATGAGATTTTGTCAAAGTTTTATGACCGAATTATACAGACATATCGGACATGATGTTGATGTTCCGGCAGGAGATATCGGTGTTGGAGGACGAGAAGTCGGCTATTTATTCGGTCAATATAAAAGAATTAAAAATGCTTATGAGGGCGGAGTTTTAACTGGCAAAGCCATCAGTTACGGCGGTTCATTAGCAAGAACAGAAGCAACAGGCTACGGTTTACTGTTCTATATGAGAGAAATGCTTAAAGAACACGGCAACTCAATGAACGGGAAAACAGTAACAATCTCAGGTTCCGGTAATGTTGCTATTTATGCTGCACAAAAAGCGACGGCAATGGGTGCTAAAGTTGTGGCTATGAGCGATTCAAACGGTTGTATTTATGACGAAAACGGAATAAATTTAGACTGTATAAAAGAAATAAAAGAAGTAAAAAGAGGAAGAATAAAAGAATATCTCGAATGTAATCCGAACGCAAAATATATTGAAAAAACGGGTGCAAACTCCCCTATTTGGAATATCAAAACAGATATTGCACTTCCTTGTGCAACTCAAAACGAATTAACACTTGAAGATGCAAAAACGCTTGTGGCAAACGGAGTAATTGCAGTCGGTGAAGGTGCAAATATGCCATCAACAACTGAAGCAATCGATTATTTCTTGGGACATAAAGTTCTTTTTGCCCCTGCAAAAGCCGCAAATGCAGGGGGAGTTGCAACTTCAGCAATTGAAATGACACAAAACAGTATCAGATACTATTATACATTTGAAGAAGTTGAACAAAAACTTGATACAATCATGACAAATATTTTCAAAGCCTGCAAACAAGCAGCAGATGAAGCAGGCATCAGCGGAAACTATGTTGCAGGTGCTAATATTGCAGCATTCAAAAAATTGTCCGAAGCAATGATTGCTCAGGGACTTGTTTAATAAACAAAAGAAATAATAAATTACAAATGCTCGTTTCAGGAATGTATCTGGAACGGGCATTTTGTGCAATGTGCTTTAGGATGCAAAATCAAATTGTCTTCTAAATCATACATTTTTGCTATACGAGTAACCAAAGGCGCTCCGCATTTTGGACATTTCAAACCACCTGCGCCGTTTAAAATCAGTTCTTTTAAACTTTCTATAATTTCATCTGATATAATATTTTCGCTAATATCCTTTTCAAGAGCCTTAATTTCCTCCGGCTCACATTTTATAACCTTTGCAAGAGCCTGTCGCCTTGTTACAGACAAAAATAAAGTTTTTCCCTCCTCAATTTCTTCAATCTCATTCAAAGGGATATTTGATGACACAGCAAGTCCTTTTTGAGTTAATCCCAATTCTTCCCTTTTTTCATGTATAAATTTTGCAAGTGTTTTCATACCCAAAATAATAACATAAACCATATAAAATAATCATATATTAAGAAATGTAACGATAAATTTATTAAGCAAAACACAAGCACTGTTTGAGTTTTATGAAATAAACAAATAAATTTTTGATAAAAGGGGCAATTTTAAAACTACAAAATTGTTTATATAAGTACAGGGGATTAAAACAAGAAACGGGGAAACAAAAATGTTTGGATTAGGAATGAGTTGTAACGGAAATTTAACAAACGCATCAATGGCTTATCTTCCATATATGCCATATAATCCATTTGGGATAACAAACTTCGGTGGTGACATCCAGATTTTCCCTGTGGATAATTATCAGCAATCACAAATTGGCTTGGCATTTAATCAGGTTGCTCAGGCATCAGGTTGGCCTATGGGTTTATTCAGCGGGTATCCAATGACACCGCAAATCAATACTCAGGCTGTAATAGGTCAGGCATCTGCTATGGCTGCACAATCATTGAATCAGTTGGCAAGTCAGGAAATAAATACAGCAATGCAGACAATTGCAGGTCAGAAAGCGAAAATTCAGGCACAACTTCAAGCAAAAGACTTAAAAGCAGAAGACAAGACAAAACTGGAAGAACAACTTAAAAAATTAGAAGAATACGAGAAACAAATCGAAGCACTTAAAACCAGCGGAATGGATCCGCAAAGTGCATATTTAAAAGCAAATGAACTGAAAGTTGCGGTAAATAACTTAATTGCAGGGAAACCTGAAGATACAACAACTCAAGGTTCTCAATCAAGTTCATCATCTTCATCAAGTTCATCAAGCAGTAGCAGTTCATCTTCATCACCAAAACCGGAAAATTTTGCAGCATGGGCAGATGCATTCCACGATGCAACATTCAAACCAGGTACTGATAATGAAATATTCAACGCTTGCTGTGATGAAATTTCAAAAGACAATGTAGTTGAAAGAATGATTCAATGGAATCAATCATATCCTGGGGAATCATTTATGGAAGTATTTATGGCAGATGCTGACAGCGATCAAAAATTAAAATACGGAAGACAAATTCAAAGGGCACTACGAGATAAGGCTCAGGAACTGGGAATTGATTTAAGCAAAGACGCAGATTATCAGGCAATTACAAAAGAATTAAACAGCATCTTATACATTGACAACGGTGTAGCCGATAACTTTAACGCACTTATCAAAAAACTTGCGGCAAAAATGGGTTATCAGTACGATTATAAAGAATACTCAATGTTTTAACAAAAAGTTTGATTCATAAATTAAGGTTAGGTAGTTAGTGTAGATTTTAAGCCCGCAAATATTGCGGGTTTTCTTTTGTTAAGGTTTGTAAAAATAAGTATAAAAAGAGTTATTTCTGAAGCAATAACGGGAATATTACTCATGATAACCATTTTTCTTTTTCTTTATTTTCTCCTACATTAACCTTTTACCTAAAAGCCGTCCCCTATGTAACGGCTATTTTTATGTCCTGATAATGTTGAAAAATACTCATATTTTTGCTAAAATTAGCATATAAATAAGGGATATTAGTAAAAGAAGGGATATAAAATTATGTCAGGACATTCAAAATGGGCAAACATAAAAAATAAAAAAGCAAAAACTGACGGACAAAAAGCCGTTGTATTTCAAAAATATTCAAGAGAAATTATTGTAGCCGCAAGACTTGGCGGACCAGACCCTGCGGGGAATTTCCGTTTGAGAACAGCAATTGAAAAAGCAAAAGCATCAGGTTTGCCAAATGACAACATCAAAAGAGCCATTGACAAAGGAGCAGGTGCGGGAGCAAGCGACAATTACGAAGAAATTACTTACGAAGGTTACGGAGCAGGCGGTGTTGCGGTAGTTGTTGAATGTATGACTGATAACCGTAACCGCACGGCAGGAGATGTTCGCAGTTTGTTTTCAAAATTCGGCGGGAACCTCGGAGAAACAAATTGCGTGAGTTATATGTTCGATAAAAAAGGTTCTATAACATTTGACGCCGAAGAAACTGATTTTGAAAAACTGTTTGAAACTGCAATCAATCTTGATGCGGAAGATGTAGAAGAAGACGAAGAAGAATACAGAGTAATCACTTCTGTTGAAACATTCCAAAGTGTTGTTGAAGGACTTGAAAAAGAAGGCTTTAAGAGTTCTAATGCTGAATTGACAAGAATTCCTAAAAACACAATAGAAATAACGGATGTTAAAACTGCAACTTCAGTTATGCGCTTAATTGAACGCCTTGAAGAACTTGATGATGTTCAAAATGTTTATGCAAATTGCGATATATCTGATGAAGTTGCACAACAAGCAGAAGCGTAAATATAAATTCAAAGTAACAAAATGTTAGATAAAATTGAAAAACTTTCCGATATTTTAAATGAGAGTTACAGCCAAAAGTCGCTTAACTCTGCGTTGGGCGTGTTTTTTAAGGATAATTTTGAGATAAAAGAATTTGCGCTAAATCTTGAAAATTCAAAAGAACAAAAGACTTTAACTCATAGTATTCCGTTATATAAACACAAGAAATGTTTGGGAAGTATGGAATTTTCACATACAAATCCCAATTTATCACAATTTTTGGAAATCTGTGCAGGCTTTATATCGCTGAAAATTCAAAATATTCTGCTTAATGAGAAAATGCAGAAAGATGTAAATTATCACGATACAATGAAAAATATTGCAAAAATCATTGAAACGCAATATGAATTAAAATACATCATTCCGATTATTGGCGAAATGCTTGACAAGTTTTTTGAAGATTATCTTGTTTATATATTTCTGCGAGATGAAAGCACAGGAATAAATGTTTTATCTTACCCCAATGACTGTAAAGACGGAAAAATTCTTGACGCTATAAAAGAACACAAAGAAACAAAACTTTTATCTGACGGAAAAATTTATGCAGTACCACTGATTTGCGAAAACAAAAATGTCGGTTCGCTTGTTGCTAAAAGTACGGAAGATGAAATAAACCTCAAAGACCGAGAATACATGGAGCAATTGGCAAACCAGATGGCAATTACAATTAACAGAGCAAATGTTTATGCTGAGATATTAAAACATGCCACTTTGGATGCCTTGACAGGCTTTTACAACAGACGACAATTGGAAGTTCGTATAAAGCAGGAAGTTTCGAATGCAAAGCGTCAGCACGCACCGTTATGCGGCATTATGACAGACATTGATTATTTTAAACATGTAAATGATACATACGGGCATGCCGCGGGGGATTTGGTTTTAAAAACTATTGCAAAAGTAATCAGAGGGCAACTTCGTGAATATGATATAGCAGGTCGTTACGGAGGCGAAGAATTTTCTATTCTTTTACCGTTTACCAAAATCAATGAGGCACAAATGGTTGCAGAGCGTTTAAGACAGACAGTTGAAAATAAAGTTATTGATATATCAAAAGTCGCACCTGACATTGAAGAAAAAAATATTAAAATCACTCTGAGCCTTGGAATATACGAGATTAAAGAAAACGACAGTGATGATGATTTAATGAAAAAAGCCGATAAAGCGCTTTATCAGGCAAAAAATACAGGAAGAAATAAGGTTGTAATTAATAATGACTAAAACTTACGAAAAAATATGCAAAACCCTAAATGACACAAAAGAACTTGCATACCGTTTTGCCAAACTTATTGAAAATGACGGATGTTTTATAAATTTGTACGGAGAAATCGGAGCAGGTAAAACCGCTTTTGTAAAGCAAGTTGCGGATGCTATCGGTATAACAGAAAAAGTTACAAGTCCGAGTTTTGTAATTTTGAATGAATATCACAGTGCAAAAATACCTGTTTATCATTTTGATTTATACAGACTTGAAAATGAAGGAATAAAAACAATTTTTGATGAACTTCAGGAATATTCCGAAGGAAAACAGATTACATTTGTTGAATGGGCGGAGTTTGGTCAAAATCAGGTGCCTTTTGATCATATAAAAATAAATGTAACTTATGAAAATGATGATTCAAGAAGATATTCATTTGAAGGTTTTGGCGATAATTGTATAAAGATTGTAGAGGAATTAAGCAGGTGAAAATATTAGTTTTTGATACATGTTTAGACAAAATGTATGTTACATTAACCGACAATGAAAAAATATTATCCTCGAAAATAGTAACAAATAAGGATAACAAATATCATTCGGCATTTTTGATTTCAACAATAAAATCCGTATTAAAAGAAAACAGTTTAAATCCACAGGATTTAAATGCAATCGGCACAAATATCGGTCCGGGGAGTTTTACGGGAATAAGAGCCTGCACAACGGTTGCAAGGACTATGGCGCAACAATTAAAACTGCCTGCAGTCGGAATTTCATCTCTTGAGATTTTAGAACAAATTTCCAAAGGCAAAAATACCGCAGTAGCCCTTGATGCAAGAAAAAATTGTGCATATTTTCTTATAAACGGAGAAATAAAAGGTGCAATCCAACTTGAAGAAGTTGAACAAATACTTCAAAAAGGTGATTATACTCTTATAACCGATGATAAACTGCAACAAAGACTTGGAGGAACATCTTATCAGCAGGAACAATACCCTCTTGGTGATATTTTGGCAAAACTTACTTATGAAAAACTAAAAACTAATGAATGTAAATGGCAGGAATTGAAGCCATTATACATTCAACCGCCACCTATGGGTTAGAGAGTCTGAATATAGTCTTTTGCGCTAAATTCTTTACCCGTCAGTTGTTTAATAAGGTCGTATTCTTCAACTGATGCACCTTTTGAAAAAATATTGTCTTTTAAATATTTGGCAGTTTGAGTATTTTCGGTTATGTTACCCAAAACCTTTTTTAAATGATTATAAATCTGCGCTTTCATTAAAGATGCTCTGAAATAATTTTGATAATATCCCGGATGAGACAAATAATGCGGAATGGTTGCCCATTCATTATTCGGTGCATGATTTTGGTTACGGTATTTCAAACGCAAATCTGCCCAAAGTTTAGCCGGATTTTGATTAGGATTTTTATATAATTCACGCTCAAAATCAATAATTAAAAGACTTTTTGATACAAAATTTGCTTCGTCTTCTGATATAGATTTTTTAAACGGAATAAGCAATTTTTCAGGAACAATATCTTTTAAAATGTCTTCTTTTTTAGGTAAATCACCCATCATCATTGCAATTGCTTCTGTAAAAGCAGAAGAAGACGGCGCTCTGTCAATAACGGTCAAATCTCTTGATATACCTAAATCATAAACACAATGTCCCATTTCGTGATTTAATGTATCAAGACTGAGAGCATCATTTCTTAAATTCGCCAAAATTCTTGAATCATTTCCCGGATCAATTCCAAAACAAAAACCGTGTGTGTTTTTACCTTTACGAGGGTATAAATCAAGAGTCAATTTACCTTCTGATATCATTTTATCGACATCATAGCCCATCCCGGCGTATGCCTTTTTAGAAATGTCTTCTATTGAATGATTTTCAAGAATTTTATTAACAGCCTTAGCAGGATTTGAATCTGTTAAAAGACCGTAATGATAGCCTTGCAAATTATCTGTTTTAAAAATTTGTCTTAATTCGGCATAAGTTTTTTCCTGAATTGCTTTAATTTTGTCTTTTGCGCCTGAATATACCTGCTCAATAAGTTTATTCAAAAACGGAGTTTCAACATCAAATTCTTCTTTTAACTGATAATCAAAGAAATTGTCATAGCCTTTTGTTTTAGCGAATTCATTACGCATTTTGACAAATTCAATCATATCATCAGCGATTAGGTCTCCGCCCTTCATCAATGCGTCATAAGCCTTTTGTCTTAGTTCAGGATTATTTTCTGTCTGAATAATTTTTGATATCTCAGGTTTTGAAACTTCTTTACCGTCAATTTTCGGGACATAGGAATTATATTTTTGAGCAATTTCATTTTCTTTTTTTTCTAATGCTTTATAGATTTCGCCTGTATTTATTCGTTTGTCAAAAATTTTAAGTAAATCCTTGAGTTGCTTTTGTTCGTGTTTAGGGAGTTTTGACAAGTCGATTGATGAAAAACTTTCATAAGTTCCTTTGTTACTAAAAAGTTGTGAAAATTCTTCCTGCGCAGTTTCGTAGGCTTGCATCGTTTCAGGATTAGAATTTATATAAAAATCCCACGCTGTCCTTTCTTCATTACGCAAAACTTTATCAAGTGCCGGAGAAAAATCCTCTCGCAACTTTACAAACTTTTCTGTTTCATCCATAACATTCTTGCTCCCGATATTTAATTCTGCAATTATTTTAGCACAAGCATTGTTCATAGCGTTAGCCATAATTTCCGGATAAACAATTTTGGTCACCGTTTTTGGAGTTAAAGCCCCAAATGAAATTCTATGCGTATAGTTATTTTTATTTACTCTTACACCATAATCAGAAATAATTTTCATTTATACACCTCACAAGAGTAATAAAAACAGTAAAAATATTTTTTGCCCGTAAAAAAGGTACGGAAAGAAAATATATTCTATCCGTACCATTAGGTTAATTATGGTTAGGTATTTATTTAGGGTTATTTTATTTATTTTACTTAAGCAATAACATTAAACGGCATTTGCTGCATCATTATATCGTTTGCATAAGGCATACTTTGAAGTTTGTATTGATTATAGTCAAAAGGATTTGACATATTGCCGTTAAAACTTGGTTGTTGCGGTTTGACCTGCGCAGTTTGATTATTCAGCCAATATGGATTAGGATTAAACGGCTGTTGAGTTTGTTCGGCTTGTTGATGCGCATTAGAATCTTGTCCAGTCAACTCTTTGATTAATTGTTCTTTTTCTTCTTTTTGCTCTGTATAAGATTTACCAACGATACGAGATGCAATCCATTCACCTGCCATCCACCCGATTAAACTTCCGCCGGGGATTGGTAATGCCGCACCGATAGCAGAACCGAGACCTGCAGTTGTCATTCTTGCACCAAATTTTAATACTTCTTTAGCACCTTGGAATACGCCTTTTTCTTTTACTGCTGTATAGATATTAGGTAACTCAAAAATCATCCAGGATGCTGACATTATAAATGGCATTTTAGAGCCTAAATTTTTAAATAAACTTTTAAAACCGCCTTTTATACCAGACGCAGAACCGGCTTTA
>Ga0310695_10011542_pt1 | contig 12601 bp, 4 predicted proteins | sample RumenRJG_04DNA_FD_203882 | JGI IMG/M metagenome (GOLD analysis project Ga0310695, IMG submission 203882) | Bovine rumen microbial communities from Lethbridge, Alberta, Canada - RJG_04 (v2) (version 2) | ecosystem: Host-associated > Mammals > Digestive system > Stomach > Rumen | place: Canada...
TGAACACATCGCCACCCACGCGGAATTCCCACAGCATGTTGAACGAGAAGTTCTTCCAAGTCAAAGTGTTGTTCCAACCGCCAGTGAACTTGGGCTCACGGTTACCCACCTGGTAGGTTCCGCTGCCAGTGTTGTCGCTCTGGGGGAAGCCATTCTTGTCAAGGATAAGCTCGCCATAGTAGGGGCTCTTCTCGTCCTGCACGCGCAGCCAACGACCACCCGAGATGGCCATGAAGTTACCGCCAGAGATTGAGGCGGCCTTGGCGCTGCCATACTGCACGTCGGTCACATACATGAACTCCATGCCGGTGGGCAGGTCATCCATCGTACCACGGTTGCCAGCCACGTTGATGCCGGTCTCCCAAGTGAAGTCACGAGTCTGGACGGGTGTTCCCATCAGGCTGATTTCAAGACCCTTGTTCTGCACATTACCTGCATTGAACGAGCAGAAAATGTAGCCTGTCGACTGCGGTCCACGCGGCGAGAGAATCTGGTTGATAGCCTTGTTGCGATAATAGGTAATGTCAAACTTCAAACGGTTCTGGATGAAGCGTAACTCCAGACCCACCTCAAATGCACGACCTTTCTCGGGCTTGAGATAGGGGTTACCACGAGTCCAGGTGTTACCCAGACCGACCTTGCCCTCGAGGAAGGTGCCCACAGGCCACAGATAGGTTGCCGTCTCATAGGGGTTGGTGTCCTTACCGACCTCAGCCCAACTTGCTCGCACCTTACCGAAGGTGAGCCAGTCGGGACGAGCCTCACCCATGAACTCGGTGAAGACGATGGCGCCGCTCACACTGGGATAGAAGTAAGAACGGTTCTCAATAGGCAGGGTTGAAGACCAGTCATTACGACCAGTGACTGTCAGGAAGATAGCGTTGCGCCAATCCACGCGGAACTCGCCGAAGACACTGACCATGCGCTTGCGCGACTTGCTCTGCTGGAACTTCTTGTTCTCGTCGCTGGCGTTGTCAAACGAGAAGAAGTTGGGCACAGCAAAGTTCCATGCCATCATGTAGTTGCGGGCCGTGCGTGTGTAGTCGGTACTTGTGCCGAGCATCAAGTTGAAGTTAAAGTCGCCAAACTGCTTGTTGAAGTTGGTCATCAAGTTGGTCGACAGATAGCGGTAGCGCAACGTGTTGTCGCTGTACATACCCTTCTGCCACGGTTGCTTGACCACACCCTCGGGAGCAATCTGGTTGGTGTTCTCCTGCGTGTAAGAGTCGACACCCATGCGATAGTTCACCCACCACCAGTCGGTGATATCGGCGCGGACATTGAAGTTGCCCGTGAAACGCTCGGTCTTGTCGCCCAACTTGTTCTGGTTGACAATCCAGTAGGGGTTATCTCGCTCGCTCCATGGGTCGAGACGGTCACCAAACAGACGGTAACGTGAGCCATCCTCGTTGATGTAGCGACGCATGTCATCGGTGGGCGACCAGTTGTACACAGCATAAAGCGCACCCGTACCACTAGAGTTGTACAAGGCTGCACCTGTCAGTGTACGAGCCGTGCGCGCATCGCTATAGGCGGCATTGGCGCCAAAGGTGAAGATTTTGTACTTCTGCTCACCATTGAAGCGGAAGGTGGTCTTCTTGTAGCCCGTCTGGGGAACAATACCCGTCTGGTCATAGTAAGAACCCGAGAGGAAGAAGTTACCGGTCTTGGTACCACCACTGACACTCAAGTTGGTGTCCCAGATGCCACCGGTCTGGAAGAAGTCACCGATATTGTCATAACGGGTGGCATTGGGGTCATACTCGCCCCATGAGTTGTAAGAGAAGTTATTAAAGCGGGTGTTGTTGTAAGAACCATCCTCGTTGTAGGTGTCCTCCATGAAGCCACGCACATAGTCGTTCTGCACCTTGGGCAGCGACTTGACGCGCGAACTGATGTACTTGGCACTGAGGTTGATCTCGACTGCACCTTCTTTACCCTTCTTGGTGGTGATGAGCACCACACCGTTGGCTGCACGCGAGCCGTAGAGTGCCGATGCTGCCGGTCCCTTGAGCACCGACATGTTGTCGATGTCCTCGGGGTTAATATCCATCACACGGTTTGAAGTGGTGGTCTGGTTTGTACCAGTACCATCAAAGCCTGTGTTACCGACAATGGTCGACGAGTTGTCATAGATGACACCATCAACGACAAACAGCGGCTGGTTGTCACGGTTCTCAGATGCCGACGTACCACCACGCAAGATAATCTGTGCACCTGCACCTGCGGCACCCGACGACTGGGTAATGTTCACACCGGCAATCTTGCCAGCGAGCGAGTTGATGGCGTTAGCGCTCTTGTTGCGCATCAGCTCATCGGCCTTGAGGTCGTCAACAGCATAGCCGAGCGACTTCTTGTCCTTCTTGATACCGAGAGCGGTCACGACCACCTCGTCCAGGCTGGTGTTACCGTCCTGGAGTGTCACGTCCAACGACGAACCTGTCACAGTCACCTCTTGCGGCGATGCGCCGACATAGGTGATCACGAGTGTGCTGCCTGGGGCAGCAGCGATACTGTACTTACCGTCGATGTCGGTGGCGGTACCACGGTTGGTACCTTTCACTTTGACGGTGGCACCAATCAGAGGCTCACCGTTAGCGTCACGAACAACGCCGGTCACTTTGCTGGTCTGAGCCACAGCTGTGAAGCCCACGGGTTGGTCCACCGAAGTGAACCCGGCGGGCACACCACAAGCCAGTGCCAGAGCTGCCAACAATACGCATTGTTTTTTCATAAGCACTTGTTTAAAAATGGTTGATAATAGGTTTATAATTATGTTCACTTAGTCTAAAATCTTGATGTGTCATAACTGCGCTTATGTTAAACAAACACCATGCTCAACAGTCAGTGCACAAACACATCATTTCAAAATCGTGACAAAATTGAAGATTTTTTTTGAATTGTGCAAATATTTTAAAGATTTTTTCAACGAAACCACACAATTTGCCCAAAAAACATAGTGATTTCTGACAAAATGTGTGCTTTTGAAGGCGAAAGTCATCAACATGAGCCTAGAGTAGGGGAGGAGAGGTCGCCAGGCATTTAACATAAGCGCAGTTATGATTCAAGGGGGGGTGGCATTTCACCGCCCAGAGCAATAGCAGCAAGGAATCAATCTATAGAACACATCACAACAGCATGCCAAGCCTAAGATTAAGGCGAAATGCAAAAAAATCTAAAAACATTTGCTTATATTGTCAATTTTTCCCAATTTTGTAGTGTGAAAAGATACAATTTGTGCAGTTTTTATAATTTAAACATTGTAAAACACTGTTAAACAGACAAATAGAAGCACTCTAATTATAGAGACCATAGTTGATTGGGACTTTATAATTGGTGTATTGGTGAAAAACATAAGTACGCTTATGTCAAATTGCTACAATTTTTTGCAACAGTTATTATACTTTGCAGCACAATTATGAGAACGAAAACTTGAAATAATTAATGATTGGTAACATAAATTTTGTTTCACTAAAAAACATGTGCGTATGAAAAAACAATGTGTATTGTTGGCTGCGCTGGCCATCGCATGCGGAGCACCTGTAGGGACGACCTCGGTCGACCACATGGGCTTCACTGCCGTGGCACAGGCCAACAGTGGCAAGGTCACCGGTGTGGTCAAAGACAGCAACGGTGAGCCTCTGATTGGCGTGACGGTCAAGGTCAAGGGCACCAACATCGGTACCGTGACCGACCTGAACGGTAACTATTCGATCAAGGCAAACCCCAGCCAGACGCTGGAGTTTAGCTACATCGGCTATGATGCTATCTCGGTGCCCGCATCGCAGGCTGCCCAAGTGGTGATGCTCAACAATGAGCGCCAGCTTGACGAGGTGGTGGTCACGGCTGAGTTCGGTATGAAACGTGTGGCCCGCACCGTGGGTTCATCGGTTCAGAACGTCAAGGCGGCCGACATCATTGAGTCGGGCCGTACCGACTTCATCAGCGCCTTGCAGGGACGTGTGTCGGGTATGAATGTGATCAGTTCGGGTGGTGCTCCTGGTGCATCGACTTCGGTTGTGCTGCGCAGCGCAACCTCGCTATCGGGCAACAACCAACCACTGTATGTCGTTGACGGTATCCCCATGAACAACTCGTCGTTCAACTCGACCGAAGGTTTGGCCGGTGGTGACGACATCATGGGTCTGACGGTGCGCAACACCGACTACGCAAGCCGTGGTAACGACTTCAACCCCGAGGACATCGAGAGCATGACCGTGCTGAAGGGTGCCGCTGCTGCCGCTCTGTATGGTAGCGACGCATCGAATGGTGCCATCATCATCACCACCAAGAAGGGTCGCTCGGGCCGCGCTCGCATCACCTACAGCAACCAGTTCTCGTGGAGCAAGGCGTATGGCTGGCCCAAGATTCAGGACACCTACACCAATGGTGCATACGGTGCCACCAACTATTACTACACCAACCACTATGGTGGCTTGTATGATGGTTCGATTCCCTACTATGACAACGCCAAGGCTGTGCTGCAGACAGGTACACTGATGAAGCACAACATCGCGCTGGAGACCGGTAACGACAAGATGAGCCTGCGCGCCAGTGCATCGTTCATCGACCAGGAAGGTGTCATCAAGACCACCGATCTCAAGCGTACCAACCTGTCGCTGGCCGGCCGTGCCGAACTGACCAAGTGGCTGCACATGGAAGGAAGCATGCAATATGTCAACCTCAAGAACCACAAGGCCCTGCGTGGTGCCGATGGTCCCATCGCCCGCTCTTATCGCTGGCCCAATGTGGATGACATGAGCAACATCTATGACGCAGACGGCATGCACATGCGCTATCCCGATTACTACACCGATGGTGACCTGCTCAACCCGCTGTACGGTTTGATGAAGAACAAGTTGTTCGACGAGACCGACCGCTTCATCAGCGCCTTCTCGCTCAACTTCACTCCCATCGAGCACTTCTATCTGCGCGCCCAGTTTGGTTGGGACGTGTCGACCTCGAGCTACGAGTCGGGCACACACCCCTACTATCGCACCTACAACCTGACCAGTGACGATGCCAACAACTCGGGTGCCTACAGTATGACCAAGTACAACAACAGCGACCCGACGCTCAACATCCTGGCTGGCTACAACAACACATTCAACGACAAGTTCACCCTGGGTGTCCAGGTGGGTTACCACCAGTTGGAGAATGCAGTGAAGAGCCTGTCGTCGTCGGGCACCAACTTTGCCATCATCGACATGTTCTCGATCAACAACTGCTCGCCCGAGTCGGTGACCAGCAGCAAGCGTTCGACCAAGCGCCGCATCCAGGCTATCTCGGGTGCGTTGGAGTTGGGCTGGAACAACATGCTGTTTGCCAACTTCCGCTTCCGCAACGACTGGTCGTCGACCCTGCCCGTCGACAACCGCTCGTACTTCTATCCCGCAGGTGAGCTTTCGTGGGTGATCACCGAGTTGAAGCCCCTCAAGGATCTCACTTGGTTGAACTACCTGAAGCTGCGCGGTGCTATTGCACAGGTCGGTAAGGACGCTCGCCCATTGAGCATCAATCCTGAGCTTGAAAAGACCGGTCTGAGCGGTGGTGGTTACAAGTACGGCTTTACCGGCCCGAACCCCCACTTGAAGCCTGAGATGACCACCAGCTATGAGGTGGGTCTGGAAGGCCGCTTCTGGAACAACCGCATCAATGCCGACTTCACCTGGTTCAAGACTCACTGCGAGGATCAGATCGTGCAAGGTTTCCGCATGTCTTACGCTACGGGCTTCGTGCTGAATACCCTGAACGTGGGTACATTTAACACTTGGGGCTGGGAAGGTCACGTGGATGTGGATGTCGTCAAGACCAATGACCTGACCTGGAACATCGGTCTGAACATGTCGCACACCACCAGCAAGATGACCGACCTGCCCGATGCAGTCAACGAGTATTACAACGCTTACACGTGGAACTACGGCAACGTGCGCAATGGTACAACCGTGGGACAGCCCATCACCACCTACTCGGCTCTCGCACTCGAGCGCAACAACAAGGGTGAGGTGCTCATCAACCCGACCACAGGTCTGCCCATCGTCGGCACCGAATGGAAGGTTATCGGTGACCGTGAGCCCAAACTGCGTTTCGGTATCACGACTGCCCTGCGCTACAAGAACTGGCGTCTGAGTGCCATGTTCCAGGGCCGCTACCACGCTAGCGTGTACAACGCTACCATGCGCGAGATGATGGCCCGTGGCTTCAGCCCACAATCGGTTGAACTGCGTCAAGACGATGCAACCTATGTGTTCAACGGCGTGCTCAAGGACGGCTGGGAGAACACTGATACCCCGCACTACAACACCATCGGTGTGAACTTTGCTCACTATGGCGGCACTGCACTGTACAATGCCGACCATGAGTCGTGGGTGCAGAATGGCATCAACTACATCCGTTGCCAAGAGTTGCGTCTGACTTATATCGTGCCTGAGAACTGGCTAAAGCGCGTGACCCGCAACATCATGCAGAACGCTAGCCTCTATGTGTCGGGCAACGACTTGTTCACCGTCACCAACTACACAGGTATCGACGTTGCTGGCAACACCATGAGTGCTGCAGCAGGTGGTACTGGCGGTGAGGGCTACGACTACTGGTCGCTCCCCAGCCCGCGCACATTCTCGTGTGGTCTGAGCGTCACATTCTAATGTTTCACCATTATAATAAGGTAAGAATATGAAAAAACATTCGATTATATATGTGCTCGCATCCATCTTGCTCGCATTGAGTTTCACCAGTTGCGATGATTATCTGGATGTGAACCGCAATGAGGACGCCCCCGACTATGTGGACGCACACCTCTATCTGGCAGGTATCCAGCAGGAGTACTTCGGCCTGTATTGGGATATCCGCGCTCTGGCACCGCTGACCCAGATGATGGGTACCAGCAGTTACACCTCGTTTGCCACTCACTATTACAGCCTGGCCAGCGATGCTGGCGGTGAGATGTGGCGCATGGTCTACTGGAATCAGGGTATGAACCTGGAGAACATGATCAACCAGAGCCTCGAGAGCGAAATGTGGCACCTAGCCGGCATCGGCTATGCCATGAAGGCTTTCTCGTGGGATGCACTGACCAAGTATCATGGCGAGGTCATCCTGGAGGACGCATTCAAACCCGACCAGTTGACTCACCACTATGACTATCAGGAAGATGTCTACGCACAGGTCCGCGCCTGGGCCGACCAGGCCATCGAGTTGCTGCAGCGTGAAGACAACACCAACTATGGCAACAAGATCTCGGGCAACGACTGGATCTACAGCGGCAACCTTGACAAGTGGATCCGCTTCGCCTACACCGTCAAGGCTCGCAACCTGGCATCGCTGAGCAACAAGCGTGACTTCAAGGAGAAGTACTACAATGAGTTCACCGAGTCGTGCGAGAAGGGTTTTGCCAGCGGTGATGACGATGCCGTGCTGCGCATCCTGGGCGGTAGTGCCGATGCAGCCTACAGTGCCTACAACAACTTCTGGGGTCCCTATCGTGGCAACCTGAGCAACGTCTACTGGCAGCACGACTATGCTGTGCAGTTGATGACTGGTACAATTCCCGCCTATGACGAGCAGGGCGACAAGATTCGCATCGAGGAGCCCTCACACGCCGCTTATCCCTATGAGTTGGCTGGTCCGGAGATCAACCTGATTTGCGACACGCTGCCCGATGTGGGTCACTTCGACCCGCGCCCGCTGGTCAAGTTGGCCACCGAGGACGGCAACGATGTTGAGACCGAGAGCAACCGTGACACGTTGCGCACATGGACCTTCCTGGGTTCGGGCTTCACCAGCGCAGCAGGCCCTGTGGGCACCGCTCCCATGTTCTGGGGTCGCCGTGAGGCTGCCACATCGGCAAAGGACGGCATTGGCCGCTGGCTCTATCGCGATGACGCTCCCTACATTATGACCACCTACGCTGAGCTGCTGTTCGACCAGGCTGAGATTGAGTTCAAGTATGGCAGCAAGAGCAAGGCTCTTGAGTTGTTCAAGAAGGCTGTTGCCGAGGACATGAAGTTCACCGCCAAGTATATCACCAAGGGCGCGCTGGTTGCTGTTGGCAACACCAACTACCACCAGGGTGACAAGGTGACTGCCGCCACGTTCAATGCCATCGCCAATGAGTATCTGGCAGGCCCCTATGTGGAAGGTCTGACCGAGGGTACACTGACCCTGTCGCACATCATGATGCAGAAGTTCATCCACCTCTTCCCGTGGGGTGCCGGTGAGGAATGGGTTGACCAGCGCAAGTACTTCTACGATGTGGTCTACACTGGCGACTATCCCAGCACCGGCAATGGTTGGGACCTGAGCACCGTCAACATGAAGAGCGACAATGACCCGACCAAGGTGTTCAAGGGATTCTATCTGGCACCTGCCAATGTCCAGGGCCGCCGTGGCACTTACAACAAAGATAACAACGGTTCGCCTTGCTTCCGCGTGCGCCCGCGCTACAACTCGGAGTACATGTGGAACAAGCCTTATCTGGAGCAGTTGAAGCCCATCCCCGGCACTGCCGACAACTACCAGTGCTCGATTCCTTGGTTTGCTTATCCTGGCGACCAGCCCAAGTAAAGTTTAATCAACGACTAAAAATTGAACTACTATGAAGTATATCAAATATATCACAATGGTTCTGCTCGTGGGGCTGTTTGCCGCTTGTAGCGACAAGGACGTGACCTACGACATGGACAAGGCCAACGATGCGACCAAGGCATACATCCAGCTGTTCAACATGGCTCCTATTGCCAACAATGCAGCCAACTATGCCTACCAGATTGACATCAACGGCTATGAGTATGTGAACGACTGTGCAGCTGTGCTGCAGACTCGTAATGGTTTTCCTGGCGGCGGCACCAACCTGTTCATGACTGTCGACGCCGGCACTGTCAACATCAAGTTGCACAAGAAGGAGAACGTGATCTATGAGCGCGATGCCAATGGTCTGTACTATGTGACCTTCACCCGCGAGACCGTGCGTGTCAACCCGGGCGACACCATCTACTTTGTCGAGAGCGATGGTGTTGTGGTCAATGGCGTCAAGGTCAAGAAAGAGCTCGTCTATAACGGCGAGGACATTGAGGGCAAGATTGTCCGCGACAGCAAGCAGAATGCTCTGGAGCGCATCGTCCAGGAGCCTTACTATGTGGGACAGGCTAATGTCGAGGCCGGCAAGCGCTATCAGGTGGTCATCTATGACATGACTAAGGATCCCAAGGTCGTCGAGATGGATGAGATTCCTGCCATCAGTGACACTCAGCAGCAATTTGGCGATGTGACCGACATCATTGGCGAGGGATTCAACAGCAAGTTCTTCAACTTCTTGTTCGAAAGCGAGGGCGTGCCCTATCCCAACAAGTTGCAAGCCTTCTACAAGAATCAGGAGACTGGTGTTTTTGACGTTCCTGCTGGCGAGCCCTTCGGCTTTGGCGAGTCTTGCAAGTGGACCACCATCCCCATGAAGAAGAGCACCTACAACAGCAGCGGCTATGCCCGCATGGACTACACCTTCCATGTGATTGATGCCAATGGCAATGACCTGGGCCAGCTCGAATATGTCAAAGCCAACGGTTCGACTGCCGCCTGGACCGACTATTGGAGTTCCTACTATGTGGGACGTGCCTACTCGCACTTCATCATCGGCGTGCGCGATGGCAGTGGCATCACCATGGTCAACACTCGCTGGACATCGCAATAAATCCTAGCGCAACAACACTCAATGAGGCCGCGCCCCACCCCGGGGCACGGTCTCTTGATCTATAGAGACCTACTGGCAAAAAAAATTTGGTGGATTGGAAATGGATTTTTAATTTTGTCGCCAGAAACTGAAATAGACCGAAAGATGAGAAGCAAGCAACTGACGATATGGGTCGTCATGGTAGTGATGGCCCTGCCGGCCGCAGCCGTGCTCAAGGAACGTAACATGAGCCAGGCGCTGAGCGTGTTGCGCAACGAGTTGACCAGCACCCACCAGGAGCAACTGGTGCGCATGCAACGGTTCAACGAGATGAACCGCCGCTTTGACAAGATGATGGTGCAGGTGATGGACCGTAGCCAGCAGATTGAACTGATGCTCTACTCGCAAAAGTCCAACTATGTGTTCGACCTGGCCTATGCTTGCAGCGAGGCCACATCGCTCTACGACCACATGTCGAGCCGCATGATGCCCTTCGAGGTGTTTGCCAAGCAGTATAACGACCAGGTCACGCAATACGTGCATCTGGTCAAGTCGCTCGAGAGCATCCCCGACTTCATCCTGACCACGCCGCAAATGCGCACCGACCGCGACAGTTGCGTGTCACTGGCCAACACCATCGCACACGACATGGCCATGCAGCAGGTGCAGATCGAGAAGACCCAGGAGCGAAGCCAGCAAGTCCTGGCCAAGTCGAAGGTGCTCAACGACTTTGCACTGAAGGCCTACGACGACATCCGTCGCAGCATCTTCATCAATGGCGACCAGAGTTATTTCACCATCCTCCAGAATCTGCCACGCTATTGGAGGCAGGCGCAGTTTGACATCCGTGACAAGTATGGCCCCAACGAAAGCACCCGCAGTGAGTGGCGCGGGCCGTTGATTGGCTTCCTGTTCATCTTCATCCTCTTCTATGTGGTACTGACATCGGTGGTGAGCACTGTGGTCATCAAGTACTTGATACCCAGGCGGTGGACCAACAAGGCCTTCCGCCAGAAGCGGCGCGGCATCATCGTTGCAGCCAGTGCGGCCCTGTTTGCCATTGTGACCCTGGTCATCTCGCTCACTCTCAAGAACCAAAACTTCATGATCATGGCATCGCGGTTGCTCAGCGAGTATGCGTGGCTGCTGGTTGTGATCATGGCATCACTGCTTGTCCGCCTGCACGGCGACAACATCATGAGCGGCATACGCATCTATATCCCCATCACAGTGGTGGGTCTGGTGGTGTTCATCTTCCGCATCATCTTCACGCCCAACACAGTGGTCAACCTGTCATTCCCTGTCATCCTGTTGATTTGCACGCTGTGGCAGTGGAGTGTGAACCGGCGACACAACCGTCGTGTGCCCCGCAGCGACAGGCTCTACAGTTGGATTTCGCTGGTGGTGATGATCGTGTCGCTGGTGATGGCATGGAGTGGCTACACCCTGATGAGCGTGCAGTTGCTTATCTGGTGGATTGTTCAGTTGACCATGATCCAGACCATCACAGTCTTCTACGACCTGCTGCACCGCTATGAAGCAAAACACATCGACAACAATGCCGACATACGCAGCACGTGGTTCTACGATGCAGTCTACAAGATGGTAATCCCTATCGCCGCCACGTTCAGTGTGGCTGGCTCCATCTATTGGGCGGCGCGTGTGTTTGACCTGACCGAGTGGTGCAGGCGCGTCCTCACCTACCGCGTGGTCGACATCCCCGACGTGATTGTGGTGACACTGGGCCGCATCATCGCACTGGTGGCACTGGGCTTTGTGTTCAATTACCTCATTTATATTGTCATCAACGCCTACGTGCTGTGGAAGGAGCGCAAGAGCGGCACCCGCAACAAGGCCGTGTCGCTGAGCATGAATCTGATGAAGTACTTCGGCTGGGGACTGTTCATCTACATCTGCATGGTTACGTTGCAAGTCAATCGTGCCGGCATCACATTGATTCTGACAGGTCTCTCGACCGGTATCGGTTTTGCTATGAAGGACACCCTCGAGAACCTGTTCTACGGCTTGTCGCTGATGAGTGGACGAGTCAAGATAGGCGACCTGATTGAGTGCGACGGTGTGCGTGGATGGGTGACTAACATCAACTACCAGAGCACCATGGTCGAGACCCTCGACGGCTCGGTCATCGCCTTCCTCAACAGCCAACTGTTCAGCAAGAACTTCAAGAACCTGACGCAGAATCACGGCTACGAGTTGGCGCAACTCTCGGTAGGCGTGGCCTACGGCTCGCACGTCGACCGTGTGCGACAAATCATCATCGACCGCCTGAACACACTCGACTGCTACGACAAGAAGAAAGGCATCCAGGTGCTGTTCGACAACTTCGGCGAGAGCAGTGTCGACCTCAAGGTGGTGCTGTGGACCCCTGTCAAGACACGTCTGACCGACCTGCCTCGCATCAAGGAAAACATCTACGACGCCCTCAACCAGGGCGGCATCGAGATACCCTTCCCGCAGACCGACATCCACATCCGCCACTCCTAAAATCCAGCAAAAACAAAGTCGCACTTAAGGAATCTTGACTACATCTTTTTGAGCCTTCAGACGGCTTACCGCACGACACGACCCTTCATTGTGACTGAGGGACAACTGGTATCTAGTTCTTAAAATATGTCATTAGAATCTCATGTCCCTATGTTCTTTTGTTCAAATCCTTTCATTCAAAACAGATGCTGGCTCAGGGCATAGAGGGGAACATTCGTCATCCAGTCCTGTTTGCGGTAGTCACTCATGGACAAACGCAGACCATGAAGATTGGAGTACTTGTCTGTAAACACGTGCAAACTCTTCCTGACTTCGTCATTGCGCCACCCAAAATTCGTCAGTGAATAGTTTTGCTATTCGCTGATGTCTTTTCATGGGCATTGTTTTGGTGAAAGTCTTGCCGCTCTCGGGCAGGCGGAAGACGATTGTGGT
>Ga0310695_10011544_pt1 | contig 12600 bp, 8 predicted proteins | sample RumenRJG_04DNA_FD_203882 | JGI IMG/M metagenome (GOLD analysis project Ga0310695, IMG submission 203882) | Bovine rumen microbial communities from Lethbridge, Alberta, Canada - RJG_04 (v2) (version 2) | ecosystem: Host-associated > Mammals > Digestive system > Stomach > Rumen | place: Canada...
AATAAACTCCTTGAAAAAATCTATGATGAATACATGGAACAAACCTATATTCAGCACAGAGAATGGTTTAATATCGGTTTTCGTCTTGGGGCAAATTTCGCTTTGGAAGTCTGCGGAAGATGACATACAAAAAATTTTCAAAAAATATCTTTTCAAACGACACTTTATATGCTATAATGAGAATCGGCATTATCCCTATCAAAATAAAAGGAGATTTGAAAAATGGAAATTGTTTGTTTAGACCTTGAAGGCGTACTTGTACCTGAAATATGGATTGCTTTTGCAGAGGCAAGCGGTATTCCCGAATTGAAAAAAACTACCCGTGATGAACCCGACTATGCAAAATTGATGAACTACCGCCTTAACATTCTTAAAGAACACGGTCTTGGACTGAAAGAAATTCAGGACACTATCGCTAAAATAGACCCCATGCCCGGTGCAAAAGAATTTCTTGATGAACTCCGCTCACTTACTCAGGTAATTATCATCAGCGACACTTTCACTCAGTTTGCAAAACCCCTTATGAAAAAACTCGGCTATCCCACAATTTTCTGCAATACTCTTGAAGTTGCCGACAACGGTGAAATTACAGGTTTCAGAATGCGTATCGAAAATTCAAAATATACTACCGTTAAGGCTCTCCAGTCTATCGGCTATGAAACTATTGCAAGCGGTGACAGCTATAATGACCTCGGCATGATTAAAGCAAGCAAGGCAGGCTTCCTCTTTAAAAGCACGGACAAAATTAAAGCAGATAATCCCGACCTCCCCGCTTTTGAAACTTATGACGAACTCCTCAACGCCATAAAAGCAAACCTTTAATCAATTAGCAATTAGAAATGAGCAATTAGCAATTATATTATTGCTGATTGCTTTTTTGCCTTGAAATATGTATTTTTTTATGATAAAATCTATTTATTAAAAATATTTTGCAGAAATGGGTGTAAATAAAAATGACTGCTGTTAAAAGAATTTTTGTAGAAAAGCGTGCAGGCTTTGATGTAGAGGCTCAAAATCTCCTTGCAGACCTCAAAAATAATCTCGGTCTTAACGCTCTCGAACAGGTCAGAATTATCAACCGCTATGATATAAGCGGTCTTGACGGTGATGACTTTGAAAAGGCTAAAAATACCATTTTAAGCGAAACCAATGCCGATATTGTTTATGATGAAACACTTCCGGAAAACAGTGATTTCAAAGTATTTGCTATGGAATATCTTCCCGGACAGTATGACCAGCGTGCAGACTCCGCTGCCCAGTGCGTTCAGCTTTTGACTCAGGGCGAAAGACCGCAGGTTTTGACTGCAAAATTGATTGCTCTCAAAGGCAACATCTCAGATGATGACTTTAAAAAAGTTCAGCACTATCTTATTAACCCCGTTGAATCCCGTTTGGCTTCTCTTGAAAAACCCGATTCACTCGACTTGAAATCAGCCGTTCCCGATGATGTAGCCGTTGTGGAGGGCTTTACAAAGTGGAATGATGACGAAATGAAAGCTTATTTCAATTCAATGGGATTTGCTATGACACTTTCGGACTTGAAATTCTGCCGTGATTATTTCCGTGACGACGAACACCGTGACCCTACTGTTACCGAACTCCGTGTAATAGATACATACTGGTCCGACCACTGCCGTCATACCACTTTCTTAACAAGACTTGAAAAAATCGAAATCGAAAAAGGCATTCTTTCCGAAACCATCGAAAATGCCTTGAAACTCTATTATGAAAGCCGTAACGAAATTTACGGTGAAAATTCCACAAGAGATGTTTCTTTAATGGATATGGCTCTTGTCGGCATGAAACTTCTTAAAAAACGTGGACTGATCCCCGACCTTGACCAAAGTGACGAAATCAATGCCTGCTCGATAGAAGTACCCGTCACCATTGACGGCAAAACAGAACAATGGCTTGTACAGTTCAAGAATGAAACTCACAATCACCCTACTGAAATAGAGCCTTTCGGTGGTGCGGCTACTTGTTTGGGCGGTGCTATCCGTGACCCCCTTTCAGGTCGTGCTTATGTATATCAGGCTATGCGTGTGACGGGCTCGGGTGACCCGACTGTTGCATTTGAAGATACTATGGCAGGTAAGCTCCCCTCACGCAAAATTACGACAGGTGCTGCGGCAGGTTACAGCTCTTACGGAAATCAAATCGGCTTGGCGACAGGTCAAGTTACAGAACTCTATGACAAAGGCTATGTTGCAAAACGTCTTGAAATAGGTGCTGTAATCGGTGCTTCTCCCAAAGCAAATGTTGTCCGTGACGTTCCCTCGCCTAATGATATCATTGTCCTTTTGGGCGGTCGTACAGGTCGTGACGGCTGCGGTGGTGCAACGGGTTCTTCAAAGGCTCATACAATGGACTCCATTGAAACCTGCGGTGCGGAAGTGCAAAAGGGTAATCCCCCTACCGAAAGAAAAATTCAGCGTCTTTTCAGAAACAGTACTGTTTCCACTATGATAAAAAGATGTAACGACTTTGGTGCAGGCGGTGTATGCGTGGCAATAGGCGAACTTGCTGACGGCTTGACGGTTGACCTTGACAAGGTTACCAAAAAATATGATGGTCTTGACGGTACGGAATTGGCTATTTCCGAATCTCAGGAAAGAATGGCTGTCGTTCTCGATAAAAATGACGTTGATAAATTTATTGCAGAGGCAGACAAGGAAAACCTTGAAGCAACCGCTGTTGCGGTTGTTACAGAAAATCCCCGTCTTACTATGAAATGGCGTGGCAAGACTATCGTAGATTTAAGCCGTGCATTCCTTAATACAAACGGTGTTACACAGGTCGCACAGGCTTATATAACTGCACCAAATCCCGATAAGTGCTACAGAAACCATGCCCCCGAAGTTTTGACAAATCTCGATACAGCAACTGCTTTCAAGAAAAACCTTTCAAGGCTTGAAGTATGCTCACAAAAAGGTTTGTGTGAAAGATTTGACGCAAGTATTGGTGCGGCTACCGTTTTAATGCCTTTTGGCGGTGTTACTCAGCTCACTCCCGAAGATGCTATGGCGGCTAAAATTCCTCTGCTTGAGGGCGAAACAGATGACGCTACCGCTATGTCATACGGCTATATCCCGGGCATTTCAAGATGGAGTCCTTTCCACAGTGCCGCTTATGCCGTTACGGAATCACTTTCAAAACTCCTTGCTATCGGTGCAAATCCCCTCACGGCAAGATTGACTTTCCAGGAATACTTTGAACGTCTGCATGATGTTCCGTCACGCTGGGGCAAGCCTGCCGCTGCTTTACTTGGCTCTCTCGTGGCTCAAATTAAAATGGGACTGCCCTCTATTGGCGGTAAAGACAGTATGTCAGGCTCTTTTGAAGATTTAGACGTACCGCCTACTCTCGTAAGTTTTGCAGTCGCTATGACAAAAGCGTCTAAAACAATCTCTGCCGAATTTAAAAAGCCCAATTCAAAGGTTATTTATATCCCCGTTCCCGAAGATAAAAAGGCACTTCTGCCCGATTGGGACAAACTCAAAGAGATGTATAAAGCCGTGTATGCCCTTATGAATGACGGTAAAGTATTGTCTGCGTCAGTCGTGAAAGAGGGCGGTGCGGCGGCAACCGTTGCAAAAATGTCTTTCGGTAACAAAATAGGCTTCAAGTTTGCAAAAACTCTCACAAATGATGAACTCTTTGCACCTTTGAGCGGTTCACTTGTCGTGGAACTGGCTGACGGTGCAGAGCTTGACCGTTCCGTGCTTTCATACGAACTCGGCACTACTGCCAATGACGGCAATATCACCGTAAACAATGCCGTCCTCTCCATAGATGAACTCATTGAAGAATGGACTTCCAAACTGGAAAGCGTATTCCCCGTGAAAGCACCCTGCCCCGAAAATCAAGTTGAAATTCCGCTCTATACGGAAAGAAATACATCTTCCCCTGTTATCAAGACCGCTAAACCCAAAGTATTCATTCCTGTATTCCCGGGTACAAACTGCGAAATTGATACAGCCCGTGCATTCGTCAAGGCAGGTGCAGAACCGAAATTACTCGTTGTACGCAACCTTACACCCAATGCCATTGAAGAAACCATTGCCGAAATGGTTAAACTTATCAATGAATCTCAAATGATAATGTTGCCGGGTGGTTTCTCAGGCGGTGATGAGCCTGACGGTTCGGGTAAATTCATTGCAACGACTTTCCGCAATCCCAGAGTTTCACAGGCTGTCAATGAACTTCTTAAAAACCGTGACGGCTTAATGCTCGGTATCTGCAACGGTTTCCAAGCTCTCATTAAACTCGGTCTTGTGCCTTACGGCGAAATCACGGATATTCAGGAAAATTCCCCGACTTTGACATTTAACACTGTCGGCAGACATATTTCCAGAATGGCTTATACAAGAGTTACTTCCGTGAAATCTCCGTGGTTCTCGTCCGTCAATGCAGGCGATATCTTCGCTGTGCCTATCTCTCACGGTGAGGGCAGATTTGTCGCAAATGATGACGTTCTCAAAACTCTCATGGAAAACGGTCAGGTTGCTACTCAGTACGTTTCACCCGACGGCAGACAGGCTTGTGACATTGAATACAATCCCAACGGCTCAATATGTGCGATAGAGGGCATTACAAGTCCCGATGGACGTATTCTCGGCAAAATGGGACATTCCGAACGTAAAGGCGACAACCTCTATTTCAACGTACCGTTTGAAAAAGACCAGAAAATCTTTGAAAGCGGCGTAAACTACTTTAAATAATGCATAATTCATAATGCATAATTACTGACGCAATCAGTCGGCAGAATACCCATTCTGTCGGCTGTTTTTTTGTGAGTTTTTTCACTTGAAAAATATCTCTATGCTATGTATAATAAAGTCATACTTTTCCCATTGGGAATTGATACTCTCAGGGCTTTAGCTTTTTTAAGATTTTTGCGTATGCTTTACCTTTCCCATTGGGAATTGATACTGATAGATAATGAAGTGTACTGAAAGATTTGTTGCTTTACCTTTCCCATTGGGAATAAAAAAATCTCCCGAACTGTTTGATTGTTCGGGGGATTTTGTTTTGCCTTATTGAATTTTCCGTAAGTTTATTGTATAATTGCCGTATCAATTTATTTAAGGTGATGTTATGAAATTTACTACTATCTTAATGGACGCTGACGATACCATTTTTGACTTCCCCAAATGCGAATACAATGCCCTCAAAAATACCATTGAAAAAAATAATCTTGTTTTCACTGATGAAGTGCATGAAAAATTCAGTGCTATCAACAATGCCCTCTGGAAAAAGTTTGAAATCAACGCCATTACAAGAACCGAATTGAAATTACAGCGTTTTAGAGAACTCATTGAAAAATGTTTTGACGGCATGGGCGATTGTGAAACCCTTGCCAATACCTATATCAATGAACTTGCCCAGCAGGATATTTTAATTGACGGGGCTTTTGAGGCTCTCAAAAAAATTACCGCTGTCTGTGACGTGTATATCATTACAAACGGACTTTCACGAGTGCAGAGAGGGCGTTTTGGAAAATCTCCTGTTACAAAGTTAGTCAAAGGCTTGTTCATTTCCGATGAAATGGGCGTTCAGAAACCAAGCAAGGCATATTTTGACAAAGTGCTTGAAAGCATTCCCGAAAAGGATTTGACAAAAATTCTTGTTGTGGGCGACAGCCTTACTTCCGATATGCAGGGCGGTAAAAATGCAGGTCTTACAACCTGCCTTTACGACCAAAAAAATAAAATTACTCTCCCCCATGCACTCTGTGATTTCAAAATATCACATCTCGAAGATTTGTTACAGTTTTGAAAAAATTGTTGACTGTTTTAAAAAAAACAGTTATAATTGTTTCAGAAAGTAAAAATTTGGAGGTCGAAAAAATATGTTTTTAAATCAGCTTAACGAAAGCAACAAAGAGCGTTTTTTAAACCTTTGCGGTCATGCAATTATGGCGGATAACGTTGTAGAACCCGAAGAAATGGAGTATCTTGCATTGTGCTGCTATGAAATGGAAATTCCCAATCAGCTCCCCGACATCAGCGAATCCTTAGACGACATTATCAGCGATATTTCAAAAGATGCAACCGCTTATGAGAAAAAAATCATTGCCTTTGAACTTATCAGACTTTTCAAGTATGACGGCAGCTATGATGATGAAGAAAAAGCTTTTATGAAACCTATTATTGAAGAATTCGGCATAGACCTTGAAACACATGATAAAATGGAAGATGTGGCAGATAAATATACTAAGATATATGATGAAATTTGTGATTTACTCACGAAATAACTGAGTTTTACTGCACCGGGCAGAATTTTGTTCGGTGCTTTTTTGTTCTCATAAAATAATTTTGTTGATATAGGCATTAAGATGTGTTACAATAAACGTGGAATTAGGAGTGAGGAATGAAAATTTTCTCCCATTCCTCACTCCTAATTCCTAATTCCTCATTTAATCAAGGTGATGTAATGTATATAAATGTTATCGGTGCAGGTCTTGCAGGCTGTGAGGCAGCTTGGCAGATTGCAAAACATGGAATAAACGTACGGCTTTTCGAGATGAAGCCAAGTAAATTTACTCCTGCCCATAAAAATCCGAATTTCAGTGAACTTATCTGTTCAAACTCTCTCAAAGCCGACAGGCTCAACAGTGCGGCAGGACTTCTTAAAGAGGAAATGCGGCAAATAGGCTCTGTTTTAATGGAATGTGCGGATAAATGCAGAGTTCCTGCTGGAGGGGCTTTGGCTGTTGACAGAGATAAATTTTCCTCTATGGTCACGGAAAAAATTAAAAATAATCCCCTTATCGAAGTCATTGAAAAAGAAATTACCGACATTCCCAATGACGCTATAACCGTTATTGCAACAGGTCCTTTGACAAGTGATACTCTTGCGGAAAAAATTATTCAGCTTTGCGGAGGCTCTCTGCATTTCTTTGACGCTGCCGCACCTATCGTAACCGCTGAAAGTATCGACACGGAATATGCTTTTACCGCTTCAAGATATGATAAAGGCGGTGATGACGCTTATATCAACTGTCCCATGAATAAAGAGGAATATGAAAATTTCCATGCCGAACTGATAAAGGCAGAACGTGCCCCCCGTCATGACGTTGATGTGCAAAACCCGAAAGTATATGAGGGCTGTATGCCTGTTGAAATCCTCGCTCAAAGAGGTCTTGATACCCTGCGTTTCGGTCCCATGAAACCCGTTGGACTGCGTAATCCCAAAACGGGTCACAGACCTTGGGCGGTACTTCAATTAAGAACGGAAAATGCAGACAAATCCATGTATAATCTTGTGGGCTTTCAGACTAATCTGAAATTTCTCGAACAGAAAAGAGTTTTCGGCATGATACCCGCTCTTAAAAATGCCGAATTTGTGAGATACGGTGTTATGCACAGAAATACTTTTTTAGACTCTCCGAGAGTTCTGAATGCTGATTTCTCCATGAAAAAAAATCCCAATATATTCTTTGCAGGTCAGATGACGGGAGTTGAGGGTTATATGGAATCGGGTTCATCGGGCATGATGGCAGGTATCAATGCCGCAAGACGTTTGAAAGGTCTTGCAACAATCGTTCTCCCTCCCGAAACTATGATTGGCTCGCTTTCAAGATATATCGCTGATGAAACCGTAAAGGACTTTCAGCCTATGGGGGCAAATCTCGGCATTCTCCCCCCTCTGCCCGAACTCATCAAGGATAAACGTCAAAGAGCCGATGCACTTTCACAATTAGCAATTAGCAGTTTGCAATTAGCAATGTGCAATTATATAAACGATACTTAATTTATGAAAAAAATAATAGTGGCTTTTGGAAAAATTTAGAAAGTGAAAACAGCTTCACTCTCCACTCTCCAAACTCCACTCTATCGAATTGGAAGTGTTGAGAGTTGAGAGTGGAGAGTGGAGCGATTGTAAACCTTGCCTTGAACAAAAAGAAATTTAAAATAACAGTGGTTTTCGGAAAAGTTCGGATTGTGGAAATATCTCCACTCTCCACTCTCCAAACTCCACTCTATCGAAAAGGAGTTTTTTTATGAAAATTTTAGTTGACGCTTTTGGCGGAGATAATGCACCTCTCGAAATTTTAAAAGGATGTGTTCTCTCTCTTGAAAAATATGATAATCTGGATATTATCCTTGTCGGCAACAAGAGTATTATTGAACAGACCGCTGTTGAAAATAATATAGAACTCAAAAGCATTGAAATTTATGACGCTCCCGATGTCATCTCTATGGAGGAAGATGCAGGCGAAATCATGAAGTCAAAGAAAAATTCCTCTATGGCTGTCGGCTTGAAACTCCTTGCAGACGGCAAAGGTGACGCTTTTCTTACAGCAGGCAACAGCGGTGCTTTGATAATGGGGGCAACTTTCATTATAAAGCGTATCAAAGGTGTGAAACGTCCTGCATTCTCCCCCGTCATGCCCACTTCAAAAGGTCCCGTACTTCTCATTGACAGCGGTGCTAATGTGGAAGTACGCCCCGAAATGCTCCAGCAGTTCGGAATAATGGGTTCTATTTATATGGAAAACGTGCTGAAAGTAAAAAATCCCCGTGTTGCCCTTGCCAACGTCGGCACCGAAGAACACAAGGGCGGTGAACTTCAGCATGAAGCTTTCAAGCTTCTCAAAGAATCCAATCTTAATTTCATAGGCAACATGGAAGCAAGGGATATTCCCGCAGGTGAAACTGATGTTATCGTTGCAGACGGCTTTACGGGAAATGTTATCGTTAAAATGTATGAGGGTGTTGCAAAGGAACTTTTCTCCAAAATAAAAGGTGTTTTCTATAAGAACGCAAAAACCAAACTTGCCGCACTTCTCATTAAGAAGGAACTCTATGAACTCAAACAGTATTTTGACTATAATCAATACGGTGCCGCCCCCGTTATGGGCGTTGCAAAGCCTGTTCTCAAAACTCACGGAAGTGCAAAAGCAGACGCTGTTGTTACCGCCATTAAATCTGTCATAGACTTCACAAGCACAGATGTTATCGGCAAGATTGAACAAAATATTACATCTATGAAGAAAAAAGGTGAATCCGAACAATGAAAGAACTTGAAAAAAAAATAGGCTATACCTACAAAAATATCTCTTATCTTGAAAATGCCCTCACCCACTCCTCTTATGCCAACGAAAACAAACACGGCACTAAAAGCAATGAACGACTTGAATTTCTCGGTGACGCTGTTTTAAGCATGGTTGTTTCCGACTATATATACAAAAATTGCCCCAATCTCCCCGAAGGCGACTTGTCCAAACTGAGAGCGTCCCTTGTATGCGAAAAAAGCCTTTGCAGATTCTCAAAATCCCTCGGTGTCGGCAAATATCTCAAACTCAGCCACGGTGAACATAATCTCAAAGGCAATGAACGCCCCTCTATCCTTGCAGACGCTTTTGAAGCAATTATTGCCTCTATCTATCTTGACGGTGGTATGGAACAGGCAAGAAAATTTATTCTTTCCTTTGTCGAGCCTGAAATTAAAAACCCCAAACCAAAGGCTTTCAAGGACTACAAGACAACTTTACAGGAAATTATTCAGAAAAATCCCGAAGAACGTCTTTCATACGTTCTCACGGGCGAGCAAGGTCCCGACCATGACAAACACTTTTTTGTGGAAGTTCACCTTAACAGCAACGTCATCGGCAAGGGCGGCGGCAGAAGCAAAAAAGAGGCTGAACAGCAGGCTGCCCGTGAAGCATTGGAGTTGATGGGATATTGAAACATTCTAATATATCTATATTTGTACCGCATAACGGCTGTCCGAATGCCTGCACTTTCTGCAATCAGCGTGAAATCACGGGACAATCCTATCAGCCTACCCCTCAAGATGTTATCAATGCCGTCAATATCGCCCGTCGGTATTCCGATACCAAAAATACCGAAATTGCCTTTTTTGGCGGCAGTTTTACGGCTATTCCACGTGACTATATGCTTTCACTTCTTAAAGCCGCTTATCCTTTTATAAAAAGCGGTGAATTTTACGGTATCCGCCTTTCCACAAGACCCGACTGTATCAATGAAGAAATTCTTGATATTCTCAAATCCCACGGTGTCACATCTATCGAACTCGGTACCCAAAGTATGTGTGATGACGTTCTTACGGCTAATAAAAGAGGTCATTCCTCTGCTGACAGCATCAATGCTTCTCTGCTTATCAAAAAATACGGCTTTTCTCTCGGCTTGCAGATGATGACGGGCTTATATCAAAGCTCCGACGAAAAAGATATTTACACCGCTCATAAAATAGCCGATTTACAGCCCGATACCGTGAGAATTTATCCTACAATCGTCATGCGTGGAACGGAACTTGCCGAACTTTATCAAAACGGCTTATATACCCCTCAGACACTTGAAACAGCCGTTCCTTTGTGTGCGGAACTTCTGCAATTTTTTGAAGAAAAACATATCAATGTAATCCGTCTTGGCCTGCACGACAGTGACAGCCTTAAACAAAATATGCTTGCGGGTGCTTATCACCCTGCTTTTCGTGAACTCTGCGAAAGTGAAATTCTTTTTAAAAATACTCTCTCACTTCTCAAAAGTCACGGCATTTCAGGCGGTACTGTTGAATTTTCCGTCAACCCGAAATCCGTTTCGAGATTTGTCGGTCAAAAAAAATGCAATCTTCAAAAGCTTACAGATATGGGAATTACTCCCGTTATCCGTCAAAATAACAATCTTTCAAAATATGAATGTGAAATTAGGAATGAGGAATGAAAAATGAATGTGTCATTCCTAATAATTATGCATTATGCATTCTGAATTATGAATTATCAAAAGGGTGAGTGTGTGAAACTTAAAGGACTTGAAGTGCAGGGATTTAAAACTTTTCCCGATAAAACAAAACTTGACTTTACAAACGGCATTACTGCTGTTGTCGGTCCGAACGGCAGCGGTAAAAGCAATATAAGCGACGCTATCCGCTGGGTGCTCGGAGAACAGTCCGCAAAAGCTCTGAGATGTTCAAAAATGGAAGATGTCATTTTCAACGGCACTCAGCAGCGTAAAAAAACAGGCTATGCACAAGTGACTTTATCCATTGACAACTCGGACAGAACTCTCCAATTTGACGGTGATGAAGTTGCCGTGACAAGACGCTTTTACCGCTCGGGCAACAGTGAATATCTTATCAATAATACTGCTGTACGTTTACAGGACATTCATGAGCTTTTCATGGATACAGGTCTTGGGCGTGACGGCTATTCATTGATAGGTCAAGGCAAAATAGATTCTATCGTATCTTCTAAAAGCGAGGACAGACGTGAAATTTTTGAAGAAGCGGCAGGCATTTCCCGTTTCAGATACAAAAAGGCTGACGCTGAAAAACGTCTTGACAAGGCGGAAGAAAATCTTGTCCGCCTGCGTGACATCATGTCGGAATTGGAAGGGCGTGTAGAACCCCTGCGTGTGCAGTCCGAAAAAGCAAAAGCCTATCTTGCCTATGCGGAAGAAAAACGTGGTCTTGAAATCGCTTTATGGCTCAGAACTCTTGAAAAATCTGCACAACAGGTGCGTGAACAGGAAGATAAAATTTCCGTTGCCAAAACGCAATACAACGATATTGAAAAGGCTCTCCAAAACATTCAATCGCAAAGTGAAAATATCTTTTCAAAACAAAGCGACTGCAATTCAAAAGCTGATGAACTCCGTGAAAAAATCTCCGAATGCGATAATCTCTATTCGGAAAAATCTTCGGAAACATCTGTTTTAAAAAATGACATTCTCCACAATGAGCAAAATACAGAACGCATAAAATCGGATATTTTATCTGTAAAAGAAAGTGAAAAGCTGATTGCAGACGAAATTGCACAAAAACAGAAAAACATTTCCGAAAGTGAAAAATCCCTTTCGGTAAAGAAAGCCGAACTGAGTATTTATACAAAATCATTAGATTCACTCAAAAATGAAGAAAACAAAACTTCTTCACAGCTTGACGCTGTCAATGCGGAGATTTCCGAACTTTCCGAAAATTCCGCTAATGCAAGAATTTCTTACATGACCGCCTCATCTTCCATCAGCGAAATCACCACAAGAATGGAAACCGTTGAAAATACCGTGAAAGCCCGTTCTTCACAGAAATCCACTCTCAAAAATATTATTTCCGATTATGAAACAATGCTTTCGGAGTGTACCGAAAATATCAACGAACTTTCCAACAAAATAACTGAAAGTGAAAATTCCCTTAACTCCCAAAAAGCCGACTGCGACAGGCTTAAAGCTGATGCAGACAGCCTTTTTCTTGACAGCGAACAGCTTTTCAGAAAAGCCAAAATGCTGGAAGAATTGGAAAGAAATTTGGAGGGTTTTCTCCAAAGTGTCAAAATTATCCTGCGTGAAGCTCAAAAAGGCACTCTCTACGGCATACACGGGGCTGTTTCAAGAGTGATAAAAACTTCCCCCGAATATAATACTGCCATTGAAATCGCTCTCGGTGCTGCTATGCAAAATGTCGTTGTGTCAGACGAAAATTCCGCAAAAGCCGCTATTGCCTATCTGAAAAAAATCAATGGCGGTCGTGCAACTTTCCTCCCCGTAAACATTATACAGCCCCGTTCCCTTAATGAAACAGGTCTTGAAAATTGCAGGGGATTTGTCGGTATCGCTTCAAACCTCTGTTCATGTGATG
>Ga0310695_10011545_pt1 | contig 12599 bp, 6 predicted proteins | sample RumenRJG_04DNA_FD_203882 | JGI IMG/M metagenome (GOLD analysis project Ga0310695, IMG submission 203882) | Bovine rumen microbial communities from Lethbridge, Alberta, Canada - RJG_04 (v2) (version 2) | ecosystem: Host-associated > Mammals > Digestive system > Stomach > Rumen | place: Canada...
TATGGCGTGGACATTTCACTTATCAGCGGACGGGTATCCTACAACCTCAGACACGGATAAGCGTCCACGCTTTTTTCGTGTCTGTTTGTTTGTGGTTTACCTGTATTCTCCGATAAGTGCTTTTGCCTAAAGCTATAAGCGCAAAGAATGCCAGAAAAAGAGACTTGTCCTTCCTGTATTGATATCAGGGAGGATGACCTGTCGGCTATATCACCAGAGGTATTGGCTACACTCTTGCGTGATCATACCACAGGGCGCAACATCTTCTGGGCTACTCATGACTATGAGGCGCTTGGAAGTGCATACGATTATCATGCCCAGATATTGCCTGAACTGATTACAGGTGAGCATGGGATGGTGATCCGTCCTCGTGTGCTCAAATCAAAGGAGAATCAGACGGATCGTGCCAAGGATATGGCAGAGGTGTTCACACCCTCATGGGTCTGCAATGCCCAGAACAATCTCGTGGATGAAGCATGGTTTGGCAGAAAGGATGTCTTCAATGTAGAAGATAGCGAAAACCACACGTGGAAAGCAACAACCGAAAAGATTGAGTTCCCAGACGGTAAGACATGGAAAGACTATGTAAAGGCCACCCGTATGGAAATGACCTGTGGCGAAGCACCTTACTTAGTAAGTCGTTATGACACAACCACAGGCGAATCAATACCTCTGCAACAGCGAATAGGCTTACTTGATAGAAAATTGAGGGTAGTGTCAGAGAATACAGAGACAAGTTGCGACTGGCTCGATTGGGCACAGACAGCCTATATGAATACGTATGGTTTTGAATGGCAAGGTGACAACCTGCTATTGGCTCGTGAAGCACTGCTTTGGACTTTCATCGAAAACTATCAAGCCAAGTTTGGCAAGGCTCCACTTCTTAAGTCCATCAACTACATTGCCTATATCGTTTCCTGGAACATCTGGCAGATGGATGGCCTGAAGGGTGTTGTGCCAGATTCCTGCAAAAACGGTATAACTGAGAAAATCCAGACTCTTTTCGGAGAAGAAGAACAGACGGTAAACTGTCTTGGTTGCCAGCAGGATGATTTGCGCAGACATAATGGTATCTATTGTCTCATTCGAGACTGGCCGAACAACAAGAAAAAAATACGATTTATTGACCTCATCAAACGATAAAGACCTATGGCTACATTCGAATCCTCATTAAAATCACGCCTCATCTACATCTTCGCCATTGGCGATGACTGGCATAAGGATTGTCTGAAGATAGGCGAAACGACCTTGGAGGAGGATAACGGAGACCTCTTGGCTCCCAATGATCCCCTTCTGCAAAAAGCAGCTCGCAATCGCATTGACCAATACACCAAAACAGCTGGTATTGCCTATCAGCTGTTGCATACAGAACTGACCATCTACATCAAAGGTGGAACAGTATGCTCATTCAACGATAAGCAGGTACATGCCGTATTGGAGCGCAGTGGTATCAAAAAGAAAGTCTTTGATACGGTAAAAGGTGCTAACGAGTGGTATTGCTGTGACTTGGAAACAGCTAAGAATGCCATCCGTGCCGTGAAGAATGGACAGACCAGTCTGAAGCCTGGTGATATCTCGACAGAACAGACGCCTATTGTGTTCCGTCCTGAACAGACAAAAGCCATCGAGCAGACCATCAAACAATTCAGGAAAAGCAATCAGATGCTCTGGAATGCCAAGATGCGTTTTGGTAAGACGCTCTCAGCTTTGGAGGTGGTGAAACGTGAAGAATTCACACGCACGCTTATCTTAACCCATCGTCCTGTGGTGGATGAAGGATGGTTTGAGGACTTCAATAAAATTTTCTATAATCGAAAGGATTATCACTATGGCTCCAAGAACAAAGGAGAACTGTTCGGAAATCTCGAACGGTTGGCTGCGAAAGGTGATAAATACGTCTATTTCACTTCCATGCAAGACCTTCGAGGGTCTGATCTCGTAGGTGGTAAGTTTGAAAAGAATACTGAGATATTTGATGCGCCTTGGGACTTCCTGATTGTAGATGAAGCCCATGAGGGCACACAGACTGAATTAGGTAAGAACGTCGTCAATGAACTCATCAAGCAAAATACTAAGGTCTTACGCCTTTCAGGTACACCCTTCAACTTGCTTGATGACTATAGTGAGGATGAAATCTTTACTTGGGATTATGTGATGGAACAGCGCGCTAAAGCAGAATGGGATTTAACTCACATGGGCGATCCTAACCCTTATGAATCGCTGCCTGCCATCAATATCTATACTTACGATTTGGGTAATCTGATGAGTGAGTATGTAGAGGATGAGAAAGCATTTAACTTCCGTGAGTTCTTCCGCACCAAGGACGATGACACCTTAGTTCATGAAAAGGATGTGCTTCATTTCCTTGACCTGCTTTGCAAGGACGATAAAGAAAGCCTCTATCCCTACAGCTGCGATGTGTTCCGCAAGATTTTCCGTCATACGCTCTGGGTGGTACCTGGTGTGAAGGCTGCAAGGGCCCTGAGTGCCAAACTGAAGGCACATCCTATATTCAGTGCTTTTACGATAGTCAATGTGGCAGGAAATGGTGATGAGGACGAGGAAAATGCAGAGGCACTGAAAATGGTGAATGATGCCATTGGTCCTGATCCAGATGAGACCTATACCATCACATTGAGTTGCGGACGCCTGACAACTGGTGTGAGTATCAAACCTTGGACTGCAGTATTTATGATGGCAGGTTCATTCAGCACCTCAGCAGCCCAGTATATGCAAACCATCTTCCGTGTTCAGACACCATTCACTTGTCATGGACGGATGAAGGAACAATGCTATGCCTTCGACTTTGCACCAGATCGCACACTGAGAGTATTGGCAGAAACAGCCAAAGTGAGTGCCAAGGTGGGTAAGCAGACAGACGAAGACCGCAAGATATTAGGCGACTTCCTGAACTTCTGCCCAATTATCTCAATTGATGGCTCTCAGATGAAGCCTTACGATGTCAACAAGATGATGGGCCAGCTGAAGAAAGCCCAGATAGAAAAGGTGGTGCAGTGCGGTTTTGAGGATGGAGCACTCTATAATGATGAACTGTTGAAGTTGACGGAAGTAGAACTGAAGGACTTCGATGAGCTGAAGAAAACCATTGGTGCGACGAAGGCGATGGGTAAGACTGGTGACATTGATGTCAATAATCAAGGGTTTACCAACGAGCAATACGAAGAGAAAGAGCGCCTGGAGAAGAAACCTAAGAAAGAACGTACACCTGAGGAGCAAGCCCGACTAGACGAGTTGAAAGCCATGAGCAATCAGCGTCGCAATGCCATCAGTATTCTTCGTGGTATCAGTATTCGTATGCCTCTGCTGATCTATGGTGCAGAGTTGAAGAACGAGGAAGAAATCACCATCCATAATTTCGCTTCACTGATTGATGACCAGTCTTGGGAGGAGTTTATGCCGAAGGGTGTAGATAAGGAGAAGTTTGAGAAGTTCAAGAAGTACTACGAACCAGATATATTCCGCGAGGCAGGCAAGCGCATCCGTGAAATGGCTCGTGCTGCAGATAAGTTCACCATTGAAGAACGTATCGAGCGTATTGCCACCATCTTCAACACCTTCCGCAATCCCGATAAGGAAACCGTCTTAACACCTTGGCGAGTGGTCAATATGCACATGAGTGATTGTTTGGGCGGCTGGTGTTTCTGGGATGAGGACTTTAAACAGATGCTTTCTGTTCCTCGCTATGTGGATCAAGGACAAGTAACAAAAGATGTGTTCCGTACGGATGCCCACATCCTAGAGATCAATTCAAAGAGTGGTCTTTATCCGCTCTATGTAGCCTATAATATATATAGGAGTAGGGTGGAAGAAGCCAAGAAGAAATATGGTGAGGTAGGTATAGGCTTTGCCAAGAGCCTTTGGGATGCAACGATAGAAGAAAATATCCTCGTGGTATGCAAGACTCCAATGGCAAAGAGTATCACTAAACGTACCCTTGCAGGCTTCCGTGATACAAGGGTCAACGCACAGTATTATAAGAACTTAATAGAAAACATTTCAGAACGCCCAGAGGCTGTTGTCAACACCTTACGTGATGGCAAGCACTTCTGGAAAATCAACAATAATCCAAATATGAAATTAGACGCAATAGTAGGCAATCCGCCGTATCAGGAAGAAGGAATAAGTACGCGTAAAGCTCCCGTGTATCATTTATTCTATGACTTGGCTTTTAAGTTATCCAAGAAAACAACGTTAATCACTCCTGGTCGTTTCCTTTTTAGAGCAGGACAGACTCCTAATGAATGGATGGACAAAATACTTAATGACAAGCATTTTAAAGTTATTAAATATTTCCAAAAATCTATGGATGTTTTTCCGACTGTTGATATCAAAGGTGGTGTTGTAATAACATACAGAGATGCAGACAGTGATTTTGGAAATATCGGGTTCTTTTCTCCATACAAACAACTGGTTTCTATTTACAACAAAGTATCTTCTTATAAAGGAGTTAAATTGGGAGCATTTAGTGATATAGTGTCTTCGCAAGGAATTTATAAATTTGAAGAAAAGCTGTTAATGAGTTTCCCTGAAATAGAAGAAGTACAAGGAAAAGGAACCGCATTGAAAATTACATCAAATTCATTTGAGCAATTAACAAATTTGTTCACAGAGAATAAGCAAGAAGATTCAATTCAGATATTAGGACGTTGTAATAATCGTCGCATATATAAGTGGATTAAAAGATCCTATATTCAATCATGTGATTTTTGCGAGAAATATAATGTATTCGTAACGGAAGCAAATGGAACTGGAGCAATTGGAGAAATACTCAGCACACCTATAATTGGTATGCCGATGACGGGTCATACTGATACTTTTATCAGCGTAGGTAAGTTTGATACTCTTTATGAAGCTGAAGCATGTCTAAAATACATCAAGACAAAATTCGCTCGTGCTTTGCTTAGTACTCTGAAAGCAACACAGCATAATCCGCGCGATACTTGGTTTAACATTCCTCTTCAAGATTTTACAGATAACAGCGATATTAATTGGAAAGAATCTATTGAGTATATTGACCAAGAACTCTACGCCAAGTATGGTCTTACAGATGAAGAAATCGCCTTTATCGAGTCGATGATTAAACCGATGGAATAATAAAAAAAGTTAAAATTGTGAGGGGTGCCCTGCGATTTGGGACAGGTGCCTGCTATATTTGCGCTGTGTTATTTGAAAATTGTAGTGTTATGATATATTGGATTATAGTTATTCTAGTCATCATTGCAATCATGAGGAGTGTATTGAAGGAAAAGTGATAAAATAATCCCTTTTTATTGTGTATCTCATAAAAAAGCACTATCTTTGCATTTATAATAACTAAAAATATTTGTCGATTAACTGATTTGACATGAGTAAATTCATCGTAGGTAACAGAGTTAAAAACACTCGCACTGGTGAGTTGGGGTATGTAGTTAAAGTATTACCCCCTCATCGTGGAACCCAGATGTATCGGATTAAGTATGACAATCGTGAAATAGAGAACACAGAGCGTAGTGTTAATCTTATGTTGGATGTGAATCTTAGCGATCCTTTTGAACGTGTGCGTCAGAATATATTTGGACATTACACAGAGTATCTGAAAGATAATACGACTTTTAAGATCAGAAGTTCAAACAATAGCACAATTTCTTCACTTAAAGCATCTAAAACCCTCTTCAAACCTTACCAGTTCAAGCCATTGCTTAAATTTCTATATTCCGACAGTAGGCGTGTACTCATTGCTGATGAAGTAGGTCTTGGTAAAACAATTGAGGCGGGCCATATCATGCTTGAACTTAAAGCAAGAGGTGAATTCCGTAATGCGCTTGTTGTATGTCCAATGGCTCTAAAGGAGAAATGGACAACAGAACTTAATGAGAAGTTTGGTTTAGATTTTATCAATATCGACGATACAGACCATCTTATCCATGAGTTGCGTCATCACCCAGGCTATGTTAAGGCTGTGATAAATTACGAGAAACTTTATAACAAGGAGCTCATTGCCTTTGTTGAAGAAAGACAGATAAAGTTCAGTATGATTGTATGTGATGAATCGCATAGACTTCGTAATGATGGAACTCAATTGTACAAAGGAGCTGCTAAGATAATGCCTCTTGGCGATAGTGTGATTTTTATGTCAGCTACTCCTATTATGCTTAATAGAGATAATCTCTATAACCAACTTCATCTGCTCGATCCCGATATTTACGACAGACGAGAAGTGTTTCTGAATAACGCACAACTTAACGAGCCATTCGTATTAGCTTTGAGTCAGTTAAAAGATGGTGTAAAGTGGACTGAAATTAGGAAACAGCTCATAGAGGCTGAGGCAGTTACTTATAACACGATTGGCGATGTTTCGACTCCTGTTAGAGTTAATATCAATGACTATTTCAGTGATTATCCTGTATATCAGGAGATTATTAAAGACCTTTCTTCTGAGGAGTCTAATACGCTCAGGGCTAAGATTCAATACAATCTGGCAGAGATGAGTCCTATGAGTACCATATTTTCTAGAACAAGAAAATCTGATGTAACTCAGGACTGGTCGCAAGCAGAACGAAATACAGTTTCCTTGAGAGTTGATTTAAGCGAAACAGAAAAACACTTTTTCGATCAGCATATTGAACATTATATCATAAGCAAAGGTGGCGAGGTAATTTATGATGAATATGATAGGCCCCAAGCTGGAGCCTGGGGGCTTGTTACTATAAAGCGCCAGTTGGCAAGTAGTATATGGGCCACTATCAGCGATAATGACCAGCTAGACTGTGGAATTGATGAATTTGAGGATTACGAAGATGTTAAGGTTGGCGCATTATTAAAGATTATTAATGACGCTTTTAGTAAAGGCAAAAGAAAGATTATAGTTTTTGCCATTTTCAAGAAAACCATCAAGTATCTCAATATCAGATTGAAGAAGGCTGGTTATAATCCAGTAATGATATATGGTGACTCTAAGATTAACAAGTTTGAGGTACTGGAGCAGTTTAGAACTGAGGAGAACATTGATGTGCTTTTGTCTTCAGAAGTTGGTAGCGAGGGTCTTGACATGCAGTTCTGTAACTGCCTGGTAAACTATGATCTCCCATGGAACCCTATGGTGGTTGAGCAGCGAATTGGTCGTATCGACAGATTTGGACAAGAGTCTCCAAAGGTGAACATTTACAATATCGTTGTTATGGATACCATTGTCGAGGATATCTTCTCACGTTTGCTCGACAGAATAGGAATCTTTAGGAGTTCAATTGGTGATTTAGAGGCTATTCTCGACAAAGAGCTCGAACAAGATGGAAAGAGGATCTCCATCAAGCAGGCTTTGAAATCTATCCAGAACGATTACTATTCGGATAAACTCACCAAAGAAGAAGCCGAAAAGAAACAAAGAAATATTGCGCAGGCTATTGAGAATGAAAAGAAGACTATAGAAGAATTGGAAAAAGGTCTTACCAATACGCTTACCAATGACTATTATTTCCAGAGCCAGATAAAGAAAATTGAAAACAATAATGCCTATGTTACCAGCAATGAGCTCCACAAATTCATCATACAACTGGTAAAAGATTGTCTTACAACATGCTCGTTGGAAGAATCGGATAAGAAAGGTATTTATTACTTCAGAATACCCAAAAGTGATCCTGCTGCACTTAGACGTTTTTTAAACGATAACATTCCAGCTGATGAAGACAGCAAGAAGTTATTTGCAAGTTATCTGGCAGAACTAAGGGATAGGTTAGAATTGAAATTGACTTTTGATCAGGAGTTAGCTTTTAAAGACAAGAGTCTTACATTCATTAATATCTATCACCCCATTATCCAGGCTGGTGTGATAATGTATGAAAAGACAGCAGATAAGTCGCGTAGAACATTCTTCTTTGAGATGGATGCCTCGCAAATGCCAGAAGAGATAAAGGCAGGATGCTATCTGCTGGCAATATTTAAGATTTGTGTGAACAGGTTGGTATTTGATAAGAATGTGGAAACTGATTCCCTTTATCCCATATTGTACGACTTGCATGAGGATAAAATAGTTGAAGACTATGAGTTGGCTGAGAAATTTATGGGTAAAGCTCAGATATATGGTAGGTACGCTCCATTTACGGAAGATTTGAGGATAGAACCTGAAGTTATCGACTGCATAGAATACGATCTGAAAGAGGAGGTTGATAAATATGTGGAAGGATACCACGCAGACCAACTTATGCGCATCGAAAACAATAAGAAAATGCGATATCAGCAGACAGAACAATATTATGAGACGCGTATTGCTAATGCTAAACGGAATATTAAGAATCAGGAGGAGATAATAGAGACAGCAGTATTATTAAATGATGTCGAGATGCGGAGTAAGGCTGAGCGTATCTTGCCACCTATGAGAGGTGCTCTCCAAAATTTGATTCAACAACGAGATGATGAGTTGGAGAAGATAAATAGAGATGTACAATTTAAAGTGACTGATGAAGTGAAGTCTTTGAATCTTGTAAAAATAGTGTAGCCTATGGATGAGATTAGGGTAGGATTGGATTTTGGCACTCATCAAACGAAGATTTGTGTTAGCAGGATTCCAGACGAGGGTCATGGCGTGCCTGAATATGAATTCTTTCAGTTTGTTGATCAAAAGGGTGAGGTGCAATATTTTATACCTTCTGTTGTTCAAATTAATAAGGACAATACTTTGTCGTATGGGTATGTGGACCCTAAAAATGAGAAGGATTGTATGCCTTTGCCTCGTATGGAAGTAGTTAATTATGTAGATATAGGTGATATAGAAGATGCAGCAGAAGAACTTTATTCAAAGTATACTGTAGGAGAAGATGATGAAGATGAGAGCAAAGCTGTTTTAAAAGAGATGCTCAGAAATAAATGTGAGATTGATAAGAGTACATACAAAGTACGGTCTGAGAAAGCCCAGGCTAAATACGACGAAGAAATGTCTGCCTACAACAAGGATAAAAATCTATTTCGCTATTTCAAACAAGCTACTTTTGCCGAATATCCTTGGGAATGCAAAATTGAACCAGAAGTTCTTTGCGTCTGGTATATTGCCTATATTATTTTCTTGTTGGAAGATAGATATCCTGAAGGCTTTGCCATCAATATGGGTGTACCCACAGATGACAAGAATTACCATCAAAAGCAAGAATTAGGGACTCGAATCTTATTGACTGCTTACCATCTCGTAGAAGAAGTGTATCACCAAGACTTAAGAGCTTTCTTAAAAGAAAAGGTCAATGATTTGATAGGGAAAACGTTTTTGTTGCCTTTCTCTGAAGATGAAAAGGAGTATAACAGAATTAATATATTTCCAGAAGCCTATGCAAGTCTCATAGGCTTAACTTCGAGGGGTAAACTTTCTGAGGGCATGAGCATTAATGCTGATATTGGTGGAGGTACCACTGATATTTCTTTCTTCATAGTTAAAAACAGAACACCTCATATCTATAAATATTGGTCCATACCATGTGGATTAAATTATATTGCAGAGATGTCTGGATTCGACTATTCAGAGAAGGATTTCGTGAAGAATGCACACAAAGACATTATTGCGAAGTTTAATAAGAAGAAAGAAGATATAGTTTATAACCTGGAGAGGAATCTTATTGAAATGGTTAGGGAGCGAGGCATCCTTAAATCAAACTTAATTAAAGCCCTTAAAGATAGGATATTGGTTTATAACGGAGGTGGAAGTACTTATTCGCAGATATCAACTCCTATCAACCTGTTTTCGGATGTTAAAGTTGCTGATGCTGATTTATGGTCAGAAGAAATAGTTAAGGATAAGACTAAGGTTGGCAAATTGTTTAATCTGCTTACGACTGCTTACGGACTCTCTGTCTCAGAAGATGACAGTGAAGTGGTTCTCCGTGATTTTGATAATCTTTTATCTTCATATAAAAAAGTTGAAAGTAATGAAAGGTCAGAAATTGATAAAGACGTTTGCTGATAAAGACTGTAATGTCTATAATCTAATAAAGGCAAATGGCGAGGACTCATATTTTATGGAGGTCTTGTATTACTATGTACGCAGGTCTCTTTTGAGGGCAGATTTTGATTTGTCAGAATATGAAGCCTTTACCATTAATGGTAAATATTTCGGTTTTAAATTGGAAGTCAACTTTGGCAGTGCATACAATAACGTTATTCAATCATTAAGCTTTGCTTTGTCTGTACGAGCTTTAATGTTAAACCCGAGCTATTTGCAGTATTGCTATGATAGTCGTCTCTTGTTTTTCACGATGACGGAATACCTATCCTGGGAATCTCATCGTATCATCCTGGAATGCATCAATGATGAAGATTTCCGTTTTATCTATCAAATGATAGTAGATACGAAAGACAAGGGAAAAGTTGATGATAAAAATAAGCAATTATTTGAGGAAAAGACAATCCGTCCTGAATTTCACCATTTGGAAGACTATTGTAAACTCATGGCAAAAGATCCGGAATATAATGGTAAATCAGTCATCAAGAATAATGCCTACTTATGTAGTGATATTGAAGAATTTACAATAACCAAAGCAATAGATTACGTTGGTGATACTGTATTCGCATATTGTGATAATCTTAAGGAAATCAGATTCGAGAGGAAAGTACTCTTTGGTAAATTCCCTATTATCGAATGTAAGAATCTTCAAAGGATCATTGTTCCTACAGAATTTCTGGATTACTATAAAGCAGAATTGGCCTATTATAAATATATTATTTGCGACCAAGAGCATTTAATTGAAATAAAGGAGGAAGAAAAGTGCTCTCATGTGGAAACCGTAGAAAAAGTCGATAATTCCGATGATCTTGAAATTGAGCATGTTTATGTGGATTCATTATCTGCAGACCCATATGTAGAAACAGAAGAAGCTCCGGATGCACTTATTGATTATAGCAAAATTGGAGAAATATTTGAAAAAAAGGCATCATCGTATAAGTACTTTTGGTTCTTATCAATAATATCATTAGCCAATGAACGCAACCAATTAAAGGTTACATACAAGGATATTGTAATCAGAATGGCAGCCATGGCATGGCCTATGATTTTTGAAGATGAAATCAATCTGGGAAAAAGAGATATGATTTCCCAATATCTTTCCGCTGTTGAGAAGGCAACAAAGCTGATTCCTGCTGCAACAAGTAAAGTTGTAGAAAACTATCTAACACAACATTATCAATCGCAAGGAATTGATCGTATATTATCTCCCTTGCTGAAAAATGTACCATATAGATTCCTTTCTCCATGGGTTAGGTACACTTCTGATGATGATGTTATTATGGAGTCAAATAGGAGAGATTTTTCAGGGCTCTATGCTTTGAATAAAGAAGGTATCTTGTTAAACGAGACTTGGTGGAATTACATACAGGAGAACTATCGAGATATTTGCAAACAAGCAATAGATTCTTTTGAAGATTACCTTAAAGATAATAATAATGGTATGGCTCTATTAAAATTTAAGGTTGGCGGTGTTGCCTTTATTGGTAAAACTTAGTTGTTTAATTTGTAAATATGCATATGAATAACCAGATAGATATCAGTCCAAGGAAGCAGCAGCTGAAGGAGGAATACGAACGCCTGCAGCGACAGTATGCTGATCTCATCACAAAACGTGATGACTTGCTGCTGCAGGAGGGGCCTCGTTTGGAAGCCATTTATATGGAAACCATTGGGCAGCTTCAATATGAGGAACTGTGTCTGCAATATGATATTGCCCTTCTGAAACTGGAGCGTGATCTCCTGCAATCATTTCTTAATAGGGGTGAAGAGCCTGATGTTGATATCGTGACTGAGCAGGTGGAAAAGACTGCACAGACATATAACGAGAATATTCATCGCCAGGAGGAGAAAATAAAACAGGCGAAGACTTACATCGAGGAACATAAGGAAGAGAACACCAAAGATAAGGATGCAGAGAAACTGGAGCTGAAGCAATTATATAAACGATTGGTGCATAGGCTTCATCCCGATTTGCACCCTGAACAGACGGAGTGGGAAAGGGAACTCTTCCTTAGGGTACAAGAGGCATACAGAAATGGGGATCTGGATAAACTTCGTCAGTTGGAAGAGGAACTTAACGCTGGCATGCCGTTTACGTCTGTGGAGAGTGATACCATTGAGGATTGGGAAGAGCGGGTCAAGAAACTGAAAGAGCAGATCGCTGCCATTAAGGATGAGATAAAGAAGATAGAAAACTCGTTTCCCTTCACTTATCGTAAGAAACTGTATGATCAAGAGTGGATTTCTGCTAAACAGGAGGAGATTCGAGTGCGTATAGAGCAGCTTCAGGCAGAGAAGGATAGGCTGGAAAAGATAGTGGAGATTTTAAGAAAACAGGCGAATGGAGAACCAGATAGTTAAGATCAGTCCGGAGTTGCTGGAGATGATGGGCTCCAAGTTGCCTAACAGCCTTCAGCCTTTCAGCAGGGAGATTTTCTTGCTTGATATCGTTGTGGCAGGAACGACATATTGCCAGAAGATACATAAGGTTTATCCTCATTTGGAAAAGGGACTTGTTTTGAAGATGCAACGTATGCCTCAGAATAAGCATGATGAGAATGCGATAGCCATATTCTATGAGAAGATAAGGATTGGCTATGTACCCCGTGAGTTGAATCTG
>Ga0310695_10011550_pt1 | contig 12595 bp, 8 predicted proteins | sample RumenRJG_04DNA_FD_203882 | JGI IMG/M metagenome (GOLD analysis project Ga0310695, IMG submission 203882) | Bovine rumen microbial communities from Lethbridge, Alberta, Canada - RJG_04 (v2) (version 2) | ecosystem: Host-associated > Mammals > Digestive system > Stomach > Rumen | place: Canada...
ATTGGTCCAGCTGGTTTTCAAATGCTAATAAAATTGCAAGTGACTTCTGATTGCTTCTTCCGGCCCTTCCGCTCTGCTGCCAGGTTGACATCATTGTTCCGGGAAAACCTGAGATAATTACAGCATTAAGGGATCCTATATCTATTCCAAGCTCCAGAGCATTGGTACATGTAACACCCAAATATTTTCCTGACTTTAAGCCGTCCTCTATTTCACGTCTCTCTTCAGGCCTGTAACCTGCACGATATGCTGCAATACGGGAGTTGTCCAGCTTACCGTCAGTCAGTTTTGCATCCTTTTTGGACCACATGGCAATCAGTTCAGTAATTTTTCGTGAAACGGTAAAGCATAATGTCTGAATGTTTTTAAGCATCAGATATCTGAAGATGTCTGCCGTTACAACGTGAATTGACGGAGCTGACGATTCAGCGGAATTTCTGTAATTTTTAAATGGATTGAATAAAATGAAATCCTTTTCACCACTAGGTGACGTATCATTGTCCACCAGTGTAAATTCCTCACCGGTCAACTTGTTTGCAAGCTCCAGAGGATTTGCAAGCGTTGCTGAAGACAATATAAACTGAGGATCAGACCCGTAAAAGTTGGCTATCCTTTTAAGTCTCCTGATTAGAAATGCAACATTCGAACCGAAAACTCCCCTGTAATAATGAGCCTCATCAATTACAATATACTTTAAATTGCGATAGAATCTCTCCCACTGATGATGCCATGACAGAATCAGATGAAGCTGGTATGGATTGGTCAGTATAACTCTTGACTTCTGGCGGATATTGTATCTCTGGGACTTTGGAGTGTCTCCATCATAGGTTCTTGGCTTGATGTCTATTCCCAAATCGCTTTCCAAATCCTTCAATACATTCAACTGGTCATTTGACAACGCCTTAGCCGGATAAATATAAAGAGCTGTTGCCTTTTCATCCTCAATAAGAGAATCCATAATGGGTAGATTGAAAGCGAGAGTCTTTCCCGAAGCAGTGGTCGTTGTAAGAATGACATTTTCATCTCTTTTTATAGCTTCATATGTATCTGCCTGATGATTATACAGTTTGATGTCTTTAGAGTCAAGATAATCAACGATTGTGTCATTCAAGTCAGGTATTTTTTTGAAACTGGCCTTTTTAGCAGGTATAGTTTCAACATGAGCAATGTGGTCTCTAAACCTAACATCATTTTTAAATGCATCAATCGGAGAATCTAACATAATAATCAATAAAATTAGTTATATAGATATTATATTGTTTGAATGTAATATTTAAAATTATTGTGAATATTTATTACTTGTCAAATGCTCTCTCAATTAATTTATTAACTATTAAAAAAATAAATAAAATATAATAAAAAAACTAGGGATTACAATGATTAGTTATGAGGAATTTGAAGATATAGTAGTGAATATTTTAAAAAGAGATATTTCATCTAACCATGACCAACAAGAAGCTATTCTTTCAAAAGCAAATGAAGGACTTTTTATTGTAGCAGGTCCTGGATCTGGAAAAACAACTGTAATCGTGCTTAAGATATTGAAATACATTTTTGTAGATGACATTAAGCCAAATGAAATACTTGCAACGACATTTACAAAAAAGGCAGCAGATGAACTCTACTCCCGTATTCTCGGATGGGGTGATGAAATCAAAAACTACCTAATCGACAATGCTGGTGATGATTTTGACCTGCTGATAGCAATCAACAGAATTGATTTTAACCAATTGACTATCGGAACAACAGACAGCATAGCTCAAGAGCTGTTGCGTGTTCACAAGGAACCTGGAACAAACCAGGAAGTAGTTATTGAAGAATTTGTTGCCAAATTCGCAATGGTCAAGATACTGCTAAAAGACAACCGATATCTTGATGAAAACCTTCAGGGATATCTTAAAAGCTTCACCACAAAAGACAAACTCAAAGAAGCTTCCCAAATGAGTGAAATCTTACTTCAGTTTAAAAACAGAATGTATTTCGATCAAATCGATTTTGATGAATTTTATGCCAATGTCAGTGAAGGAGGAGGTGCAAGAATTGCACTTGACTGCATAAAGGAATACGAAGAGGAGCTTAAAAGCAGAAACATTATTGATTTTACAATGCTTGAGTCAAAATTTCTAGACTCACTCAGAAGCGGCAAAATGGATATCTTTTTAGATGACCTGAAAATTATCCTGATTGACGAATATCAGGACACAAACCTGATTCAGGAAGAAATCTACTTTACAATGGCCCAATCAGCAATTGCAAATGGCGGAAGCATTTCAGTTGTAGGTGATGATGACCAATCACTTTACCGTTTCAGGGGAGCAACAGTTGATCTTTTTACAAATTTCAAGTCAAGGGTTAGAGAAAAACTTGGAATTGACGTCAGGGAAATCAACTTAAGAACCAATTACCGATCCAGCAGAAATATTATCAATCACTGCAATCAGTTTGTTGAGCTTGATGGTGAATACCAGCATGCAAGAGTAGAGGACAAGCCCAAAATCATTGCACCTGACCTTGAAAAGTACAACATGCCAATTTTAGGACTGTTCAGAAACAATCTTCAAATGCTATCCAAAGACCTTGCAAAGCTTGTAAGCGATTTGATTAATAATGGTGAAACTACTTTAAAGGTCAATAGAGTCATTGATGATGAATACTTCAAAAGACTTGAAAGATGCAGAACTCCCGAAGAGTTAAAACAGCTGAAAAAAGACAGTGCAGAAAAGGCCAGAGACATTGATAACATAAGCATCAAATTGGATGAGGAAGAAGGATCAGCATCAGATATGACCTTGTTAACATTTTCACCAAAAGAAATGAAATCAGGAAACCATACTTTAAATGGGCATTTAAGAAACCAGCTGAAAAGATTGAGAAAGCCTATTGAAGTGTTTAACCCTCGCGGACGTGACCTTCAGGAAATTAAAGAAGTTGCAATATTCTGCGGTTTGATGCTTGAATGCATTGATCCCGAATCCAAAATACAAAATTCAGATAAGCAGATTCCAAATCTTGGTAAAAGAAATATGCAACGCTGGAGATATGAAGCAAGAGAATATATTAAATTGAATCCTGAGCCTCACAACCCATTTGATTTGAATACATTCATAATTGACTGGCAGAGAAGAAATCCCAGAGGATATGAAAAATGGCCGAACAGGGCAAATCTGATGGAGCTTGCATATAAGCTCGTTACCTGGCTAGACTTTTTGCAGGAGGATGCAGAGGGAGTGGTTTATCTTGAAGCAATAACACAATCCATTACACAGACAGGATTTTTCAACAAATACTCAGCCAATATCATGTTCACATCCCCTGAAGAGGAAAAAGCATCCATTCTTGAAGCAATATGGAACATTTTCCTGCCTATTGCAACAGGAGACGTGGCAATCGATGAGGCATTGCTTGAAACCCTTCCTTCAAACAGGCTGAATATCATGTCCATCCACCAGTCAAAGGGTTTGGAGTTCCCTATGGTCATTGTTGATGTAGGATCCAAGTTCAAAAATAATGACGTGAGAACCCAAAATCTGAGATTTCCCAAAAAGGAACCCGGCTACACTGTCATGGAGGAAAGCATTAGAAAGTACAGTGAACTTGGAGAAGATGAAAGAAGCGAAAAAGACAAGTCCTTTGATGATTTGACAAGACTTTATTTTGTTGCATTTTCAAGAGCTGAACATATTTTGATACTCGTTGGATTGAACAAGGCCATTGACGGCTATTCATATAAGCAAAAACATAAATCCATACCGAATGTCGCTTTGGGATGGAGCAGAGACGAACATCAGAAAGGATTTAAGGAAATTTATTTAATATAAAAGGGTGAATTTAATGAGATTGTCATCAAAGTCAAAACCGTATATGATTCCTGAATACAGCCTGACCGGAGATTTATTGTCATACCTTACCTGCGGTCTGCAGTACAGATACCAGAATAAGGGAACTCTTCCCCCTTCAATGCCTGTTCAGCTTTGGTTTGGAGAGTTCATTCATGGAGTTATGGAAGAGGCATACATGAAATGGGAAAACGATAAAACACCGTTTCCATGGGATTGGAAAAAAGACATCAGGCCCATTGAAGACATTATTGATTTGAGACTTCAGATTAGAGGTCTTTATCCTCCTGCAAATCATTTCTTTACAATTAACCATCCGGAAATTGAAATGGAAATTGAGGATTTAAACGAATATGACCACAAAAAGCTTGCAAGCGCAAGGGCTGAAAAGGCAATTAACGTGTGGGGTTCAGACCTATTCCCATTGATGGATTCTGCTGAAGTTTTGATAAAGGGTCTTAGGGACATGCCATACACCAAAAACGACAAGCGTTCAAAATATTATGGAATCAACGGAGTGATAGATGTTTTGAGTCTTGTCAACATTAATGAAGACAACAAAATTGTCAAATACCTAAAACAAAACGATGAGTTTAACAAACTTGTCAGTGAATATGGCGAAGACGAATATGAAATTATCATAGACTATAAAGGAATGAAAAGGCCCCCATGTGACGTTTCGGGAAGCGGCAACGAAAACTGGGATTATCATGAAAGACAGATTTTAACATATTCATGGCTTAGGCAAAAGCAGGAAGGCAAAAAGCCAATAGCAGGCATAATCTTTTATCTGAATGAACTTGTACCATCAATCGAGGATTTGAAACTGATAAAAGAAGACCTGTATTACCATCTGACTGATGTAGGTGACTCAGAGGAATACAGAGATGATATTGAACTGATTGAAAACTGGAGCGAAGATGCTGAAATGCCCAAATTAAGTGAAAAATTCAAAATCGACAGATCAATCAGAATCATTCCAATCAATGAAAATAAAATCAATGAAGCGCTGGAAAAATTCGATGATGTTGTTGAAAAGATTGAAACATCAATAATAAAAGAAATAAACGGGAGCAAAATACAGGATGCATGGAATGCTGAGGCAGAAGAGAGAACATGTAGCGCATGCGACTTCAGGACTTTCTGTAAAAATAACAAAAATAAAAACGAAGAGTTTAAAATTCCATAATGATAAACTAATAAATAGGTGAGTAATATGAGTAGTGATTTAGAAAAAAATCAAAAATATGCTGAAGTTATAGCTTCAAAAGTTAAATTGACTTGCAAACCTGTAGCTATGAAACTGATTGAAAGTGAAGATGATGTTCCTGAAGGATTCGAATTAATTGATCAAAAGGTAAGACACTGTGAAATGGTTAGAAAAGCATCACTCGGTGAAAAATTCTATTCCACAGTCGAAGAGCAAATGTGTCTTGGTGGAGCAGGAGCAATCGGATTAAGAGACATGCCTGAAAAATTGGCGAACGGTGAAAAATACTTTTCATTAGGAAGATTCAAGGATTTGGAAACCGCAAAAAGTGTAACTTCAAAACTATCAATTGTTGAAGATAAACACTGGGGAATGATATATGCCCCTCTTGATGAAGCTGACTTTAAGGCAGATGTCATTCAGGTAATAACTGAACCTGTCGGCGGAATGAAACTTGCACAAAGTATCGTTTATTCATCTGGAGATAAAGTCAACCCTAGTTTTGCCGGTATTCAGTCATTATGTGGAGACGCCTTTGCAAATCCATATATTTCAGGCGGATTTAACTTTACATTAGGCTGTGACGGTTCCAGAAAGGCTGCTGATATTAAGGACAATGAAATGACTATCGGCATCAGCGCTGAAAAAATAGATGATGTGATTTCCGGACTTGAATCAATGGCTTAATTCCAGATAATCATCATAATGATTGATATTCAATAACTCTTTTTTATTTTTTTCTTTTATTCCGTAAAATGTATAGCCATCAGCAAATATTTTTCTTAAAATTGGATTTAGATTATCGTCCTCGTTTTCAAGGTATTTCATGAGATTGACTCTTGGAGCTGCAAAAGGCATTCCAAGTCCTTCTGCGGTATCAAGCAAACCTGTCTTTCTTCTTCTCAATATTGAAATTGTATTAAATGGATTTTCACATTTATACAATACATCAATCATTCTGTTGAATGTTTCTGTTGATACGGTTGGCTGGTCTCCGGTAACGCACAGTGCAAAATCTGAGGTCAGATTTGATAAACCATTGTACAATGAAGTGGACAAACCTACATCACAGGGATTGTTTATAATGAACTTAACCGAGTCTTTGTAATTATCAGAAATAGCTTCAATTATTTCATCACTATAATGGCCAAGTACCACAATGCATTCATCAATATTTGCAGATAATGTATTGTCAATTGTTGTCTCCAAAACAGTCTTATTGTTGAATGGTAAAATAAGCTTATTTTTAACTTCCAGATTTCTGGAAATCTGGTCTTTTCGCATTCTGGAATTCTTTCCTGCTGCTGTGATAATGGCTGAAATTGACATAATAAAAAAAAGAAGAGATTAGGTAGATGAATTACCTATATCCTGAGAAATTGTGGCATTGGTAGTCAGATTACTGGTATTGACTTGGTCTGTAGGCACATATCTGACAATCTTAGCATAAATTGCCATGCTCGTACCATCACCTTCAGTCCACATGATAATTTTAACCGGGAAATCATGGGTATTAGTTACTTTAATGTCCCTTGCAGGGTTGTAACCGAACAATACTGCATTTTCAGTATTATCCATACCTACAGGCAAACTGAAACCTTCACCCAATACAGCTGCTCTTAAAGCTCTTGCAGGCGGACAAACACCGTGAGCCGCACTTCCTCCAGGAGCAGAAGCATCAGCTGCAGAACCGAATGAAACATAGTCATGTCCGTTTCCAGAACAATTCGGAGGAATGACAGTATTGTTCCATGCTTCCACAAATTGCCTTGCATTGTATTCCCTTACACTGTCTCCATATTCAGGGTGTGATCCCAAGTATGTATAATAATCTTCAGCAACAACTTCAGTGGTATTTCCCATATACAGTACAATTGGAGAGCCTGCAGGATATGCGTCCACATAATCTGATACATTTTTACCGAAAATACGTTCGACATCACTATAACTGATATTGTTTCTTCCATCTGAAAATCCTACAATACCTTTTTCCAATGTAAAGTTTGATCCAACAGTTGCATCATTGTTATACCAGTTCAAGATTGACGTAATATTATAGAAATCGTTATGGAAATTCAATTCCTTGATTTTGTCTGTAGGAACTGATTGAACAACAGTGCCGTTTTCGACAACATCCACCCCACTATTAGTTTTTGTCAAGACCTTATACGGTGAACTGTAACCCCATATATAATTATCCGGAGCCTTAACAGCCAACTTATCACCATCCAAAGTTAAATAACCCGGACCTTCAAAACCGCGAGCATTTCCATAGGAATCAATACCTTCAGAGGATATTGTTGAATAATCAAAAGGAACATAACCAGTAGTTAAAGTCATTAAAAGACCCTTCAAATCAAGGGTTGTGATTTCATGAACAATAAATAATGGATTTCCAAGCAATGGAACTTCAACAGGAGCTTTATCATCCAATATTGAATCTCCATCAAACATTGATTGTCCGATTGGCAAACCATAAGCCTCTGCAAATGATTTACCAGTAAATGAAGTATGATTTACAAAAGAAAATGCAAATAGCATTATACAAACAACAAATAAAATTAAAACAATTTTAACTGATGTATTTCTCCATTTAGTACTCATTTAATAAACACCCTAATATGTTATACAATATATAATTATAAAGTTATTACTATTTATATATAATGTTTATGAAAGTTTTTCAGAAATGAGTTTAATCCTTTCTTGAATATTAATAATTGCTTCCTGACCGTTTCCACCAATAAGCATTGCCTCCTCATGTGAAAATTCTGCAACATAAGCAATTATATCATCCAAAGAAGTTGCAGTTAAAACACGTCCCCTGTATTTCAAGTAATTAAGACGGTATAAAAGTAAATCAAGATTATCGTCCAGTCCTGGGAAAACTACAATGACTTCAGGATTATATTTGACAGCTTCATCAACAATGTCTAGCCTGTGTGACTCATGGGATCTTGGAGTGCCAATAAAAATTGCATAGAAATCCTTTTCTGACAGGACAGATTTCAATGCATCTGAATTGTCTGTTTTTCCAACATAAACCAATGCGTCATTAATCTTATAAACATCCAAACGACCACTGACAGCTTCAAAATCAGACAATGTATCTTTGATAACATCTTTTGGTATCTTCAATTCAGCTGCAATCGCCATAGCAAGACCTGCATTAAGCCTGTTGAATTTACCGAAAACCTTCAATTCATCCTGATATTCAAAATAAGATATGTGCTTTGAAGACACATCCTTGAAATCACTGTTGAAGTCCTGATTATATGCTGTGAAAATCTCTTTTCCTGTGAAAAATCTAACCAGGGAATCCTTATAGTTTGCAATTGTCTTGTGAACATCCATGTGGTCGTTTCCGATATTTGTCAATCCCACAATATCAAAATCAAATGCATAGCTGCAGAAATCCAAAGTCATGTCACAGACCTCAACAAGAATTACATCATAGTCTCCGTTTTCAGCCTCAAGCATCAAATCATAATATCCTGAAAAGCCTCCACCACCGTTTCCCCCAACTAGAACTTTCTTTCCAGCATTTTCCAAAATGGATTTCAGCATGTGAACAGTAGTGGTCTTACCATTGGTTCCAGTAATGCCTATTGAAAATATCTTCTTGTGATTGGATAGGACATCACTCAACAAATCGCCTTCACTCAACAGTTTAGTAGCAAAAGAGCCACCATACATACTTGGACTGATGGCAATCGCATCACATTCATCAATGGCCTGTGAATTGGTAAAACCCAAATCCAAAGTTAAAGTATCTGAAACAATTGAAAATGTTTCTCCACCATCTAAAAAATTCAGGGAAATGCCTGGCAAGTCCAAATCAGACAAATCAATATTACTATTCAAATCACTAGCATAAACTTCCCAACCATGTTTCAAAAGTGAATTAACTGCCTTTTTACCTTCAACACCTAAACCAATAACCGCCGCTCTCATAAAAAACATAAACCTTAAAATAAATTACTATAAAATATATTATTAATTTAACTACTTAATTAAATATATTTTTTTAGGTGAAATGATGTTTGAAGATGATAAAGACGATAAAATTTATAATTTGATTATAAGCAATGGGATTGATAAAAACAAGGAATACGGTCAATTCACTGAAAAATTATTCTCAAAAACAGATTTCCTATGGAAAGAATCAATATCTCCATCATATTCAACTGCAGGCGAAGAGTTCTTTAAAAAAGTGGATGGAGTAATCATACTTGCAGGATTATACAAAGACAACAAGGAAAAAATAGACGAACTGGTTGATGCAGCCCAGGAATACAATATTCCAATAGTCCTTGTAAGACCATACGGACTTGAAGAAGTTCCCGAAGAACTAGAACAAAAAGCTGCAACAATTGTCGGATGGAATGCAAACTGCATAGTCGATTCCATAAAAAATTCAGATGAAATGATGGAATAAATAGTAAAATTAATTTACTATTTTTGAAATTCCATTTTCTTTTTCTACCTTAATGAGATTATCCGCAGCACTTTCCAACTGATTTTCGTGAGTTACTATAATCATTTGAGGAAGCAGTGACATCTGTTTTAACAGATTGATTAATTCCTGTCTTCTGGCATCATCCAAATGAATTGTAGGTTCATCCAGGAGGATAGTTTCCAAATCACCTTTAGCCATTGACTTAGTGATACCTAATCTTAAAGCCAATGCAATAGCTATTTTTTCACCACCACTGACCATTGACATGCTGGATTCACCTTCAGGACCCCTTACAACAACATTATAATCCTCATCCAAGAGCAAATCAGAATAGTTGAAGTTAAAATCATCAAAGAATTTTTTAGTGTTTTTCTGGATGATAGGTCTTGAATTATTCCTCAATTCTTTTTGGATTCCGTTTTTACCATATAATTCACGAATATCCTTTAGCAAAACAAGATATTGTGAAATGTTATCATATTCCTGTTGGAATCTGTCATTGTTCTTGATCTTTTCAGCCAGGGACTTGTGAACATTGATAAGCTCTCTTGCCCTTCCCTTGATTTCTGACAGCTCATTGGTAAATGATTCATGTCTTCTGGAATACATCTCATCACGATAAGTAATCTGTTCGTATTTTTCCTTATCATAAGTTGATGCATTTATCTTATTCTGGATGATTTCAAGCTGATTGTTTGAAACACCTATGTCTTCCTTGACGGATTCAAATTGGGAAACGACAGTATTCCTGTTTTTGACAAATCCCTTGAGCTGATTGTACTGCTCGTTCTTTTCCTTCAAATCGTCAATACGCTGCTTGAGCTCAAGATTATCCATATCCCCACTTAAATGAGGGTCGTTTTCAATAGCCAATTTGATGTTTTTAACATGGACATCAATCTCATTTATAATTTGCTTTAGTTTGTATTCGGCTTCAGTCTGGCTGCCTAAAACATCCAAAGCACCTTTTGATTTGTTATAATCCTCATGGTCTTGCTTGAAGCTTTCGCGATTTTCCTTTTCTCTTGCAATTTCCAAAATCAATTCACCTAGCTTGTTTCCGATGTATTCCTTTGCATCCAAACCTTCATCAATCTCGCCTAAACGCTGCAAGTCCTTTTGAAGGTTGGAAAACTTGTATTTGTATTCCAAAATATCTTCGGACAATTTTTTAACTTTGGATTCTTTTTCCTTGAAGCTGTCCTTGTTTTTGTCAAAAAGCCTGATTGTCTCTTCAGTTTCAGAAATGGATTTGGTATTTTCCTCAATGTCACTTTTATACTGGGAAATCAGTTCCTCTTTTTTAGCATCATCAATGTCTGACTGACAAACAGGACATTTGTTTTCAACATCGGCCAATTCTTCCAATGGCTTTTCAGCAGAGGCAATAGCCTGCTTGAATGCAACGATATTTTCCTTTTTGGAATTGATGTCATTAGTCAGATCTTCGATTTTGGTTGAAATGTCTTCAAGTAATTTATTTGTAGAGTCGCTTAATTTCTTTAAATCATCAACTTCGGCAAGCTCATCCTGTGAAACACCATAGTCCAAGAGTTTTTCTTTTGAAAGAGAGAAAAATTCCTCAATATCATTCCTGTCAGATTCTATGCTATGCAAAAGCTTTTTTTTGTCCTTTTCAAGTTGAGTGATAGTAGCCAATTCCTTCTCCAAATCGATTTTTTGATTAGTCAATTTAGTAATTAGTTCATCTGATTTTAGATAATTGTTATATCCTTCTTTTTTGGCATGAATCAAACGTTTCTGTTCTTTTATGGAATCTATTTTATCTTCAATTTCGATTTCTGACTCTTTTAATGACTGGATGCTGACAACAGATTTTTCAAAGTCAAGGTAAACATCAAGTTTGGATACATATTTCTCCAGGCGTTCGATTTCCGCTTCTGATTCGCGTATTCTATCAAGATTTTCCTGAAGCTGATGCTTATCCTTTTCAAGTCTTTCAAGTGTCTGCTTTTCATTGGAGAGATTATTCATTTGAGTTTCATAGATTTCCTTTTCACGTTCCATATCACGTTTGCTTTCGGAAATTTCACTTATAAGGTTTTTAACCTCTTCAATTTGTGATTCCAATTCGTGACCTCTTGATTTCAATGCATTTAATTCCTTGGATTTGGTTTCATATTCCTCTTTCAATGCATCCTTGGAATATAACTTACCTTTTATTTCTGAAAGCTTGTTTTCATATTCTCTGATTAATGGAATCATATTATTCCAGGCAGTTTCCAATGAATCAAGACCAAGCAATCTTCCAATCAACAGTTTCTTTTCTGCAGGAGTCTTGTCAACAAGTTCTGCAATTTCACCCTGCCTCACATAAATTGCATTCAAAAAGAGATTTGCATCCATTTCCAGTATTGCCTGAATGTTGTCTGACACTTCTCGCTCTCCGGAACATAATGACATGAATGCACTGTCGCTTGAAGTCTTGGTGAGAAGTCTGGATACTGTTTTGGATTTGGTCTTGTCACGGATTATCCTGTATTCCTTTCCTCTTGATACGAAATCAAGCTCAACGCTCATATTTTCAGTATTGTTTCTAACCAAATCACCTATCTTTCCTGCGGTGTGCTGTTTAAATAAAGCAAAGCTGATTGCTTCAAAAATTGAGGATTTACCGGCACCATTTTCACCGACTATAACTGTGATTCCCTTATCAAAATTAATAATTTCACTTGCATAGGATTTGAAATTCTTTAATCTTAAGCGTTTAAAAATCATTATTAATCCTCCTCTACCTCTTCAATAGGATACTTTTCACGATAAAACTCATCCACCAACTCCATGGCTTCTTCATTCTTGTCTTTTGAAAGCAGATTATACAGCTCTGTTGCAAATTTGGTTACATTCTCATCATCATAGCTTTCCAGTCTTGAGGATAAAACCTCAATAGGACCTAAGGCATTTTCCTTATCAATGATTAAATCAATGTTTTCCTCACCGGGTGTGATGAATTTAGGCCTGATCATTAAAGCCAAATCTTCAAGCTCATTATTAATTATTTCATATGCAGTGCTTGTTGAAGTGACATTATTGACCGTCAGGTTTAAAACAGGCTTTTTGTCGAAACTC
>Ga0310695_10011551_pt1 | contig 12595 bp, 9 predicted proteins | sample RumenRJG_04DNA_FD_203882 | JGI IMG/M metagenome (GOLD analysis project Ga0310695, IMG submission 203882) | Bovine rumen microbial communities from Lethbridge, Alberta, Canada - RJG_04 (v2) (version 2) | ecosystem: Host-associated > Mammals > Digestive system > Stomach > Rumen | place: Canada...
CTGCAGTTGTTGGCCTATCACGTTGCCGTCTGCAAAGGCAAGAATGTTGACCAACCCAGAAACCTGGCAAAATCGGTGACCGTTGAATAGTGATAAGGGCGATTCGTTTTATTGACGTTTCGCCCTTCTTTTTGAAATAGAGACAACGAGATAAATGAAAATGATGAAAGATGTGACACTCGTCCTACAGGACGGAACCAAATTCAGAGGAAAGAGCTTCGGGTATGAGAAACCTGTTGCTGGTGAAGTGGTGTTCAACACCGCCATGATGGGATATCCAGAGAGTCTGACGGATCCCAGTTATGCCGGACAGCTGATGACGCTGACTTACCCGCTGGTGGGCAACTATGGCGTGCCTCCCTTTACTGTGGAACAGAACGGTATTGCCACTTTTATGGAAAGTGACAGGATTTATGCCTCTGCCATTATTGTGAGTGACTACAGTGAGGCTTATTCTCACTGGAATGCATGTGAGAGTCTTGGTGACTGGCTGAAACGTGAGAAGGTACCTGGTGTGACGGGTATCGACACACGGCAGTTGACGAAGGTGCTGCGCGAACATGGTGTGATGATGGGCCACCTGGAGTTTGAAGGAGAAGAGACGCCTGATGAACTCCTGGCTGTGGATTACGGCAAGATCAACTGGGTGGAGCGTGTGAGCTGCAAAGACGTTATCCGCTATAATGAGGGTGCAGGCAAGAAGGTCGTACTTGTCGATTGCGGTGTGAAGAACAATATCATCCGTTGTCTGGTGAATCGCGGTGTTGAGGTGATTCGCGTTCCGTGGAATTATGACTATACTGAGCTGAAGTTCGATGGACTCTTCCTGGCTAACGGTCCTGGTGATCCTGATATGTGTGTAGAGGCTGTGGAGGTACTGAAAAGGCAGATGTCTGCATCGCGCAAACCTATCTGTGGTATCTGTATGGGTAACCAGTTGCTGGCGAAGGCAGGCGGTGCCACTATCTACAAATTGAAATATGGTCATCGTTCTCATAACCAGCCTGTTCGTGAGGTGGGCACTAACCGTTGTTATGTAACCTCACAGAATCACGGCTATGCAGTAGATGCCTCGACTTTGGGTGACGACTGGCGCGAACTTTTTGTGAACATGAACGATGGTTCGAACGAAGGCATTCGTCACATGTCTCACCCCTGGTTTTCTAGCCAGTTCCATCCTGAGGCCTGCTCTGGTCCCGTAGATACAGAATTTATGTTTGACCGTTTTATTGAAACATTATGAAAGATAACAATATCAAGAAGGTGCTGCTCTTAGGTAGCGGAGCACTAAAGATCGGCGAGGCCGGTGAGTTCGACTACAGTGGATCACAGGCCCTGAAGGCCTTACGTGAAGAGGGTGTCAAGACGGTGCTGATCAATCCGAATATCGCAACGGTGCAAACCTCTGAAGGTGTGGCCGATGAGATTTATTTCCTGCCAGTACAACCTTATTTTGTAGAGCGGGTTATTGAGAAAGAACGTCCCGACGGTATTTTGCTGGCTTTTGGTGGACAGACAGCCCTGAACTGTGGTGTGGAACTCTTTCAGACGGGTGTGCTCGAGAAATATGGTGTAAAAGTGCTTGGCACCCCCGTACAGGCTATCATGGATACAGAAGATCGTGAACTCTTCGTTAAAAAACTCGACGAGATAGGTGTGAAGACCATCAAAAGCCAAGCATGTGATAACATCGCCGATGCGCGCCAGGCAGCCAAGGATCTGGGGTATCCTGTGATACTGCGTGCCGCCTATGCACTGGGTGGCCTCGGCTCAGGTTTCTGCGACAATGAAGAAGAACTCGACAAACTGGCAGAAAAGGCCTTCGCTTTCTCGCCACAGGTGTTGGTGGAAAAGTCGCTGAAGGGCTGGAAAGAAATAGAATACGAGGTGGTACGCGACCGTTACGACAACTGTATCACCGTTTGTAATATGGAGAATTTCGACCCACTTGGTATTCATACGGGTGAGTCGATTGTGGTGGCACCTTCGCAGACGCTGACCAATTCAGAGTATCATAAGTTGCGCGCACTGGCCATCAAGATTATCCGTCATATCGGCATCGTGGGTGAGTGTAATGTGCAGTATGCCTTCGACCCGCAGTCAGAAGACTATCGTGTGATTGAGGTTAATGCCCGTCTGTCGAGAAGTTCTGCACTTGCATCTAAGGCCACAGGTTATCCGCTGGCATTCGTGGCAGCAAAGCTGGGTATGGGTTATGGACTCTTCGAACTGAAGAACTCGGTGACGAAGACCACCAGTGCTTTCTTCGAACCGGCTCTCGACTATGTGGTCTGCAAGATTCCCCGTTGGGATCTCTCTAAGTTCCATGGGGTTGACAAGGAACTCGGCTCAAGCATGAAGAGCGTAGGTGAGGTAATGGCTATTGGACGTAACTTCGAGGAAGCTATCCAGAAGGGACTGCGAATGATAGGTCAGGGTATGCACGGCTTCGTGGAGAATAAGGAATTGAAGATTGCTGATATCGATGCAGCCTTACGCGAACCGACAGACAAGCGTATCTTCGTGATTTCGAAAGCGATGCATCAGCCTGAATATACCATCGACCGTATCCACGAACTGACCAAGATCGACAGGTGGTTCCTCGAGAAACTGAAGCACATCATTGATATCGATGAACGCCTGAAGAAACAGAATATCAATACCCTTGATACTGACCTGCTACGCGAGGCGAAGGTCTATGGTTTTACTGACTTCCAGATAGCTCGCGCCATCGGTCTGGAAGGTGAAATTGAAAACATGCATAAGGCCTCGTTGTTGGTACGTAATCGTAGAAAACAACTGGGAATCCTACCTGTGGTGAAGCAGATTGACACATTGGCTGCTGAATATCCTGCACAGACCAATTATCTGTATGTCACCTATTCAGGTGTGGCCAGTGATATTCAGTATGAACAGGATAGGAAGAGTATCATTGTGTTGGGTTCTGGTGCCTATCGTATTGGCTCGTCGGTAGAGTTCGACTGGTGTGGCGTGCAAGCGTTGAATACCATCCGTAAGGAGGGCTGGCGCAGTGTGATGATTAACTACAACCCAGAGACGGTATCGACAGACTATGATATGTGCGATCGTCTGTATTTCGACGAACTGACCTTTGAGCGCGTGCTCGATATTATCGATATGGAACAGCCTCACGGTGTCGTCGTTTCTACAGGCGGACAGATACCAAATAATCTGGCAGTCTATCTCGATGAGCAGCATGTCAATATCCTTGGTACACAGGCGGTGGATATCGATGGAGCCGAGGACCGTGCGAAGTTCTCGCAGATGTTGAATGAGATTGGTGTGAACCAGCCTGAATGGTCGGCGCTGACCTCTATGGAAGATATCGGGAAGTTTGTGGAGCGTGTAGGATTCCCCGTGTTGGTACGTCCCTCGTATGTGCTTTCTGGGGCTGCAATGAATGTGTGCTCTAACCAGGAAGAACTGGAGAAGTTCCTGCAGTTAGCAGCGAATGTGTCAGAAGATCATCCTGTTGTGGTGTCGAAGTTTATCGAACATGCTAAGGAGATTGAGATGGACGCTGTGGCTAAGGATGGTGAGATCCTGGCCTATGCTATCTCTGAACATATCGAGTTTGCTGGTGTACACTCTGGTGATGCCACGATTCAGTTCCCTCCACAGAAACTGTATGTGGAGACAGTGAGACGTATCAAGCGCATCTCGCGTCAGATAGCTTCTGCACTACATATCAATGGTCCTTTCAACATCCAGTATATGGCTCGCGACAACGATATTTTGGTGATTGAGTGCAACCTTCGTGCCTCGCGCTCGTTCCCGTTTGTGTCGAAGGTGTTAAAATTGAATCTCATCGATCTGGCCACCCGGGTGATGCTGGGACTGCCAGTAGAGAAACCTCACAAGAATCTCTTCGACCTCGACTATGTGGGCATCAAGGCATCGCAGTTCTCCTTCAACCGTCTGCAGAAAGCCGATCCTGTGTTGGGCGTGGATATGGCCTCTACGGGTGAGGTGGGATGTATTGGTGATAATACGAACACGGCCTTGCTGAAAGCCATGCTGTCTGTCGGACATCGTATCCCCAAGAAGACGGTGTTGCTGTCAACGGGTTCTGCCAAGCAGAAGGCTGAGATGCTGGATGCGGCAAAGAAGCTGGTAAGTCACGGTTATGAAATCTATGCCACAGGCGGCACTTCGCGCTATCTCACGGAGAACGGTGTGGAGAATACCCGTGTGCTATGGCCATCAGATAGTCAGGAAGAAAATGTGCCATCGGCTCTCGACTTGTTGCACAGCCACAAGATCGATATGGTAGTAAATATTCCTAAGAACCTGACGTCACATGAGTTGACAAATGGCTATAAGATTCGCCGTGCAGCCATCGACCTGAATGTTCCGCTAATCACCAACAGCAGGTTGGCAAGTGCGTTCATCAATGCTTTCTGTACCATAAAATTGAATGAAATAGGCATTAAATCGTGGTCTGAATACTAATTGAACCCCCTAAAACGTGAAAAAATGGTGCAATAATTTGGTGATTTCAAATTATTGCATTATTTTTGCACAAAATAATAATACCAAACCTAAATGGATGCAGGTGAAACTTTAGAGTCGAAGATAAACCGAAGTGAGTATAAGATACTGATTGTTGATGACGTCGTCAGCAATGTCTTGTTGTTGAAGATACTCTTGACCAACGAGAAGTTTCAGGTGTGTACGGCCAACAATGGTACAGGTTGTATCGAGATAGCCAAGAAGGAACATCCTGATCTGATACTCCTCGATGTGATGATGCCCGACATCAGTGGCTTCGATACCGCTGTTATCTTGAAGAAAGACGACGAGACCAAGGATATTCCCATTATCTTCCTTACAGCCTTGAATACACCGGCAGATCTGGTGCATGGCTTTCAGGTAGGTGCCAACGACTTTCTGACTAAACCTTTTAATAAAGAAGAGTTGGTGATGCGTGTGATGCAGCAGATATCACTGGTAGCAGCCAAGCGTATCATCGAGAAGCAGAATTCTGAACTTCGTGCCACCTTGAGCAATCGTGACAAAATGTATTCTGTGATTGCCCATGACTTGCGCTCGCCAATGGCAAGTATTCGTATGGTGCTGAATCTGGTAGTGGCTTCTTGTTCACCCGATGTGATTGGACCGGAACTTTTTGAACTGTTGGATAAGGCTAACCGTGAGTCGGAAGAGGTTCATGATCTGTTAGACAATCTGTTGAAATGGACAAAGAGTCAGACTGGTCGTCTGAATGTGGTGACTCAGGATCTCGACTTGAATGATATCATTCCTGGTGTGGTGGATATCTTTGAGATGATAGCCCAAACAAAGAAAATCAAACTGAATCTTCAGCATACTGATGCCCCACTGATTGTCAGGGCTGATAATGATATGCTAAAGACGGTGGTGCGTAACTTCATGTCAAACGCCATCAAGTTTTCGCCAGAAGGTTCTTCCATCGATATCATGATGGCTGCAGAAGGAGATTTTGCCAAGGTGAGTGTCAGAGACCATGGTGTAGGTATCTCTGCCGATCGTCTGGGCAATATCTTCCATAAGGGAGAGACCACCTATGGAACAGGAGGTGAAGAAGGTTCTGGCCTTGGCCTGCAACTCTGTCAGGACTTCGCCAAGAAGAATGGCGGCGATTGTGCAGTAGAGTCTGTAGAAGGCGAGGGCAGTACGTTCAGCGTTACGATTCCATTAAAGAAAGAAGAATGACGAATACACCTATTTATATTATAGAGGAACAAAAACTTCGCCGCAACCTCAAGCTGATAGCTTCTGTTGCGGCGAAGGCTGATATAGAGGTTATCCTCGCTTTTAAGGCCTTTGCTTTGTGGAAGACCTTTCCGATTTTCAGAGAATATATCGGTGCTACGACGGCCAGCTCACTTTATGAGGCAAAGTTGGCATTCGAGCAGTTTGGGGCTCCAGCTCATACTTACTCACCTGCTTATACCGATGCAGAGTTTGACGAGATCGTCAGCTGCTCTTCGCATCTGACGTTTAATTCTCTATCTCAGTACGAACGTTTCCATCATCGTGCCATGAATGTGTCGTTGGGACTGCGAGTCAATCCTGAGTACTCCGAGGTGGGCACCTTGCTATATAATCCCTGCGCACCAGGAACACGTTTCGGAGTGACGGCAGAAAAGTTGCCAGAGAAGCTCCCGTCGGATATTCGTGGTTTCCACTGCCATTGTCACTGTGAGAGTGGGGCAGATGTGTTTGAGCGCACCTTAGTACATATTGAAGAGAAATTCTCTAGATGGTTCGACCAGCTGGAATGGATTAATTTCGGAGGTGGTCACCTGATGACGCGCAAGGACTATGATATCGAAAAGCTGATTTCGCTCATGCAGGGATTCCATCAGCGCTATCCTTGGCTGAAGGTGATTCTTGAGCCTGGTAGTGCCTTTGCCTGGCAGACAGGTCCTCTGGTTTCTCATGTGGTGGATGTGGTAGAGGATAAAGGCATCAAGACGGCTATTCTTGATGTTAGTTTTACTTGTCATATGCCCGACTGTCTGGAGATGCCCTATATGCCCGAGGTACGTGGAGCCGAAATTGTCGAATCTCCTCAAACCTCAAACCTCAAATCTCAAACCTCAAATCTGTATCGGTTAGGCGGCAACAGTTGTCTGAGTGGTGATTTTATGGGCTTCTGGCAATTTCCTAAGGAGTTGCAGGTGGGCGACGAGGTGATTTTTGAGGATATGATTCATTATACCACCGTCAAGACCAACATGTTTAATGGCATTTCACACCCTGCTCTCGGCATGCTTCATGAAGACGGTCAATTAGAGGTTTTGCGCCGATTTGACTACGAAGATTATCTGAATCGTATGGATTGACCCCCTGTTAGTAGCCTTTTTTCGATAAAATGGCACTTTTTTCAAAAAAAAACTCAGAAAAAGTTTGCTAGTTCAGAAAAAAGCATTACCTTTGCATCCGCAATCGAGAGAGGTTGCTAATTTCTTCAATATTTAGAAGGATTTTTTGCGGAAATAGCTCAGTTGGTAGAGCACAACCTTGCCAAGGTTGGGGTCGCGGGTCCGAGTCCCGTTTTCCGCTCACTTGTTGAACAAAAAAGAGTTATTAAGGAATGGCCTTAATAAATAAATGCCCAGGTGGCGGAATTGGTAGACGCGCACGTTTCAGGTGCGTGTGCCGCGAGGCGTGCAGGTTCGAGTCCTGTTCTGGGCACTCTTTTTTATTCAATATTTTTGTTGGAGAGGTGGCGGAATTGGTAGACGCGCTACTTTGAGGGGGTAGTGTCAATTGCGACGTGGGAGTTCGAGTCTCCTCCTCTTCACATTTTTTTGAAAAACAACGCGGAAATAGCTCAGTTGGTAGAGCACAACCTTGCCAAGGTTGGGGTCGCGGGTCCGAGTCCCGTTTTCCGCTCTTACGGAAAACAACAATTTTCAAATGAATTTATATTTAAGATATTTTGACCGTGAAACGCTTGTTTCTACAGTAGATGAGGCTATCGACTTTCTGCGTAGTATCGAGGAAATAGGCATGGATCCTGATTTGGAGGCCGATATCCGCGAATATGCAGCTAGTGATGTTTTTTATCCCAAGCGTTACAAGATACATCCTCGTGTTTATTTCATCATTATTAAGACAGAGGCAGCTACCATGCAAGACTTTAAGGAGAAAAAGGCTGTTCATCCCATCGATGAACTTCCTGTAAAGCGTATGTCTCCTGCTGTTACCCGTCTGAGTGAAATCAATCCGGGATGGTATGAAGGTTCACTTGATTTCAAGCGCGTTCTCTTGATTCCTGGTACTGGTAAGTTCCAGTATCGTGATACGCAGTTTGTTGCTTGTGTGAAGGCAGAGTCAGGGCAGGAATGTTACGAGCGTATTGTCGATTACCTGCGCGATCGTGTTGACGAGCGTAGTCAGTTCCCTTCAGCTAAAGGCAAGAATTTCAAGTTTACATATTTAGGTAAGGCAAAGTCATTATGAATAAGGTTATGCTAATTGGTAACGTAGGCCAGGATCCTGAGATCAGATATGTTGATCAGGGTGTGGCTGTGGCACGTGTCCGTCTGGCTACGACAGAACGTGGTTATACCTTGCAGAACGGAACTCAGGTACCCGACCATACTGATTGGCATAATGTGATTCTGTGGCGTCGTCTGGCTGAGATTGTGGAGAAGTATGTGCATAAAGGTGACAAACTCTATATTGAGGGACGTATCCGATATACTTCCTATGATGATAAGCAGGGACAGCGTCGCTATGCCACGGAGATTTGGGCTGACAATATGGAGCTGCTCAGTCCGAAACCTGCCAATGGCAGTGCTTCTGCTGTGGTGAATGAGCCGTTGGCTGCACCTCAGTCTGATAACAATCCGGGAGAGAACCTTCCGTTCTGACAATGGACTATCTTCAACAATTATTCTCTGAAGTTCAATTTCTGGTACCTGATACCGGTGCCGTCATAGCTGGTATTTTAGCGTGTGTCTTATTAGTGCTTTCTGGCTATGCTTCAGGGTCTGAGATAGCATTTTTTTCTCTCTCTCCTAATGATCTGAATGATCTTGATGAAGAGAAAAATGAATGTGACCAGCAGATTCGTGAACTTCGAGCAGATTCTGAACGAACATTAGCTACAATTCTGATTACCAACAATTTAGTTAATGTAACGATTATTATGCTCTGCAACTATTTCTTTGCTCATGTCGTGGATTTCGGCATGGCTTACTGGTTGCAGTTTATCTTTATAACTGTCATCCTTACTTTCTTGTTGCTGCTCTTTGGTGAGATTATGCCGAAGGTATATGCCGGACAGCATGCATTGTCATTCTGCCGTTTCTCTGCTCCTGGCATCTTCACCTTACGGAAACTCTTCTATCCACTATCTTCTGTCTTGCTGCGTTCTGGTATCTTGGCAGAGAAGGTTGTGCAGAAGGAGAATCATGTCCTCAGTGTCGATGACCTTGAGCAAGCTCTTGAACTGACCGACAAGAATGATTTGAAAGATGAGAAGAACATGCTGGAGGGTATCGTGCGCTTTGGCGATGAGACGGCCAAGGAGGTGATGACGAGTCGTCAGGATGTCGTGGATCTTGATTTTCGCACTTCTTTCTCTGATGTCCTGAAGTCTGTCGTAGAGAACAATTATTCTCGTATCCCTGTCTATCAGGGCTCTATCGATAATATCCGTGGAATCCTTTATATCAAGGACTTGATTCCTCATCTCTCCAAACCAGCCTCATTCCGTTGGCAGTCGTTGATTCGTCCACCTTATTTTGTGCCAGAGACCAAGAAAATCGACGATCTGCTACGTGACTTCCAAGCGAATAAGGTTCATATTGCCATCGTGGTGGATGAGTTTGGCGGTACCAGTGGTATCATCACTCTTGAGGATATCCTCGAGGAGATTGTTGGTGAGATTAACGATGAATACGATGAGGAGGAAAAGAATTACACCCGTATCAATTCTAATACTTGGATCTTTGAGGGAAAGACATCGTTGAGTGATTTCTTCAAGATACTCGACCTCGACGACGAAACCTTTGAGAAGGTAGAAGGCGATGCCGATTCACTGGCAGGCTTGTTGTTGGAAATCAACGGTGATTTCCCTGAACTCCACCAGCGAATTGACTATCAACTGTTTACGTTTGAGGTGATTGAACTTGACGGCCACAGAATCTCTAAGATCAAAGTGGTCATCCACGACAAGGTTACCAGCCGTACTGAGCCCACTGAATAAATTTGTTCCACTGATACTGCTGAATGGCGCTGTTCCATTTTGGGGTTGTAGAACTATAGTCATTCAGAGGGAAGAACATACTGACGACGCCTGCATTTTCTGTATCGAACGTTTTCATATATGAATCTAACGACAAACTGCTAATCCCTACAAGCCATCTTTGCGAATACGCCTTGTGGGCTATAGCTTTTTTAAAGACACTTTCCCAGGTAGCATAGGCTGAGGCTGAGGTGTTCTTTTTCAAAGCCTGACTCATGTCGTATGCGAGCTTAGTAACATTCCAGGCATAGAATGTGACGCCGTTGAAGTCAAGTTCTCCTTCCGGCTTCAGCTTATCGGGAATAGTGCTGAGCAGGTTGGCTGTGGCCTGAGCCAGTTCTTCAAGGGCAGAAGTCCTGATGGCAGAGAGAGGTTCGCTGTAGCCATCCAGATCTCCAGGTGTTCGATTATAGAAATAATTAAAATCTTCCTTGAATGCTTTGATATAATGATTGTAATAATCGTCGATCAGTGCCTGGTAGAAATTGTCGTTCTGGCTAAACAGGTCTGGCATGATCTCCTCATATGGAGCTCCTGGATCAGGTATCTCTGCGGGCGATCCGATGATATATTCGGCAGCATTCCTCAACTCATAGGCAATTTCTATACTGCCGAAGTTGCAACAATCACCGAAAATAAACTTCATTTTTTCCTGATTCATTCCTTTGGCAATAGCACGGGCCATCGACGGGATATTCATCCAATAGCTTTTTGGTTTCTGATCCACGCCATAGGCACGTGTACCAGCATAAGGAATCGAGTCATTCGTGATGAGCCAACCTGTGCAATGTCCCCAAAGCACCATGCCGTAACTCTTGGCCGGATACTTGGTGCGCATCTGTCGTATGATGTTTTCCATCACGGCAGGATCTGCGCTACTGCTCTCTTCCATGTCAACAGAGTCAACCAATACCCCGTCTTTCACACGAGCCATATATGGCTTTTTGGTGTACCTGTCCACATAGACAATCAGGTTTTGATTATCTTTCAATGATTTAGAACCTTCTTTAATCTCTGTCAGGTCATCATCGGCAAATGACGACAGGTTGTTTTCTCCTGCCATATAGATAAGAACTGAACGCTCTGGCTCTGTCGGAATCTGCGGATCGTTATCGTCACTGCTGCAAGCACTGAGTAGCAAGGCTGCTATAGCTGTGATAAAGTATTTCTTCATATATCAATAATTTGCTGCAAAGGTATGAAAAAAAAGTGAATAAAGGGGTAGTTTCATAAATTATTTGTATCTTTGCGCCTCAAAATAATCAGGACAATGAGAAAATTCAATATATTGCTGGCTATACTCATATCTCTGATGACTATTGGAGAAGTATCTGCACAGCGTTCCAGAATCGCAAAGACCCGTAAACACCGTACCCATCGGGTGGTGGGGAAGAAGAAAAAAGCAGGAAGTCGCAGAAAGACCGGTAAGCGCACCAAGCGCCTCAGACCTGTCGATCCCACGCTTAATGATCCCTTCTATAATCCTTATCTCCAGTGTGAGGATACTTGTAAGCATGTGCACGGCATCGATCTCTCTCACTATCAGGGTGAGGTGTTCTGGGAGACTGTCGGTGACAACACCAAGATGGCTTATGTCTATCTGAAGGCTACAGAGGGTGGCGACCGTATCGATGAGCGTTATGAACGTAACATCGAGATGGCCCAGCGTCATGGCCTGAAGGTGGGATCTTATCATTTCTTCCGGCCCAAGAGCCCGCTGCAGCTTCAGCTACAGAACTTTATGACGCAGTGTCGTCCGGGCGAACAGGACCTTCTGCCAATGATTGATATTGAGACGACGGGCGGATTGTCAACTCATGAGTTCTGCGACTCTCTGATCACCTTCTTGGGTATGGTGGAGAAAGCCTATCATCAGGCACCCTTGCTCTATACCTACCGCAATTTCTATAACAAGCATCTGCAAGGCAAAGTCGATGACTATAAGCTGATGATTGCCATGTACACTGAGGAGGAGCCTGTGTTGGATGATGGCAGGGATATCACGATGTGGCAATATACCAGTAAAGGGCGCATCGTAGGTGTCAGAGGCTATGTCGATAAGAGCAGATTCATGGGGAAACATGGTCTCCGTGACATCAGGTTCCGACACATGCACTTGTCAAAATAGGAGTTTTCTATTCTTCGATATGTGACAGAGAGTGTACAAACGAGGCAAAGAAGTTGGTGACACTCTCTGAGGGATAGTATCTGAAATAGCGGGCAGAGCGGCGTACATGACTGAACATGGCCGAACTGTTGCTGTTGTGCACGAAGATACTGTCATCGTCTTGCGAGAAATACCAGTCGTGCGAGCGGGTGTTGGTAAAGTCCAACAGTTCCTCGGCAATCTGCGCCACTTTTTTGTCTTGTTTCTCTGAACAGAAAGGCACATCTTCTGGCTGAAAGCCAAATAGTAGTATAAGCAGTTCTCCTTCCAGTTGGCTCATGGGTGCCAGACGCAGTTTACTGATCCATCCTTTGAGGGTATTGTAGTCAACTTGGGTTCCTTGCTGTCGCATGAAGATACCTAACTCCAGCAGTTGACATATAGGCATCCCTTCATTGAGGATATGTCTCACCACCCTGATGATCATCAGTAGCATCTGTCGGGTATTTGTGTCGGAATGCTCGTCGTCAAGGATGTTCTGCAACTGATGATTGATGACGGGGTTCGTAAACTGGTCGGCCCTTAACAACTCGTCTTCTTCATCTTCCATCGCAGGCATTTGCTTGCTGGTATCTCCCACAGCCTTGAGCCAGGCCTCTTTCTGCTTCTCTGGCAGGTTCACAAAAAACTGGTCTCTGCTGTTCTGCAGACCCTGGTAGGCA
>Ga0310695_10011552_pt1 | contig 12594 bp, 6 predicted proteins | sample RumenRJG_04DNA_FD_203882 | JGI IMG/M metagenome (GOLD analysis project Ga0310695, IMG submission 203882) | Bovine rumen microbial communities from Lethbridge, Alberta, Canada - RJG_04 (v2) (version 2) | ecosystem: Host-associated > Mammals > Digestive system > Stomach > Rumen | place: Canada...
CTGATCAGATTTTCGGGATTCGGGACGGCTGTCAGGTTGCCTGACCTGTCCGTACTGACATTGACGGAGAACCCCACCGGAGGCGCGGTCGTGTTGGAGACATCCGGAACGATGCCGGTTTCAGCTACATAATACTGATAGGTTGCGGAAGTGCCGCTGTCGGGCAGATGCTCCGGTTCAAAGGTGATATTCCCGAAGCTGAAAACGCCGAGATCGTTCTGCACACAGCGCATATCCGTGATGCTTTGCGTGCTGCCACCGTACTCCTGGTTGTATTTGGTCCGGATCTCATCGATCACTTCCTGAGAACAGGCATAGGCCGTGGCATCCGGCAGCGGGCCTCTGTTGCTTGACCAGATGACGAAGGTCCACTTGTCATCCTCTTTGAGCGCACGCTGCGGGATGTACTTGGTGCCGGTAATCGGAACGTCGACGTTTGCGATCTCATTGTTAATGAATGCCAGCGAGGTAAACTCGGATTCTTCCGGGCTGATGGTCATGGTGAGCTGGCCGGTTCCGTTGTCGGTGACATGCACGATCACGGTGAAGGTCTGCGTGTTCGGCTGTATATCTTTATATCCGGAGGCCTGTTCCGTCAGGATATAGGGGATCGTCCAGACCAGCGAACCATCGGCTGCGGTCTCCCGGATCGCGTGACCGTCACCGACCAGGTCCGTCAGGTTGTATGTTCCGGCCGGGAGTGTCCCTTCATCCCGGGTATAGATGATTTGGGAAAAGACGACATTCAGCGGATCCGGCAGATCAATCAGATTCATGGAATCATTGATGGTGATCGATTTGCTGTCGACCAGCGTCGGCTCATCCCCGAGGGCATAATTCAGGTCAAAGGTGAATGTTCGTGTTCTTTCATGACCGTCAACATCGATCACATCCTTGGAGGCCTTCGGCGTCCAGGAGACATCATTGACGTCATATTCGTTTTCGAAATCTCCGGCGTTGTAGACGATGCCGTCCGGAGCAGTGATCTGTTCTCTCTGACCGATGGGCTGGCCGCTGCTGTCAACCTTCTGCCGGTAGACAGACACCGTCACGTTCCCTTGCGTATCGTTGTAACCAAGGGCGATCCATACTTTATATTTTTCGGTAGTATACGTCACACCCTTCAGGACGTTCCCCGTCGCTCCGGTCGGGATCGTTTCCTCAACTGTGAATTGATAAGTACCAGCATCCGGATCGTCCGGATTTAGATCCTGCAAACCTTTCAGGTACTCATAGTCACCATGGGTAAAGGTGAACGCATCAAACCTGGCGGTCGGATTGGCCTGGGTGGCTTCTGCAGTGAGAACTCCGTCTGTCCCGCCCGTCATGCCATTGATTTTCGCAATTGCCGGAACATTGGTGCCGGTGAGCTTAAATTCGAATTCCTGTGTACCCGCCGGCCAGGGGATGCCGATATTCATCGTCTTATGCGCGGCAAGAACCGTACTGCCTTCAGCATAATAGAAGTTTGTGAAGGCTTCAAGCGCCGGGGCGCTGACTGTGGTTTGAAGTTCACCGTAATTCGGGTTGCTCTGATCTGTTATGACGGACAGCGTGATCGAATATTCTTTTGTGCCGGTGGCGTTAGAATAATTCGGAACATTACCGGACTCAGTGACCAGATAATAATAGGTTCTTGAGGCACCCTGTGCGCCGAGATTCTGCGGCGTGAAGGTGATCGGTCCGAAACGGTAGTTTCCGGTCCCATCGTTCTGAACCATGGTTTCCTGCGGCAGCGGTGCACCGTTGGGACTTCTTTCCGGATCAGGTACGATATGGAAATACCATTGATCATTTGGCCCGAGTGTGTGTCCCGGTACGAGCTTTGTCCCGGGGATATATACCTGAATGTCTTTTCGTTCAGTGTTGACAAAGGCTATCGAAGGTTTCGCGGCGCAGGAAGGTGTGGCATCTGTGCTCGTCGTGTCATATTCACAGATCGTCTTTTCTGTGTCAAGGTTCCCCTGGCCGTCATCGGTGATGGTAACGGTCACCCGGAAGCCCTGATGGTTCGGGGTCAGACCGTTGTCTGTGAGTGCGGGATCCTGTTCCGTGATCAGATAGGTCTGGGTCCAGGTCCTTTTTCCGGTACCGTCCGGGGTTCCCGCGATATTTGTCTGCGTACCGTTGATCACAAGCTCACCATCCGTGTCCAGTGAGTAGCGGATGGTGCTGAAGAAGAAATCTTCCAAATCAGGAGCTGCATCCGTACTGTCATGGGCGGTGATCGTCCTGCGCTCTTCGGCAACGTACCCGGCAGGATCGGTGAGGATAAAGGTCATGATGCGCGGTTCACGGGTGTCACCGTCCGTATCGACGACTCTTTTGTTACCGTCCGGCTGCACGGAACCCGTTGCCTGATAGATGTTCGTGAAGGTCAGATATTCTTCGAGGTCATCGGCATCAGGATTTTCATAGGTCACCGATGCGGCGACATCGCCGTTCTCATCAAAATATACAGTCACGTTGAATCGTTTCGGGTTTACCGGATCATTGGCGATTCCGGGATAGTCCGGTGCTTCGGTGACATCGTAATGGTATTGTTTGCACTGTTCGGGATGGGCCGCGAAATCGCACCTTTCCACGTGATCCGGGGTGAAGATGATGTTTTCAAAAATGAAATTCCGGCCTGTATTTGTGACTTCGCCAGGATCTTCATCGTCCGGGGTCGGGGCGGGCATCGGTCCGCCGTTGATCGGAGACAGGGTGTAGGTCCAGATGTCAGCAGCGGTCATCTCCCGTCCAAGCAGGGTCTTATGTCCTTTGATCTCGACCGGCGCGTTTGCACGTTCAACGTTTACGAAAGGTGCCCGCGCGTTCAGAACCGGCTGACCGTTTGCATCAGTCATTGTCTGAAGGAAGGAAATGGTGCCATCTCCTTCATCGGTAGCGGTCAGCGTGAGATTAAAGCGCTGCGTATTCGGCTTGATGTCATTATAGGTGCGGGTCGGGTCATTTTCGGTCATGACGTAGTTGATCGTACACACCGTCCGGTCAAAGCTGTTTTTGGTGCAGACTGCCTTGTTCCCGCCTTCTTCACTGGAAAGGTATCTCAGCGTCTTGAGGGTCAGGTAGATGCCGCCGTTAAAATCGACAGCAGCAGGTGTATCATCATCATGCAGCGTCACTGTGCCGGTCAGGACTGGATCAGCCGTTGCCGGATCCCCCGCGTAGCGGAGGGTATAGGTAAAGGTGCGCTCTTCATTGGAGTCATCGCGATTTTCAACAAATTTTGTAGCCTCAGGGATGTAGCGGCCGGATGCACCGTAATAGTTGTCGTAATTGACGAAGTTTATGTCCAGCGGGTCATCAGACATATCTTCCTTGAGGTGATATTCCTTGCTGATCCAGCCGTATCCTTCAGAATCGATCGTCCCCCAGAAATAATATTTGGTGAGGTCATAAGCCATATCGCCGAAGGTATAGGTGCCGTCATGGTTCGGCTCGATGATCTGGCCATTCCACTCATAATTATTTGTATTTTCGATCTTATGGGCGTTTGCCGGAGGAAGTTCTTCATAGGAATATTTACATTTCAAAGGCACGTAACTGCTGTAATCGTAACCAGCGCCTTTTGACGTGGAACCGAAGTTCACGAAACCGTCGGAAGAATTTCCGCAAATGACAACCGGGTTCCCATCTTCTGTTCCGGACTCCCAGGTGACGCCATTCTGGAGACTGGAAGGGCGGTGCGGCATGGGAGGTTCTAACTGGGAAGTGACGCTGGTCTGTTTATCCACACAATCATACGCGGTGAGTTTGTACTTAAACTGGTCCGGCTGGAGGATTGCATCGTCCGTATCCAGCAGGTGGAGACTTTTGTGTGCCGTGAAATCGTACGAGCTGACCAGGTTGTACTGGATCGCCATGTTCGATTCGGAAGCACCGCGTTCCAGATAGAAAAAGTCAAGGGTGTGGTAGGTGCCGCTCCGGAAGGTATTCTCATTGTATAGACTGGTCGGATCGTTCGGATCTGGTTGGAAGTCTGACATATCCGCGCCGGCATTCACGAATGCCTGCCGGATCGTCGTTCTGACCGGCTCGCCGCAGGTATTATAATCTCCGTGACATTCTACGGTAACTTCACCGGTCACGAAATTGATGATGAGGTCTTCCTCCAGATGGAGGCCGCCGACATCACCGACCAGGACGCCGTCAATGAAGACCCAGACATCATCATCTCCGGAGAATTTGAAGACCATATTCTGTAAATCGCCGGAAGGGTTCAGCACTTTTCCGTTTTCAGGAATGGAAAAATCCTTGACCTGCATATGCATGCCAAGGAAAAATTTATCCGGATCCGTAAATTCGTTTCCGACTTTCGGGAAGGGGTCACCCAAAGGCAGAAACTGTGGGCGGTTATCTCTGTCCTGGTTATTGGGATCCTGTCCCTGGGTCACCGTAAAGTTACAGCCGCCGCCATCCTCCCCGGACTGGCAGTTCGGGTCGAGCAGTGCCCGCTCCCAGTTGGAATCGTAGGTATAGTGACCGGTTTCGTCGACATAGAACAGGTTGTTCACATTCCGGTAAACATCTCTGATGGGGTATTCCGGGGAAAAACCGGTAGTTTCTTCGTTTGAAGGCGTGAAGAGGTAGTCCAGGCTTTCCTGACTTCCCACCGCCAATACCGGATATCCGTTTGAATCGAGGGTGGTCTGGACGATTCCCTGTGCCAGCGCCGGGCTCAGCGGATTGCTGCCTTGTCCGATCCAATGATTCCACCAGTTAGGATGGTCAACAATCTGCCCATTTTGGAATTCTCTGCGGTCTCCGTTGTAAGACCAATGGTTCTGGATGAATTTCAGATCATGATCGTCATTGATGCCGGTGTTGACTGACTGGTTATTGGGGTTGCCGGCATTATTGATATACGTAATGCTCGGATACCGGCCTGCTTCCAAATCTGTACCGTATACATAATAATCAAACAGATCGATCGTGGTGCCGGACGGGTTGGCAATGGTATGGACCACCGGCTCGGGGGTTGGATCCTGCGCGGAGACACGCCCCGGTATCATGCAGGAAACCATCAAAAGACAAAGCAGAAAGACAAAATATGTTCCTGCTTTCACCGCATCAGCGGCTCTCAAACGACTTGACAGGCTCTTATTCATCATAAACGACACCCCTTTTCATTAAAAGAACGGGAATACAAAAACCGCAGTCCGGCCTTATTGGCCGCTGCGGAGAAAATCAGATACAACATTCCGACGGTTTTTGTTGGAATAAACGGAATTGAATTGAATTAATACAATATAATATGCCCCTGCATGCTCTCCCATACATTGCCACTCTCCCTCATCATATATAATTGTATTCATTATGCATTATAACACGAATTTGACCGATAATAATATAAATAAATCCTTTTTTAATAAAAATTAAAAAAATTTAAGGAAACAATGGATCATTGATTATCGTTAAGAAAAGGAGTCAAAGGTGTCGGGGACATTTCCGGGGCATTTCCGGGGACTTCCCATATCGGGGACTGTCCCTTTATGGGACTGTCCCCACACCCATGGACCAGGCGTCCGTCCTCTCTGAAGCACATGGGGACTGGCACATTGTGCCGCGAAGCCGAGCACAAGGGGCCTGTCACCATGTGCGTCACCGTTGATCCTCCTCAGCAAAACTGGGAAAAGGTGTCGGCGGGGACGGTTCACGAAAGCACCGCACGGTGCTGGAGAGAACTGTCCCCACAGACACCCAAGGACAAGCCGGCCGCGCAAACAGTCCCCCACAGCCGGGAGACACCAGTCCTGGGAGCGAGGATGCGGAATGTCAGGGTTGTTGTTGGGGACAGTCCCATGAAGGGACAGTCCCAGATATGGGCGGTCATTTGATTCGGCTGATCAGGTTTTCTTTAAGAAATCGCAGATTTTATTGATATTTGTTTTAAGCTGATATAATAAAAACTGAATGGTTAGCAGTTTCATCTTTATTACAAGGAGAGAACATGAAAAAGATATCTTTGCTATTGTTTGCTGCAGCCGTGATGCTCTTCGCATTCACGGCGGTTTCGGCAGATGACCTGTCCGATGTGAAACAGGCAGGTGTGCTGCGCTTCGGTGCACCGATGGAATATATCCCGTTCGTTTTCGAAGATGAGTCCGGAAACGCAAGCGGTATGGACGTTGCGCTGATGGAAGAAGTCTGCCGCCGGATGGGCGTCAAACTTCAGAAATTCAGCTTCGCCCGGGATGGCATCATTGACGCCCTGAACCTCGGACAGATCGATGTGATCGGCGGCGGCCTTTCCAAGACCGATGCCAGAGCACAGCGAATCGACTTCACCCGCACCTATTACAATGGGGAAGCGGTTTTCATCACCCTCGCTTCTGCCGCCAAACCGCAGGTTGTCAATCTTGACAACTTCAAAGGCATGAAGATCGGCGTGGTCAAGGGCTCCAGCTTCCAGGATTGGGTCCAGAACAATCTGGTAAATACCGAGATCATTTCCCTGAAGGATGTCTACACGTTTTCAGACAGTGCCGATGGCATCCGGGCGATGGACCGCGGAGATGTGAACCTGATCGCGATCGACCAGGATGTTTATGACAGCCGGTACCGCGGAAGCGGCAAATATCAGATCTTCTACAGCGGGTTTAATACGGAAAACTATGCCTTCGGCGTCCGGAAGGGCTCCACACTGACTGAAGTGATCAACACCCACCTGGTCGACATGCTGCGGGACGGCACCGCCCAGAACCTCGCGAACCGCTTCTTCACTATGGATTTCAGCCAGAGAGAGGCCGCGATCCAGAAACCGGTTGCTACACTGGCTCCGATCGTCACGGCAGTGCCTCAGGCTTCCAGCTGTGTGAATGCCATGAGCTATGTCGCGGATGTCACCGTCAAAGACGGCGAAACCTTCAATCCGGGCTCCGGCTTCCGCAAGACCTGGCGCATTTACAACAACGGCTCCTGTGCCTGGGATTCCAACTATGTGCTGCAGTTTGTTTCCGGTGACGCCATGGGCGGCAGCTTTGTCCGCATCCCGACAACCGTGAAACCCGGACAGACCATTGATGTCTCCACCGATCTCAAAGCCCCGGACAAAGCCGGAAATTACAAGGGCTATTGGCAGATGCGCACACCACAGGGCGCCGGTTTCGGCCCGAACATCTGGGTAAGCATCCGGGTGAGCGGCAGCGCTCCGGCTCCCACAGCCAGACCTTCCGACGGTCAGACCCGCGTGATCCCGATCATCAATTACTTCTATGCCGCCAATACAGAGGGACATCTGGGCGAAGGTACGATGGTGTACTATTCTGTCTCCAATGCCGGTGGTGTTACGATCACCTGCAACGGCGCGACGATCGAAAACACCGCCAATCTGACCGGCGCGGTTCCGGTGAATGCCGTGCTCCAGAGTCCGGGAGTCCACGAGATCAGGCTGACAGCGCACTCTGTCACGGATGATGCCATCGCTTCGGTGTACTACACCATGTATGATCAAAACGGTAATTCCGGTGACGGACAGACGCGCGTGATCCCGGTGATCGACTACTTCACCTCGGATGCGGATGCGGGGTATTCCGGTGATGCCTTAACCGTTTACTGGTCCGCAAGCAATGCGGCCGGTGTAACGCTCTCCGTGGATGGTTATGACATCGTTAACAGCGCTGCCTCCGGGTCCTATACACTGCAGGCTCCGATCCAGGGTGCCGGACTGCATACCATCACGCTGACTGCTCATTCCGTAACGGATGATGTCACAAGCTCCATCACGTATTACATGAACGAAACGCCCGGTTACGGCGGCGGTGATGAAGATGGTCAGACGCGGGTGATTCCCACCATTGATTATGTCTATTGTTCTCCGGATTCCGGTTGGGCCGGTGACGGAACGACTGTTTACTGGTCCGCGAGCAATGCGGCGGGTGTGACGATTTCCGTAGACGGCTACGTCATCGATAACAGTTCTGCCTCCGGTTCCTACTCCCTGCAGGCCCCGGTTCAGGGCGTCGGGTACCACACGATCACGATCACGGCTCAGTCCGTGACGGATTCTGCTTCGGATTCCTGTGTGTTTGTCATGAACGACCAGAGTGATTACGGTGATGATTCCGGATATGACTTTGGATATGACACGGGATACGACACCGGATATGACACGGGATATGATGGCGGAACTGATTACGATATGTCAGAAGATGATTGGGAACTCTATGACTATCTGACAGGCGGAGACTGGTAAAAGTCTTCACATTTTGAAATGATGGGACGGTTTCCAAAGGCTCAGTGAGCCGGGGAACCGTCCCTTTTTTATCCGGGAACTGCACATCTGTGACATTCCCGCTGTGCTCCGGGGCTTTTTTCGGGGAGAGGCCCCGCCTCAGGTAAGCCGGAAAGGAAGCCTCTGCTTTTCGGTCAGAATATCTTCAGCGTGCTCGATTACAGGTGCATCTTTTTAACAGATAACCGGGACGAAAGCGAATGAGTCAGATGTAGAGACTGAAAGCTGATAGAGCGGGGCCCGAAAATCCAATGCGGCCGACTGTACTCATTGAAGAGCGTCAAAATTCACATCTTCCGGCTTCACCGTTTCGAAATAAAGGGCACCCAGCAGCTGTTCCGCTACACGCAATCCGTGATAATGACGGGAATCAACCGCCTCTTCCAGCCGGTCATATTTCTCGCTCGTTTCGACAAATTTTCCGGTCGGGGCGGGATTCTCCTTTGAGACGCCCAGGAAGCGGTGCTCCCAATCCATTCCGCGCGCGAAGGCGAAAACCGTTTCATCACTGTACACCATCTTGATGGAGACAATAAAGCCGAATTTGCTCCATGCGCCGTTATAGACATCAATGGTCTTTGGCTTTTCCTTCTCATTGCCGAGGGTTTTCTCCCGCGCTCTCCCCTGACTGGTCAGATCTCCGTCCTGCTTCAGCAAATTCCGGATCTGTTTTGGCAAGAGGTAGGCATTCCGCCGGATCGGTACCGTTTCCGTGACCACCGAACCGTCTTCTTCGACACGCCGGGACTGACGTTCAACGGTTTTTTCATCGATCATGAATCCCAGGAGTTCCGCGATGCTCGCGTTCAGATTGATCTGTCCGATATCGGCAGCCTCGTAACTCGGGAAATACGCATATTCAGAACTCAGCTCGTCCCCGGAAGTCGGCTCCAGACTGCACCGGATGATACAGCCATTGTCCGCTTTTTTCAAAACATCGGTCATCATCCGCGCGATCCCGTTCCGCCGGCAGTCTTCCCGGACATAGGCATTTTCTACGTAGAAGATGGTACGGTTTTCTCCGGCCTTTCGGAGTTCATCCATCCGCTGGTACATCAGATCTTTGTATCTTTCCTCTTCCTCGGCCGTGATGGCATTGTGATACATCAGCATGTACGGGTTCAGGACGTGGAGCGTATCCTCCAACTCAAAGATATCCGGCATGATGAAGGTTTTCAGCTTTTCAAAAGCCGGCTGGAAGACATGCTGCATGAGCGTCGTCACACAGGCTGTGAGGCAGCCGATCACCTCGTCCTGGTAGATCACATAGAGGTGGATTTTCTCAAGATAATTCTTGTTTTCCGACGGCTCACTTCCGCTGAGTTCAAACTGAAATTCATGGGCTTCATAGATCATATACGGGCCGCATTTATATGCGCTCACATTTTCGGGGGCTGCGTCCGTATTTTCCTTTGAACCTGTTCCCATCAGGTTCCGGAGAAGCGCCCGGTGTTTTGCACTGAGCTTCCCGGTAAAGGGCTTGAGGAGCATCTTTGTGCCGTAATATTTTTCCATTTTGTCCTGCCTCCTGCCAAATATCAAGGATTCAAGAGGTATTTCAAAATAGTCCGCGATCAGGTCCAGCTTATAAAGATCCGAGATCCCGCTGCCCTTTTTTGCTTTTTCCAGATTGCTGATATCCGCCTGGTACATCCCCAGGTCCAGAGCCATTTTTTCCTGAGAGATCCTGTGCAGATACTTTCGCTCTTCAAGGATCCTTTTCCCGATCATCTCGAAATCTATCATCTTCATTTCCTCCTGATGATTCGATTATATGGCAGGAGCATTCATAAATCTATAGCCCGTTTCTTATATTTTATACGGACAAGAGGAAAGCCGGTTGACTGATGTCACCATTAATGAGTCGATGCAGCTTGTTCTGTTGACTCAAACCTGAATCAACGAAACCAGGCTGCATTGCCGCTATCTCCCCTCTCCTGATTTCCCCGTCCCGAATTTCATCAGGAGAACAAACCCGATGATCAGCACCGCGAGCGAGATCCAGAAAATTACCGGACCTGTTCCCAATAACCCGATGATGCCGCTCAAAAGGAACACCCCCGCAGTTTTAGCGAGTAATTTCGCAAATTCCGAGGCATACACCTGCTTATCTTCCGGATCCACAGCATAATTCTTCGGGATCGCATCAAAACCGGACTTTGAAACAATGAACGCATACAGCAAAATCCCCGCCGCCAGACAAAACATTACAATCGAATATACATGATCCATCACTCATCCCTCTTTTCCTGTATTTCATTTGATATTATTTTATTACGAAATACTTATTCAATGGCAGTGTTTGGAATATAGATATCCGAGAACGGCTAATGAAAAAACAAATCGGTAGATGATATACCAATTTGTTTTTTCATTATTGTCTCTTCGGTAATTTAAGAGGAGCAATCAAATACTTTCAAGCGAATTCGTAAAAAAAATCTTGAATCAATGCCGGAGACAATTCACAATGGATCCATCCGAATTCAGTAAGAAAGACGATCATATCTAATATTTCTTCTTGTCTATTGTTCCAGTGAGGTTTCCAACGACATACCGAATCCAAAATGTCAGTATCTTTTACTGTTTCATTGGTTTTCTGAATTTCATCGCTGGCGAATAATACTGTTGACATCATTTCAACCTGATCAGTATTATACAGACGGCTAAACAGGTCAATTATTTTCCGAATACGTGTCATCTCATCTTCATTAAAAATCTCACCGAATTGAATATCATGAGATACTTCGATTGCTTTCATTTGTTCACCCATCAATCGCTCACTGATCATATTGGAATTAAACATTATTCTTTCTGCCTGGTCCACATCTGTTGAATATGGACCGAATTTACCCCTTCGAAATACAAAACCAGTGGGAAAACCCTCTCTTGTTACGACATAACATATCTTTTGAAAGGTAGTACGACCTACATGTTTCACATATGTCAGGGAATTAATCTCTTTAGTAATATACAAAATAGGCAGCCAGGCATTATTAAACGTTCCTGGTATATTACCAACTGTGTTCTTGCCAACATTCCTTCCTGCAGATAAACGCAACAGCTCCGCCGGCTGAAGCAGCGAATTATTGGTTCCATAAGGAGCATAAATTTCAATGTCAACAGGAAGTTTTTGAAGCTTTTTAACCATTAGTGCACCAACATCGATCCAATCAAGACCTCCATTCCCACAACCAAGAGGAGGAAATGCAATGGATGTAATACCAAGCTCCTGATAATGGGAAATGAACCAATCTAAACCGTCCTCAATATAAGCCATTTTCGACGGTGACCGCCAATGATCTTTGGTTGGAAACAAAAGAATAGAATTGCCCATCAAATCTGAGTAATAAAAAGGGACACCAGGCTGTATTTGCTTCTTTTTACATAAATCAACATAGGCTTCATACATAGCTGGAAATCGTTTCTTAAATTCTAAAGCGATTCCTTTTCCCATCACACCCACACAGTTGACAGTATTGACAAGGGTTTTGGCTTTCGAATCAAAAATATTTCCCAAAAGTATCTTTAACATAATCAGTTCTCGAAAAATAAATATTTTTCCACATTTATAATTCTCTCATCAACTCCGGTTTCAATCAAGATATCTTTTATCTTTAAATCCGGGACTAAAATACCTTTTATAAATCTCGGCTGCACACCCCATGGAATAAGGACTTCCGCGCATGTTCGCTTTTTCTTATATGCTTTGATTGCAGGATCTAAATCATTCCAAGATTGGACAAAGACTTCTTTGAAATCGATTTTATTCAGACCTTCAAAAGGCGTCATAAACTGAGCATGAGAAGCAGCATTCATATCGGTAGTAACTACATTAGGTAAATCCAAAACAGAATAATCAACTTGAATAAGGCAGTAGGTGCCGGGATGATTACATTTCAGCGTAAAAAGCATTGCATTTCTAGGATTAAAATATAGATTTGCATATTCATGCAAAGATAATCCATTGTTTACTCTTTTGGGCTCCCTGATGTACTGCACTCTCTCATCAGCTAAGGATTCATATTTTATACCTTTTGATTCAATGAGATTTTTGGAAAGTATACCGTGCAGCAAAATAGAGCTGACATTTTGAACCGGAGCAATATTATACAAATAAGGTTCTCCGGTAAGGTTCCGAAATTCTTCACTGATTCTCATTGCTATATTTTACTATTATTGTTTTCTTTCCCCGGACGAAACAGGATATAATCAGCTTATTAGCAAGCTGAATAATTATGATTCCTGGGTAATGCCGGTTTTGCCGAACCAATCGTGGAAGAACAATTCGGCAGCGGTCAGCCACACCAAACGATCGTGACTCTGCCATTGGTTGAAAAAGTTCCGGTTGTTTCTGG
>Ga0310695_10011553_pt1 | contig 12594 bp, 10 predicted proteins | sample RumenRJG_04DNA_FD_203882 | JGI IMG/M metagenome (GOLD analysis project Ga0310695, IMG submission 203882) | Bovine rumen microbial communities from Lethbridge, Alberta, Canada - RJG_04 (v2) (version 2) | ecosystem: Host-associated > Mammals > Digestive system > Stomach > Rumen | place: Canada...
GAAAAAAGCATAGCGACGACAGAAAACCGTATTGCAGAGCTTGAAAAGGCGATAGGCGAGAGTTCCTTTAATGCACAGATTGCGGGCAAAGTCATAGTGATACACAAATTAAACTCTGGTGATAATGTTTTTTCGGGCGAGGAAATCTTGCGAATTGTGCCAAAGGGAGAGGATAAACTCCGAGCAGAATTGTATGTGAGTGCCGCAGATATTGCCAAAATAAAGAACGGAAACGCCGTGCATATAAGTTTCCCGTCATTACCTCCGTCGATATATGGCTTTTTGGAATCGAATATCGACGTAATTCCTCCTGATTGCATAAACACAAACAGTGCTGACAAGTTTTTTGAAGTGCAGACAAATTCATTTTCATCGGAATTATCAGAACGTAAGAAAGCTCATTTAATCAGCGGAATCGAAGGCAATGCCAAAATCGTAACAGGACACACTACCGCTTTGCGCCTTTTCCTAAAGAAACTCGACTTTGTGCAATAGATGTGATAGAACCACCGCATATCGTTAAGAGTTCGTGTCTAAAACTCTCCAAGAGTTTGTGTCTAAAAGTCTTAAGAGTTCGTGTCTAAAACTCTCCAAGAGTTTGCGTCGTGAAATAAAAATCCCCTTGTAATTAAACAAGAGGATTTTTATCAAAAACAGCTTTCGGCTACAAAACAGCCCATGGCTGCAAAAACAGCCCTCGGCTGTTATTTTACTTTGCCGTTCTTGTAGATTTCAGTCGTGAGGAACTTGCCGTTTGCGCAAAGTTTCTTTGAGTCAACACAGACAAATCCGTCTACAGTTGAAAGCGACATCTCTGCAAACTTGTCAGCCTTCACAAAGCACATCTCTGCAACGTCTTTTGGAACATCGAAGCCCTCTGGCTCTAAGATTGTGCCGACTTCAAACTGCGGGGCGAAAATCACTTCGCAAGTTTCCTTGTCGGTAACCGTCGGGTCAGAAGAAGCCAAAAGCATTCCGTTTGAGCGCACTCCGCGGAAGTTTGCAGGCTTCAAGTTGTAAACAAGAACGATGTTCTTTCCCAAAAGCTCTTCTGGTTTGTAGAACTTCACGATTGAGCTGACAATCTGTCGCGGCTCGTCGTCGCCAGTGTTGAGAGTGAGAATGTAGAGGAACTCGCCTTGCGGGTGAACTTCGACTTTCTCGATGCGGCTCACCTTGAGAATAACGCGGTGGCTGAAACGCTCAGCAAGCGGCAACTTGTCGATTTCGGCAGGAGTGAGCTTTTTGTTTGCTGCTTTCTGCGCAAGATATTCTGCTGTAACGACTTTGACGTTTGGCAAAATCTTTTCGAGCTTTTCCTTTCCGATAATGCGCATAAAGCTACCCAAGCGTGGACCTTGCTCTTTTCCGATGAGAACCGTGTAGAGCGCAAGGAAGAGCGCTTTTGGCTCTAAGCCCTGTGAAGTTGCAATGTCGTAAATTGCCTGCTGACAGTCCTTGTCGGTTGTGAATGTGTCCATCTTTGGAACAACGTTTTCAAGAACGAGCTTCACAGCGTCTGCTAAATTCTGTGTCAATTCGGCTTTTGTGCCCTCTGCGCGAAGAGAGAAGCACATATCAGGAGCGCAGTCAGGAGCACTTTCTTTAATCCAGTACCAAGCGCAAGCACAGCGGCGGCGGAGTGTTTCTTCCTGCTCTGGCTTTACATCGCCAAGAGATTTGATTACAGCGTCAACATCGCCTGAGTATGTCTGCAAGAGCGTTGTGAGCAAGCGGAACGGAACTTGATAAGGCATAACCTTAGGAAGCCCATCAATCTGAGAAAGCTCATAAAGTCTGCGCTCGCGAGTCAAAAGCTGTTCGCGCTTTGCAGGGTCTTTTTCTTTTGGCTCTTCAACTCCCCAAACCAAGCGTTCTGTGCGGTCATAAGCCTCGTAGAGCGTGAGAACGTCGAGGTCAAATGAGATTGAGAACTCGTGGTCAACTTTGTTTGAAGCAAAGATGTAGCGCAAGACTTCGCCCTGATAAACTTCGAGTGCGTCAACGAGTGAGATGACTTTGCCCTTTGAAGAAGACATCTTTCCAGGAACGCCCTTGAGCTTTACGAAGTCATATTTCATTGTAACTGGTGCGTCCCAGCCGTAGAGCTTCTTTGAAACGAGCTTTGCTGTGTCGTAGCTTCCGCCTGGGCTGATGTGGTCTTTTCCGCCCGGCTCAAACACGACTTTCTCTTCGTTCCATCTCATTGGCCAGTCAACGCGCCAGCCGAGCTTGAACTCTGAGCTTGTGCGAAGGTCGCCTTTTTCTTCGTGTCCGCAAGATGTACAGCGGTATGTGATTCCATATTCACCATCGTAATCGATGATTTCTGTTGTGTCTTTGTTGCACTTAGAGCAGAAAGCAGCGACAGGATAGTAAACATCGCTGTCTTTCATCTTGTGCTCATCGTCGCGGTATTCGTTAAGACAGGCTTTGATGAGGTCTCGGTTCTGCATTGCGATTTTCATGCCCTCTGCATAGCGGTGTGCGCGATAGCGAGAAGCCTGATACAAGAACTCAGGGTGAATTCCAACGCGAGGAAGCTCGTTTTCGATGTCTTTTTCGTGATGGCGAGCATAGTTTTCGTCGCGCTTGAATGTGTCTGGCACCATCGTAATCGGGAAGCGCAAATAGTTTTCGAGGATTTCTGGGTGCGGCATATTCGCAGGAACTTTGCGGAACACGTCGTAATCGTCCCAAGAATAGATGAAGCGCACATTCTTGCCTCTGTCGCGGAGAGCGCGGACAACTAAATCAACTGTAATGATTTCACGGAAGTTTCCGATGTGAACAGTTCCTGAAGGTGTGATTCCAGAAGCGCAAGTGTAAAGCGGCAAATCACCCTTTTCCTTTATGATTTTTGCAGCCACTTGGTCAGCCCAATGGCAAAGTTCAGATGTATCTCGTTCGTTACTCATAGTAGGCAAAGTATACTAAATGTTACTATTTTATGCAATTACAGCCGAGGGCTGTTTTTCAGTCAGAGCCTGTTTTTCAGTCAGAGACTTATCTTTTGCCGTATATGTTTTTCTGTGCCACAGTTGTTTTCGCTGTCTGTACAATAATTGAACTTATTCGCAAATATTTTTTCTCAAAGGTGTTTCATATCTAATTTTTGAATAAGCGCCATAGGCGGTTATTTTATCGGGTAACAGTCGAAACCTGCGGCTTTTAGTTTTTTGCCGATTTTTACTAAATCAGATATATTTTTCAGAAAGAGATGTAATTACAGCTTTGACAGTTTCTTTGTCACGGGCAGAAAATCGTCGCATATCTTTGGCAAGATTTAGGGCTTGGATAAAATCAGCATTTTCAAGTTTTGAGTCTTCGTTTTTTCCAGTTGCAAGATAATCAAGCGATACTTTTAGTGTTTGTGCAATTTTCAGCGCGTTGTCTATCGTCGGCACAACCTTACTTCCAGGTCGGTATTTGTTGAGCGTGTTTATGCTGATTCCCGTCTTTTCCGCCAACTCTTTTACTTGTAAACCTTGATATTCTAGTTCATCGCGTAAGTTTTCTGCAAAACCCATAGCACAATAATATGTAATCTAAGACAGTTTTTCATTAGTAAAAAGTATTAAAAGACTTGTATATACAGTCGATATGTAATAAAAGGCTTTTGATCTCAAGTCTACAAGCCTTGTAAGGAAAATTAGGATGAACACTTTGGTTGAGAAAAAACAAAGAGACTCAAATTTTGAACTTTTGCGTATTATTGCGATGTTTATGATTGTAATGAGCCACTTAACGCAGCACGGTATTTGGTTTTCGCCAGATGCTGAAATCTCAAATCAATTTTTGCTTGCCCACCTTTTTCAAATGTGGAGTGGTCAACTTGGAAATTGGATTTTTATTTTGATTTCTGGTTATTTTGTTTGCACGTCAAAATTTTCATGGAAAAAAGTCTTTGCATTGTGGTTTCAAATCTTTTCGATTTCAGCAACAATAGGTCTTATCACTTACTTTTCAAAAGTCAAAGTTATTGGCTTTTACAATCCAAATTATACTCAATTAGGATTTTTTGAAAGTGCAAAGCCTGCAACAAAAAAAGATTTAATTCGTTGTCTTTTGCCTTGTTACTTCGGAAATAACTGGTTTGCTGTCGCATATCTTGTGTTTTATCTTTTTGTACCATTCTTAAATCATTTTCGTGAAAAACTTTCTCAGAAAATGCACTTACAACTAATAACTTTAATGTTTGCTCTTGGCTGTGTCGTAAAACAATTTCCCTTCGAAGGATTTTTTGTAAACGACAACTTGTTTATGTTTATTTTGGGATATTTTATTGCGTCTTATATACGTTTTTATAATCCAAAAATACTAAGCCATACCAAAATAAATTTTATAATTTCGATTTGCCTAATGATTTCCTTTGCATTATGGAACTGCTTTGTTTACAAGTTTTTATATCATCTCCAATTTATTAGAAATAACTCTGAAAAAGTGTTATCTTTCTTTGGAGGCGGAATGCCGAGAATACTTTCTACATTGAACGCTGTTTTGATTTTCAGTACATTTAAGAATATAAAAATCTTACATAGCAGATTTATAAACACAGTTGCTTCAACTACATTTGGCGTGTATTTGCTTCACGAAAATCTGTTGATTAACAAAACAATTTGGCATGTTGTCTTTCGTCTTGATGATTGGACTTCATCGCCATATCTTTTACCGTATATGTTTTTCTGTGCCACAGTTGTTTTCGCTGTTTGTACAATTATTGAACTTATTCGCAAATATTTTTTCTCAAAGGTGTTTCATATCTAATTTTTGAATAACTGTTATGACCTACGAAACCGCCTATGGCGGTTATTTTATCGGGTAGCAGTCAAAACCTGCGGCTTTGAGCTTCTTGCCGATTGTGTAATTGTCGTCGTCGCCCACGAACACGATGTAGTACTTGTTGCCGCTTGGCTTTGTCTCGCTCATGATGTGCGCCGTAAAGCCCTTTTTCGAAAGCGTTTCGACAAGAGCCTTCGCGTTCTTCTCTTCGCGGAAAAGACCGAGCTGCTCTTTCACTGTGTAATCTTTGATCTCAGCGACTGCAACCACAGGCTGCTTTTCCGACGATGTTTTATTAGAAGCAGTTTCTTCTGCTGCAGGGATTGTCTTTATCATCGTGCCTTCAGCTGTAATCATCTGAACGCCGTTCTTTGGCACAAAATACCAAAATGGTGCGGGAAGAAGCTGAATGTTTCCTTTTGCGATGTACGCCTCTGGCGAAAGCGGAAACTCGGCTTTTAGTTTTGTCGCCCATTCCTCTTTGCCCGTAACATACCAAAGCGTCAGGTAAATCGCAGGACGCACGTCGAGCATTGACGCAAGAGATGTGTATGCCTGCAAAATCGCGACAGGCTCAATCGTGTCCTCGACGCTCTGCGCACGACAAAGTAAACTCCATTGCTTATAGAGCTTTACATAGGAAGTTATGTCCTCGTTTGTGCTATCTTTGACCGACGTGGAAAGATAATTGTCCGCCGCTTCGTAATCACCTGCACTCAAGGCAGAGCGCACAGCAAACAAAATCAGCTCCTCGTTCGACCATTTGGGCATTCCCGCCGCGTCTTGAGCCGCAATCGCCGCCGCTTGCGAATAAGAAGAGCATGCATCGGAATAAAGACCGAGTTGCTCTTGCAAAGAGCCAAGGAAAGCGAGTAGTGAGCGTTTTTCGGCAAAGTTTTTCATCTCTGCGCTTTGCTTTTTTATGTATTCGATTGACTCTAGGGCAGTTGATTTTTCCGCACTCCTTTTAGACACGTCCGCCGCAGTTTGCGCCGACACAGGCCGTTTTGCAAAAAGGAGAGACAATGTTATGAAAAATACCCAACTGCACTTTCTCATCTTTTATTCCTTCTGTGCGTCTTCTGTTGTCGGTTCGCTTTGAGATGCGTCGATTGAGTCTGTGCTGTTGTTTTCTTGGGTGTTTTCTGCGCAATTTGTTTTGGCTTCAGAAGTGTCATCGCTGACAGATGGGTTAAATCTCTTTTTTATTGAGTGACCGTGAATAAGCATGACAGGAAGCATTACGACAATGCCTGCTACAAATGACAAAAGCATACTGACAAAAACAGGTATTTCGTTCGGTGTAGAAAACCACAAAAAGCTGATTTTGCAAGCGTTTTCTGTATTTGAGCCGCAGAAAATCGCAAGTACAACAAGCACTATTGTCATAAGAATAATTTTTACCGTAGTCATCTTTCTCTCCTAAATTGGTAATTGTATTATAAAAAGGCTGTGCCATTACAAAAAAGGTTACGCCATTACAAAAAAGGCTATGCCTTATTTATTTTCGGCAGAAAAGTGCTTGAAGAAGCGCAATTCAATTAAAAAACGGCTATATAAAAGATTCTATCGCACCAGCCACTCGGATAGCGTACGCTCTTCGCTTGAGAAGGCTGCGCCGATTTTGATGAGCCGTCGATTATCCGCCTCGTATGGCTTTGCGTAGCCTTGTGCATCAATCTGTGAAAGAGCGTTTTCGGCTGTGTCGTCTCGCTTGAACTCGAAGATATAAACATATTCTTCTGTTTCCACGATGCAATCCGCCCTGCCCTTTGCGCTGTGCTGCTCCACTTTCACGAACTGACCGAGCAGCAAGAACACAAGATACACCACGTTCTGAAAGTCGCGCTCAAGAACAGAGTCGCTCGGCTTTGCAGGATAGGGCAGATTTGCAAACAACGCGATAAAGCGGTCGCGCAGGCTGTCTGTGTTTGCCATGTCAATGTCACGGCAGAAATTGCGGACATCAAGAGGCTTGTCGCTGTTTAGATAGACAGGCGTAAGGCTCTGCGTAAAGCCGTATTTGACTTCTTCGTTGGGATATGCAAGCGAAAAACTCTCATACCGCTCGTCGTAGCTTTTTAGCGTTAGATAGCCCGACTGATACAAAAGCGGCACGATGTCGGGATTGTCTGGGCGGTAGTCGGTGATTTCGTCCTCGCTTGCGTAAAGCGTGCCGTCGCTGAACTTTTGCGGATTAAAACCCATTTCGTTGAGCCGCTTCACAAGAAATGTCGGCGTTCCTGTTCCGAACCAGAACTTTGAAAACTTCTTTGCGCTAAACGCGTTAATCAAACTGAACGGGTTGTAGATGTTCTCGCACTCTGCGCAAAACTTGTAGCCGTCATAAAAGCGCTTGAGTTTTGCCAAGCATTCCTCTCTCGTCATCTTGTTCGCCGCTGCCATTTCGTCGATTTCGGGCGAGAATGTCGCTTCGAGCTCGCTTTGAGTGATACCGCAGATTTCTGCGTATTTTGGGTGCATAGAAATGTCTTGGAGCTGGTTCAAGTCGCTGAAAATCGAAACTTTGCTGAACTTTGTAACGCCAGTGAAAAGCACGAAGCGGAGATATTTATCAAGGCTTTTTAGCTGCCCGAACATTCCTTTGAAGGTGGCTCTGTTCTGCTCAATCTGCTCTTCGCTGAGCGTCAGTGTTTCCAAAAGAGGCTTGTCGTATTCGTCCACAAGCACAACGACTTTCCGATTTGTTTTTTCGTGAGCGCTCTTTATGATGTCCGCCAGACGCACGCCGAACGACTCACTCTGTTTCGGACAATCATAGAGCTTTTCCCATTCGCGAAGATGAGCAGCGATTATCTCGTTCAAGCCGTTTGGCTCAGAATAGTTTTGTCCGTTGAAATCAAAGTGCAAGACAGGATATTCAATCCAGTCTTGTTCCAACTTCTCGATAGCAAGCCCTCGGAACAAATCCTTTTTGCCCAAGAAATACGCCTCTATCGTGGAAATCAGAAGGCTCTTTCCAAACCTGCGCGGTCGGCTCAAGAAATAAGGCTTTCCGTTAGTAACAAGATTATATATATATGAAGTTTTATCTACATAAATATAGCCGTCTTCTCTCAAGGATTCAAAACTCTGTATGCCAATCGGCAGTTTTCGTGTATTCATACCTTATTATACCACAAAGCGCTCTTGAAAAAATTAGTATATCGCCTATTTTGCCAGCGTTCCGCGGAATGTGCTGCCGTTAAGAGAATCAAGATGCACTGTAACAAACTGACCGATAAGGCTCTTGTCGCCAGCAAAAACAACGCGCTCGTCCTGCTCGATTTTGCCCAAAAGCTCAGCGTCGCTATCACGGCTCACGGCTTCAACAAGCACTTTCGCCGTAGTTCCGACTCTCTTTTTCATCGCCTCTTGGTTAATCAAAAGCTGAGTATCGATGATTTTCTGCAATCTGCGCTTTTTCTCCGCCATATCAATTTGGTTCGGCATAGACGCGGCAGGAGTGCCCTCGCGAGGATTGTAATAATACATAAACGCGCTTTCGTACTTGACCTCGCGCAAAAGGCTCAACGCCTCTTCCACGTCCTCCTCAGTCTCGCCAGGGAAGCCGAGCATAATGTCAGTCGTGAGTGAAACATCGCTTATTTTCTCGCGGATTTTTTCCACAAGAGAAAGATAATGCTCTCTCGTGTATCGGCGGTTCATTGCTTTGAGGATTTTGCTTGAGCCGTGCTGAACAGGAAGATGAATGTGATGGCACAAACGCGGATTTTTTGCGATGACGTCGATTAACTCCTCGCTCAAATCTTTCGGGTGGCTCGACTCAAAGCGAACCCAGCCAATAGAAGAGTTTGTTTCTTCAAGATGGTCTGCAATGAGCTGCATAAGGCGCGGGAACGTGATGATTTCTTCCTCAGTTTTCTCTTGCGATGAAAGCGATTTGTCCATAAGACCGCGATATGAGTTGACGTTCTGTCCGAGAAGAGTGATTTCGCGAACGCCTTTTTGGCTCAGCGTGTCAAGCTCGGCAAAAATCTCTTTGACGCTGCGGCTCACCTCGCGACCGCGCACATACGGCACGATACAATATGTGCAGAAATTGTTGCAGCCGTTCATAATCGGGACAAACGTAGAGAACGCACCTTCTTCAAGCGAAAGCGGCGAGAACGTGTAAGCAAGGTCAGCCTTGATTTCGCTCGGCTTATGATGTCCCTCGATTTCGTCGATGATGTCGCCGAAATGCTGCTTTGCGTAAGTGCCGACGACGTAATCGACGACAGGATAATCGCGCTTGAGGCTCTTCAAAAGCCTCTCCGCCATACAGCCCATAACCACGAGAGTGAGCGGCTTTGCGCCGTTTTTGACGTAATCGGCAGCGATAGGAAGGCTCTTGTTTTTTGCGTCTTTTTTGCCAGAACGCACCGCCTTGAGTCCTGTGTAATAGCCCAGACGACCGAAAATGCGGTTTTCCGCAGTCGCACGAACGGAACAAGTGTTGATAATCACGGCGTCTGCAACTTCGGCGCACTCGGCTTTCTTCCACCCACGTGCGATAAAAATCTGTTCGGCTGCTGCGCTTTCTGCGATGTTCATCTGACAGCCGTATGTTTCAAAAAAATATGTCATTAGTTTCTCCATAAAAAAAATGATAAGGTCATTCGTTCTAAATCACGCTGTGCGTGTATTCGGTGAAAGCGTAAGCGTTATGGTTGTGAATGCTCTCAAAGTTCTCACATTCAATGCTGAAATACGAGAACGGCTTTTCGGCTTTAAAGTTCTTGAGAGCAAGATACACCTCTCGAACCATATCTTCCACAAAGCGCGGATTGTCGTAAGCAGTTTCGGTCACAAACTTCTCGTCCTCACGCTTTAAGACGCTGTAGAGCGAGCAGGACGCGGCATCTTCAACAGCCTTTATCACGTCCTCAAGCCAAAAAAAGCTCGTGTTCTCAACTTTCACCGTAACTATTCCACGCTGATTGTGAGCGCCTCGCTCGCTAATCGCCTTTGAGCAAGGGCAAACGGTCGTGATTGGCACTTTTGCGCTCACCCAAAATCTGCTTTCAGTCTCGCTCACCTCTCCGCCATACGAGCAGTCGTAGCCCATCATTCCTGCTTTTTTTGTGACAGGCGCGTATTTTTCAATGAAGAAAGGAAAACGCAATTCGCCAAAAGCACGCTCCGCATTCAAAACACGACGCATTTCACCAAGCATTTTCAAAAACTGCTTCATCTCAAGATTATCGTGATAATCGTGGAAGGTTTCGATAAAGCGGCTCATGTGCGTTCCCTTAAAGTCGTGCGGAAGGTTTACAAACAGGTCAACAGTCGCCGTTGTTTGCTGCTTGCCATTTGCTTTGTCAAGCACCGTAACAGGATATCGAACGCCCTTCACGCCAACTTTTTTAAGCGGGATTTCGCGATTGTCCGGTGTGTTTTGAATATCTATCATTTTGCGCTCTTCTCAGCAGCTTCGACCGTGTTTTGCATAAGCATTGCGATTGTCATAGGCCCTACTCCCTTTGGAACAGGCGTGATATACGAAGCCTTTTCTTTGACCGCCTCAAAATCCACGTCGCCACAAAGACGGAAGCCCGATTTTTTCGTCGCGTCCGCAATTCTGTTCACGCCCACATCGATGACGACAGCGCCATCTTTGACCATATCCGCAGTGATTGTGTTCGGCTTTCCCACAGCGGCGATAAGAATGTCAGCTCCACGAGTAACTTCGGCGAGGTTCTTTGTTCCAGTGTGGCAAATTGTAACCGTGCAGTTGTATTCGCGGCGAGTGAGCAAAATCGCGACTGGCTTTCCAACAATGTTACTTCGACCGACGACAACAGCGTTTGCGCCATTCGTGTTGATGTTCATCTTTTCAAGCAAGACAAGAATTCCGTGCGGAGTGCAAGGAAGATAGCCGTCGCGCCCAATCATCATATTTCCGACGTTGACGGGGTGAAAGCCGTCCACGTCTTTTTCTGGACTGATTGCCATAATCACTTTGTCCTCGTTGATGTGCTTCGGAAGCGGAAGCTGCACGAGGATACCGTGAACGCTCTTGTCGTGATTGAGTTCATCGATTATCGACAGCAATTTTTCTTCGCTTGTGTCCTCGCTAAGCTCAAGGCTTCTGTCCGTCATTCCAGCTTCAGCAAGAGCCTTTCGCTTTCCTGTAACGTAGCTCACGCTTGCAGGATTGTTGCCCACAAGAATAACAGCAAGACAAGGATTAACGCCTTTTTCTTTTAATGCGTCAACTCTGCGCTTTACGTCTGCTCTCACGTCTTCTGCGATAGCCTTTCCGTCAATAATGATTGCACTCATAGTAACCTTCCTTCTGCAAAATCGTTTGTAAGTATGTTGAAAAACGGTGCTAAAAATGATATGGTATCACTACTATATACGATTTGCACATTAAATTCTATTGCTATAACAAAAAGGCAATCGGTAATTCGAGAGGAAATCAATGAAAAGATTTTTACTTATTCTTTCGGTTCTTTTTCTTTTTGGCGGTGTTGTTTTCGCAGAAGAGGGAGATGATGAAGTGCAGGATGAGCTTCAAGAAGAGCCTGCAATGAATGTTCGCGGTGATAAGTTCATCAAGATTGCGCTTGCAGGTTCTATTCCGCTCAACTTTGGTGGCTCTCCTTTTAAAGACGGCGAAAGTCAGTTACAAGTAGGTGGCACAGGTTCTATCGGTTTTTATTATTTTTTGAACGGCTACACAGCTTTAGGTGTTGATTTAGGCTTTGGCTATCAGCCAACAATCGGGGGTAATATCTTTAACTTTATTCCGCTCACCTTTGCCGCAATGTTTCAACCGACTCTTGCAAAGTTTGAGTTCCCGCTCACGCTTAGCATTGGAAGTGCAGTGGAAAATTATCTTTCTGAAACCTATTTTCCTGGTCTTGTGCTAAAAGCAGAAGCGGGCGCATTTTATCGCATAAATCCGTCTTGGTCGCTTGGCTTTACTGGTACATGGATGGGAATGCCTCAGTGGTTCAAGGAAAGTAAATACAACTATTTTGGTTCTTTCCTTGATGTTGGGCTTTCTATGCGCTATCACTTCTTCTAACAGCCAAAGGCTATTTTGCAGGCTATGCCTGTTTTGTAGGCAATGCCTGTTTTGTAGCCTAAGGCTGTTTTGTAAAAGTTTACTTAATGGAGTTTTTTATGAAACCTAATTTATATATTTTTGCTTGTATAACAGCATTGCTGTTTTTCACGGGCTGTCATGACACTATTTTTTATGACATCAATCAAGAAGTAGAGCTTTATTCTGCGCAGGTTACAGGCGACGTAAACTCTATGGCTCGCTTTTCTGATTATCTTATCACTCAAAATGGTTATCCGTGGTATAAGTCAGCTTCTTCTACAACAAACGGAGAATGGAGCAAAATGGCAGCTATCCCTGATGGTGGCACAGTTTGGAAAGTTGCAACTGATGAGAATTACATCTATGCAATCAGTCGCGTTTACACAGAAGACACGGATTCTTCTAGCGATTACGAAGGTGAACTCATTCAAAAATCAAGTAAAGTCTATGTTGCAAACGATGTTGACGACACTTGGACAGCAATCGACACATCAGCCGACGGCTCTTCTTATTACCCAGTAGTGATTTTCTGCACTGATTCAACAACAGCGGCAAATCGGCACGCTTTTGTCAGGATGAGCAGCGGCAACGTTTATGAGCTAGACGGCTCAACAGCGCTTTCTTCTACATACACAGACTCAACATCAACAATGACGACATCATCTGTTGCAGCAGCTTGTTGCGGTGGCACTGTATATTTCAGCGATTATCCTGCGATTGCTTCAGACGGCACTACACTTTATTGGACAAAC
>Ga0310695_10011555_pt1 | contig 12593 bp, 10 predicted proteins | sample RumenRJG_04DNA_FD_203882 | JGI IMG/M metagenome (GOLD analysis project Ga0310695, IMG submission 203882) | Bovine rumen microbial communities from Lethbridge, Alberta, Canada - RJG_04 (v2) (version 2) | ecosystem: Host-associated > Mammals > Digestive system > Stomach > Rumen | place: Canada...
TGCGACGCGCGGATGGTCTCGAGCGTGCGCAGCCCCTGGAAGACCCTGCCCTCGGGCGTCTCGGGGTCGGTGCGCTTCTCGGCGGCGGACCAGTTCAGGTGGCCGCGGTGGAGGTAGCGGCTGTCGGCGGCCTTGAGGGGCTCGTCGTGGTAGCCGTAGTCGTTCTCCTGCGCGATCTCGTCGCCGCTGTAGAGCACGGGGATGCCGCTGATCGTGAACATGTACGCGTGGAGCATGAGGTCCTCGCGCAGCGCCCAGTCGAGCTTGACGTCGTCCCGCTCGTAGCGCGCCGCCTCGACGCCGCAGAGCGACGCGGTCGTGCCGCACAGGCGCGCATCGCCGAGGCGCGGGTCGTCGTTGTAGAGCTCGCCACGCGCCGGGCTGCCGGCCCACTTGCCCGTGAAGTAGTCGTTGACGTACTTCTTGTGCGCGACCTCCTCGATGCCGAACTGCTCGAGGTAGTCGTAGTCGAGGCCCCAGCCGATGTCGTCGTGGCAGCGCAGGTAGTTGAGGAACGTGTACTGCACGGGCAGCGCGAAGACCTGCGAGAGCTGGTGCTTGAGCAGGCGGGTGTCCTTGGTGGCCACGGTGTGCCAGGTGCTCGCCATGGTGGTGACGTTGTAGAGCAGGTGGCACTCCGGGCGCTCGATCGACCCGAAATACGGCACGACCTTGCTCGGTTCCATGACGACCTCGCCCAGCAGCAGCGTGCCGGGGCAGACGATGTCGCACGCGAGGTGCATCAGGCGCACCAGCGTGTGGACCTGCGGCAGGTTGCGGCTGGTGGTGCCGAGCTCCTTCCAGATGTAGGGCGTCGCGTCCAGGCGGATCACGTCGATGCCCTGGTTGCAGAGGAAGAGGCAGTCCTCGGTCATGTCGTTGAAGACGATGGGGTTGGCGTAGTTGAGGTCCCACTGGTAGGGGTAGAAGGTGGTCATGACCACCTTGCCGGCCTCCTCGCACCACGAGAAGTTGCCCGGGGCGGTGGTGGGGAAGACCTGCGGCGTGGTCTTCTCGAACTCGTTGGGGATGTCCCAGTTGTCGTAGAAGAAGTAGCGGCTCTGGGCTTCCGGATCGCCGGCGCGCGCGGCCTTGGCCCACGCGTGGTCCTCGCTGGTGTGGTTCATCACGAAGTCGAGGCAGACCGAGATATTGCGGCGGTGGCACTCGCTCGCGAGCGACGCGAGGTCGTCCATGGTGCCGAGCTCGGGCTGCACCTTGCGGAAGTTGGAGACCGCGTAGCCTCCGTCGCTGCGGCCCTCGGGGCTCTCGAGCAGGGGCATGAGGTGCAGGTAGTTGACACCGCATTCCTCGATGTAGCCGAGCTTCTCGCGCACGCCCTCGAGCGTGCCGGCGAAGCAGTCGACGTACATGAGCATGCCGAGCATGTCGTTGCCGGTGTACCAGCCCGGATCGGCGAGGCGCTGCTCGTCGAGGTCGCGCAGCTCCTGCGGGCGCTCGTCGGCGCAGCGGCGGAGCATCCCGACGAAGTAGTCGTAGGCTTTCTCATCGTGGTAGAGCCCGAGGTAGGTCTCCTTCAGCTCTTCCTCGCAACGGGCGAGACGCTCATCGAAGCTGCTCATCGTCTGTCTCCTCGCAATCCGGTGGAAGCGGTCTGATGAAAAGGTCAATTGAGAGATGGTCAAATGCAATTATTGATTGTTTAAATGCACACTGATTGTACAATAGGCCGCTCGGTGCTCGTGCGACGTGGGAGGGTTTTTGTCCAGTCGGTAGGCGATGATGGGCTCGACAAGCAGCAGACCAGAAAGGAGAGCGCCATGTACGAGCCTTCACGCCAGGTCCTAACCTTCACCATCGCCGGATTCTCCCATTGGTACGGGTACGAAGTGCTCGACAAGCTCAAGGTCGGCACCAGGCTCGACCTCGTGCCCGAGTTCGACAACCCGTACGACCACTGCGCCGTCGCCATCTGCTACGAGGACCGCAAGCTGGGCTTCGTGCCCGCCAAGATCAACGGCGAGATCTCCCACTGCATGTTCTTCGGCCACGGTGACATCTTCGAGTGCGTGGTCACGCAGGTCGATCCCGAGGCGCACCCCGAGCGCCAGGTCCGCGTCACCATCAACTTGGTGGACGCACGCTAGTCGCTATCCGCAAACCCCCTTTCCGAGAAGCCCCCGCATCCCCCGCGGGGGCTTCTCGGTTAGCGGGCGAGCATCTCGAGGGTGAGGCGGTCCTGGCTGCCGTCGTAGAACTCGTTGAGCACCTGCAGGAAGAGCGGGTCGTGCGACACCGCGGCGAAAAGCGTCATCGAGCTGCGCACCTTGGGGTAGTCCATGCGGCCGAAGATCGCGAGGGCATCGCGCGACCTCTGGGCGAGCAGCGCCTCGCAGCATTCGCGCAGGCGCGCGCCCAGCACGGGATGCGCCAGGTACGCGGTCGCCTCCGCCGCGTCCGCGATGCCGTAATACCACGCGTAGTCGGAGCGGCCCAGCCCTCTGAGCTGCGGAAACACATACCAGATCCAGTGCGATGACTTGCGTCCGGCGCGGATCTCCGAGAGTGCCTCCGCATAGCCGCTCGTGTGCATGCCGATGCCGTCCTGCGCATCCACGAACCGTTCGAGGTCCTCCTCGTCGCGTCTGGCCATGCGTCCCCCCATTCCGTGCGTTCGGTTCCATCTTACGCGCGTGCGTTGGCACGGAATCTGCCCGTTTTTAGCACGAAGGGCACTTATTCCGAGGTTTTTGGGTGCGAAATCGTCATCGGGGTCATAGAGCTTCCGCGTTTGCCCAGCTCAGCGATGTGGGTGTATAGCCCCGATGATCGCGTCGCAAACCGTGGTGTATGAGGCGAGCAAAGAAAAAGACCATCGCATGTCCTAGAATGTCGGTTCGCCAAAACGGACAGAAAGGAGCAGCGATGGTCAACCCCAATAGGATAGCCCACGACGCGCCCGAGCTGAGGGACGTTCTTCTCGGATTCCTCGAGAGCGCATCGAGCCTCTGCGACATGATGAACACGACGATGGCGGCGGTGCTCAACGGGATCATGTCGATCCAGGCCGACGAGGCTTGCGGCGCCAGCTACGGCGAGCGCAGCGAGGCCCGCGTGAACAGCAGGAACGGCTACCGCAAGCGCGACCTCGACACGACGGTGGGCACGCTGCCGCTCATGGTGCCGAAGCTCCGCAGCGGCTCGTACTTCCCGACGGACCTCTTCGAGCGCTGGTCGCGAACAGACCGGGCGCTTGCCGCCGCGGTCGCCGAGATGTACGTCACCGGCGCATCGACGCGCAAGGTCGAGAAGGTCGCCGCGAAGTTCGGCGTGGACTCCCTGTCCAAGGACCAGGTCTCGCGCCTGTGCGCCGTGATCGACGGCGAGGTGGATGCGTTCCTGGCGAAGGACTGGTCGGGCATGCGCTTCGCCTACCTGTTCCTGGACGCCACCTACGTGAGCCGCCGCGTGAACGGGCGCGTGCGCAAGGAGGCCTTCATCACCGCGATCGGCGTGGGCGGCGGCGGGCACCGCCGCTTCGTGGGGTTCACCTGCGCCAACGCCGAGAGCTACGCGTCGTGGCGCGGCTTCCTGCAGGGCCTCGAGGAACGCGGGGTGCGCAACGTGCGGCTCGTCACCTCCGACGCACACGACGGCCTCGTCAAGGCGATCGGCGAGATCTGGCCCGAGGCCACCTGGCAGCGCTGCATCGTGCACGTCAAGCGCGACGTGCTCGCCAAGATAGACGGCGCGGAGGGCCAGCGCCGGGCCCGCACCGTCATGTCGCCGATCTTCAGGGAGACGGATCCTGCGCTCGTGCGCGCCCTCTACCACGAGGCGGTCTGCGAGCTCGAGTCGTTCGCGCCGGCGGCGGCCAAGGTGCTCGAGGACGCCGAGGTCGACGCGCTCGCGCACCTGTCGTTCCCCCGCGAGCACCGCATCAAGATCCGCACCAACAACGTCCAGGAGCGCATGAACTGCGAGCTCAAGCGCAGGGCGAAGGTCGTGCAGGCCTTCCCCTCGACCGGCTCGGTGATGCGGCTGCTGGGCGGCATAGTCGACGAGGTGAACGCGGACTGGGAGTCGGGCAGGCTGTTCATGTCGAGGGAATCGCTCGCCCCCGTCCTCGCCATGGAGAGGGCGGAGAACCGCATCGACGAGTTCGTCCCGGATGAGGAGGTGGGGTCCAACGCGAGGGTGATCATGATGGTGGCGCTTGACGAATACGCCAAGGCGGCATAGATTACGAATCGGAAGGCACCGCATTCGAGGCATTGCGATGGCCCTTCATACACCACTTAATCCGACGCAACCGCCCCGATGGAGAAAAGAGACCGAAAAACCTCGGAATAAGTGCCCTTTGTGCTAAAAACCGGCCTTTTTGATGCACGCGGGCGTTCCAAAGCCTCCCGACAAGCCCGCTCGCCTGTTGGCGCACGCGAACACGGCATGCTCGCGGTAAAATGGAACGAGCCACTGCATGAATTCCCAGATCCGCAGCGTGCGGGCATAAGGGCGATGCGGTGCCAGCCCAGCGCGCAGGGAGGCAGGTCATGCAGCAGGATGGTTTCCACGTGGTCGGAACGTCGGCGCCCCGCGTCGACGGCTACGACAAGGTCACCGGCCGCGCCCTCTACACAGATGACATGAATATGCCCGGGCAGCTCTATGCCGGCTGCGTTCACAGCAAGCAGCCGCACGCCACGGTCGAGGTGGACGCCTCCGCCGCGCTCGCGGTCCCCGGTGTCGTGAAAGTGCTGGTAGAAGCTGATTTCCCCAAGCCGCAGTCGCGCTACGACTGGTTCTACTGCACGTCGCATCCGCGCTTCTGCGGAGACGTGCTCGCCGTTGTCGTGGCCGAGACGCCCGCCGCGCTCGAGGCAGGCATCGCCGCCGTGCGCGTGAAGTACGAGAAGCTCCCGGCCGTCTTCACCGTCGCGGAGGCGCTCGCACCCGACGCGCCGCAGGTACGCGCGGAGGGCGTCGCGCTCTCCGATGACGGCGTGCCCGACCCCACGCGCCCGGGCAACGTCTTCCTCGGCTCCTTCAAGCCGCTCCGCAAGGGCGACCTCGAGGCAGGCTTCGCAGAGGCGGACCACATCATGGAGCGAACCTACGACAGCCCGTACGTCGAGCACGCCTACATCGAACCCGAGAGCGTGCTCGTCTCGCCCGAGGGCGCCGACGTCGTGCTCGTGCGCGCGTCGTCGCAGCAGGGCCATGGCCCGCAGGAGTTCGTCGCCGATGCCCTGCAGATCCCGATGAGCCGCGTGCGCTCGGTCTCCACCGTGGTGGGTGGCTCGTTCGGCAGCAAGTTCGAGCTCGTCGGCCTCATGTGCGGCCGCGCCGCCATCGCGATGGCCGCCACCGGGCGCCCCGTCAAGATGACCTACTCGCGCGAGGATTCCCTGCTCGAGAGCACCAAGCGCCATCCCTTCACCACCACCGTCCGCGTGGGCGCGAAGGCCGACGGCACCCTCACGGCGTACCGCTCGTCGCAGGTCGAGAACGCGGGCGCCTACAACAACCAGGCGCCGTGGATGAACATCCGCGCGCGCGTGCACTCGGCCGGTCCCTACGACATCCCCAACATCCGCACCGACACCTTCGCGGTCTACACCAACAACACGGTGCCCGGCGCCTTCCGCGGCTACAGCTCGCCGCAGGTCATCTTCGCCAACGAGATGGCTATCGACGATCTGGCCGACGAGCTGGGCATCTCCGTGCTCGACCTCAAGCGCCGCAACCTCCTGCGCCGCGGGTCGGTCACCGCCACCGGACAGCAGCTCGTGCACGAGACGCTGCTCGCCGACATGATGGAGGACATCGTCTGCGACACCGGCTACGAGGAGAAAACCGCAGCGTACGCGGCCGAGACGGGCGCCTGGCGCCACGGCATCGGCCTCGTCACGGCCTACCGCGGGGCCGCGCTCGGCGGCGAGGGCGTCGACGCGTCGGGCGCCATGATGATCGGCATGCAGGACGGCTCGTTCGTGCTGCGGCCCACGCTCATGGAGTTCGGCCAGGGCCTCAACACCGTCTACGCGCAGATCGCGGCCGAGGCCAGCGGTGTCGCGCTCGCGGACATCCGCGTGGAGCCGGTCGACACCACCATCATGGCCGATAGCGGCCTCACCGTGGCGTCGCGCGGCACGCCCCAGGGCGGCCACGCCGTGCGCATGGCGGGCGAGGCCATCCACGCGATGATCGAGGAGAGCGCGCGCCAGATGCTCGGCGCCGGCCCGGACGACACGATCGAGGTGCGCGACAGCGTGGCGTGGATCGCCGGCAGCTCCGAGCGGAGCGTGCGCGTCTCGGACATCTGGACCATGCGACGCTACACCGGCCAGCAGCTCTCGACGTACCAGTGGTACGCCGCGCGCCCGCTCGTGAACGACAACGACACCGGCCAGGGCGAGGCGTTCCAGACCTACGCGTACGGCTGCTGCGTGGCCGAGGTCTCCGTTAACACCACCACCGGCGAGGTCGTCGTCGACAAGGTGAGCGCCTACCACGACGTGGGCCACGCGCTCAACCCCGCGCTCGTCCGAGGGCAGATCTACGGCGGCATCCTCATGGGCATGGGCTTCGGCCTGTACGAGGAGTACCGCCTCGACCAGGGCGTCTCGCCCGACACCAACCTCGACGCGTACAGCATCGCCACCGCGAAGGACGCGCCGCTCATCGACATCAAGCTCTACGAATGCGCCGACCCCGAGGGCACGTACGGAGCCAAATCCATCGCGGAGAACGCGTCCGAGATGATCGGCGCGGCGTGCGCGCTGGCCGTGAAGCACGCGATCAGGCGGCCCGTGCGCAAAGTGCCGCTCACTCCCGAGTACGTGCTCGAGCTGCTCGCGCAGGGGGAGGGATGCGCATGAACCGCGTGACCTTTGCCGTCAACGGCGCGGAGCGCACGCTCGACGTGGAGCCGGGCGAGCGCCTGCTCGACGTGCTGCGCGTGCGGCTGGGTCTCACCGGCACCAAGGAGGGCTGCGGCATCGGCGCATGCGGCGCCTGCACGGTGCTCGTGGACGGCCGCGCCGAGAACGCGTGCCTCGTGCCGGCGGCGTCGCTCGACGGCGCGCGCGTCGTGACGATCGAGGGCCTCTCGGAAGGCGGGCTCGACCCGCTGCAGCAGGCGTTCCTCGACCACCACGCGATCCAGTGCGGCTTCTGCACGCCCGGCCTCGTCATGAGCGCGCGGGCGCTGCTCGACGAGAACCCCGCGCCCACGGAGGAGGAGATCCGCACCGCCATCCAGGGCAACCTCTGCCGCTGCACCGGATACGAGCAGGTCATCGCCGCGATCGCCGACGTCGCCGGCGTCGAGGCGCGTGCGATCGCCGACGAGGAAGCCGCCGCGATCCGCCGCAGCCCCGCGCTGCAGGCGGGCGCACCGTTCGCCCGCAGGCCGCCCACCGCGACGCCCGTCCTCGAGGACGGTGATGCGCGATGAAGGCGGCAGGATACGTTCGCCCCGCATCGATCGCCGAGGCCTCGGCCGCCCGCGCTGACGGCGGCATCATCATCGCCGGCGGCACCGACGTCATGGTCAAGGGCCGCGCACGGGGCGTCTATGCAGGCAGGACGCTCGTCGACGTATCGAAGCTCGAGGAGCTGCGCCAGGTGCGCGAGCGGGACGGCGCGGTGGAGATCGGCACCGCCTGCACGCTCGCCGAGCTGTGTGATAATGCGCTGGTTGCCGAGAGGCTCCCGCTGCTCGCGGACGCCTGCGCGCACGTGGGCGGCGTCCAGATCCGCAACCGCGCGACCATCGGCGGCAACGTCGTGAACGCGTGCCCCGCCTCCGACGTCATCCCCGCGCTCATGGTGCTCGGCGCCCGCGTGCGCACGACCGCGCGCGAGCTGCCGCTGGACGGGCTCTTCCGCGCCTGCCCCGCGTGCCTCAGGCACGAGGGCATGCTCGTGCGCACCTGCTACTTCCCGGACGCGGCGGCCAAGAAGACCGTGCTCGAACCTGGCGAGCTCGTGGTCTCGCTCATCGTGCCCGTGCCGCCGGATGGCGCGCGCTGGCTCTTCCACAAGCTCACGCGCACGCAGGGCATCGGCCTCGCGCGCCTCAACATCGCCCTGCTCGGCACGTTTTGTGACAAGGGGACAGGTTACTTGTCAGAAAAGTCGATTAACCAAATCGACGTCTGCATGGGCGGGCTGTTCTCCAAACCCTGGGTGCTGAGCGCCGCATCCGCCGAGGAGACCGTCGCCGCGCTCACGGCAAAGCTCGAGGCCGAATCGCAGGCGCTCGCAGACTACGACTACAAGCATCGCGTCGCTCCCGCGCTGCTGGCTGATGCCATCGCCGCCTGGCGCAGGGGAGAGACGCTCGAGAGAAAGAGGCGCTCATGAAAGCGATCAAGGCTGCCTGGGTGATCGTCTCCGCCGATGACGTGCGCCGCCGCGCCGCCGTGATCATCGACGGTGCGTGCGTGGCGGACGTGGTGCCGTGGGAGCAGATCCCCGCGGATTGCGAGGTCCTCGACCGCAGCGCCGCCATCGTGCATCCCGGCTTCGTGAACGCCCACGAGCACCAATACGGCCTGCTCAGCCACGGGATCCCGCAGGTGGGGGAGGTCGTCGACTTCGACTCGTTCCTACGTGCGTATTGGTGGCCCGCCATCGAGGACCGCATCCGCAGGGAGCAGGTGCTCGTGACCAGCCAGGCGTCGATGGCCGAGATGATCCGCGCGGGCATCACGGCGTTCTGCGACTGCCTCGAGGGGCCGCTCACCGAGGGCGACACCCTCATCGCGCAAGGCGAGGCCATCGAGGCCGCCGGCATGCGCGCGATCGTCTCGCTCGAGAGCTCCGAGCGCGTGGACGAGGCCAACGGCGTGGCGTGCCTGCGCCAGAACGCCGAGGCCGTGGACCACTTCGCGGCGCACGGCGGGCTTGTGCGCGGCGCCATCTGCACGCACACCACCTTCACCTGCCCCGAGCGCATGATCGCACGCGCTGCCGAGCTCGCGGCCGAGCGCGGCGCCATCCTGCAGTTCCACCTGTCCGAGAGCAAGTACGAGGGCGAGTGGACCGCGGCGCACCTGGGCCGCACGCCCGTCTCGATCTACGAGAGCGCCGGCGCACTCGGTCCTAACACGCTCGCGGCGCAGGTCGTCAAGACCACGCCCGCGGAGCTCGAGGTGCTGCTCGCGCACGGCGTGAAGACGGCGCACCTGCCCATCTCCAACTGCGAGGTGGGCGGCGGCGTGGCTCCCGTGCCGCGCATGCTCGAGATGGACTTCCGCACGGCGCTCGGCACCGACGGCTACATCAACGACTTCTACCAGGTCATGCGCGCGGCGTGCCTCATCCACAAGGCGTGGGCCGAGAACACCGTGGTCATGCCCGCGCGCGAGGTGTTCCGCATGGCGACGGCCAACGGCGCCGAGGCCATGCACCTCTCCGGCGTGGGCACGCTCGAGCCGGGCATGCAGGCCGACCTCGTGGTGTACGAGGACGCGCAGTTCACGCCCGTGGAGCGCCACAACATCTTCGACCAGCTGGTCATCTTCGGCAACAGCAACAACGTGCGCGACGTCTACGTGGCGGGCCGCGCGATCCTGGAGGACGACATCCTCACGACCATCGACGAGGAGCGCGCGTTCGCGGAGCTGCGCACGTGCGCCGACGCGTTCTGGAAGGGCATGGTGGCGTAGATGAAGACCACGTTCCTCGGCCATGAGCTGCAGTCGCCCATCATCGTGGGGTCGAGCCCCGCGAGCTTCGGCGCCGACGCGATGATCCGCTGCCACGAGGCGGGCGCCGGCGCGGTGGTGTGCAAGACCGTCAACCGCAACGCCGCCGAGAACCCCGACCTGCACATGGTGGTCGCCGGGCGCGAGACGCTCATGAACTGCGAGAAGTGGACCGACTTCCCGATGGCGCGCTGGCTCGACGACGAGATGCCGCGCGCGGTCGCGGCGGGCGTGAAGTGCATCGCGAGCGTGGGCCACGGCATCGAGGACTCGCGCCTGTGCGTGGAGCGGCTCGAGGAGATCGGCGTCATGGCCATCGAGCTCGTGAGCTACACCGACGACACGGTGCTGCCGATGCTCGAGGACACCAAGCGGCGCGTGGACATCCCCGTGATCGTGAAGCTCTCGCCCAACAGCGCGGACCTCATGGGGCACGCGCGGCGCTGCGTCGACGCGGGCGCCGACGCGCTCACGGCCTGCGATTCCATCGGTCCGGCGATGCGGATCGACATCGAGACGGGCAAGCCCTTCATGGGCGGCGCGGACGGCTGCGGCTGGCTTACGGGCGCCGCGATCTTCCCGTTCACCGTGGCGCGTATCGCGGCGCTGCGGCAGGCGCTGCCCGAGGTGCCGATCATCGGCCTCGGTGGCATCACGGCCTGGCAGGACGGCATCGAGTTCGTGCAGGCGGGCGCCGACGCGATGGGCCTCGCGAGCGCGGCGATTCTCCATGGGCCCGGCTTCATCACCCGCATGAGCGCGCGGGTGGACGCGTGGTGCGCCGAGCATGGCGTGACGGACCTCGCGCAGATCCGCGGGCGCGTGCTGGAGCACCTGCCGGTGGTGCAGGAGGACGGCTACGAGATGGGCTTCGACTACGGGAAATGCCGCCACTGCAATGCCTGCGTCACGGCGTGCGCCTACGCGGCGCGCAGCTTCGACGAGGGCGGATACGCGCAGGTGGACGAGGCGCTCTGCCGCCACTGCGGCCTCTGCGTATCGGTCTGCTCCTTCGGCGCCCTTAACCTGTCAAAGGGACAGGTTATTTGACAGAACAACCTGTCAAAGGGACAGGTTATTTGACAGAACACGCACAGGGGGACAGGTTGCCTGACGGGTCCCCGCTGCCCCTGTCGTCCATCTCGAGAGGTCAGCCGAGCGCCACGTCGAGCGCCATCATGACGGTGAACCCGAACGCGAACATGAGCACCGGCAGGTGCGAGTGCTCGCCCTCCGCCATCTGGGGCACCAGCTCCTCCACCACCACGTACATCATGGCGCCGGCGGCGAAGCTCAGCAGATAGGGCATCCACGGGACCAGCTGCCGGGCGAACGCGATGGTCAGCAGCGCCGCCAGCGGTTCGACTATGCCGGAAGCGGTGCCTTTGGCGAACGCCTGCATCCTGCTCGACCCTTCGGCGCGGAGCGGGAGCGAGATGATGGCGCCCTCGGGGAAGTTCTGGATGGCGATGCCCAGTGCCAGCGTCGCGGCTCCCGCCAGCGTGACGGCGGATTCCCCGGCGAGCCAGCCGGCGAACACGACGCCCACGGCCATGCCCTCGGGGATGTTGTGGAGCGTGACGGCGAGCACCATGAGGGTGGTGCGCGCCAGGTCGGTGCGGGGTCCCTCCGCCTCGTCCCCGCCCAAGTGCAGATGGGGGATGGCGCGGTCGAGCGCGAGGATGAACAGCGTGCCCGCCCAGAACCCGACGAACGCGGGCATCCACGCCATGCGGCCCAGCATCTCCGAGCCGTCGAGGGCGGGCTGCAGCAGGCTCCAGATCGAGGCGGCGACCATGACGCCCGCGGCGAAGCCCGCGAGCGAGCGCTCCAGCAGCGCGGAGATGCTGCCGCGCATGACGAACACGCAGGCAGCTCCCAGCGTGGTGCCCAGGAACGGCACGAGCAGGCCCATGATTGCCTCGGCGGGCATCTGCGTCCTCTCTTACCGTGCGAACTCCACGCGCACGATGCTCATGTGCACGAGGCTGTCCGAAAGCTTCGCCAGCAGCGCGTTGAGCAGGCCGTATCTCCTGCCCAGCGGCCGATAGCCGTTCATGTAGCTCCTCGCGGTCACGCTGGCGAAGCGGTCGCTCCACGGTCCGAGCTCGCGCGCAGCGTCGTCCGTGCAGAAGTACGCGCCGATATCCGCCATGCCGGTCTGGTCGAGGACGGTCTTCGCCATGAGCTTGAGGCCGAGGCGGTTGACCGTATCGAACGCCACCGCGCCTCCGGGGAAGCGCTCCGCCATGGCGCGGAGCAGCCTGCGGATCTGCTCAGTGGTGAAGTAGTAGAACACGCCGGCCGCCACGAAGACCGCCCCATGGCTGCCGTCGATCTCGTCGAACCACGAGACGTCGTTGAGGTCGCAGGGCAGGTTGCGCTCGCGCTCGCCCGCGGGCATGAGCTGGTCGCGCACGGCGATGACATCGGGGAAGTCGAGGTTGTAGCCGCGTGCCAGGCCGTTGTCCACGCGCGAGAACACGTCGAGGAGCCCGGCGCCCATGTTGACGACGGCGGCCTGCGGATGCTCGGCGAGATAGGCGTGCGCCTCCTCGCAGAGGTCGTATTCGCGCTGCGCCACCTCGAGCGCGCCGAACTGCCCGAACCTGGTGTCCATGAGGCGCTTCTGGTCGCTGAAGTCGTAGTCCACGCGGTCGACGATCGCACCCGTGTCCACGCCGTCGTAGAGCTCCGGATGTATTTGCGCGAGCACGTGGCGGGCGTAGAGGGGGATGACGAGCGTCTCCTGCACCGAGCCCTTCTCGATGGCGATTCTGTCCATGATGGTCCCTTCCGCGCGGAGCTTGCTGTTTGTCCGTAAAGTAAGATATAGCTAACTAATGCTGAACGCAAGTTCTGCGCAGGGGGACAGGTTGTTCGTTCCCTTTCGGCACAGGGGGACGGGTTTCAAAC
>Ga0310695_10011556_pt1 | contig 12593 bp, 11 predicted proteins | sample RumenRJG_04DNA_FD_203882 | JGI IMG/M metagenome (GOLD analysis project Ga0310695, IMG submission 203882) | Bovine rumen microbial communities from Lethbridge, Alberta, Canada - RJG_04 (v2) (version 2) | ecosystem: Host-associated > Mammals > Digestive system > Stomach > Rumen | place: Canada...
AAAACCTTCGATGGCTTTCAGGAAGCCTACGCAGCCCAGTTGGTACAGGTCCTCCGGGTCGGTGCCCCGACCGAAATAGCGCCGGGCCACGCTCCAGATCAGTCCCGCGTTTTCCTCCACCAGTCTGCCGGCGGCCTCCCGGTCCCCGGCCTGAGCCGCGCGGATCGCCTCATAGAGCTCCTCGCTCATATCCTTTTCCGGCGCTGCCGCAGGGCCCGTACCATGACCACTGTGGTCCCCTTTCCCGGCGCGGAGCGGACCCGCAGCCTGTCCATGAAGCTGTCCATAATGGTAAAGCCCATACCGCCGCGCTCCTCTCCGCCGGTGGTGAAGAGCGGCTTCATGGCCTGTTCCACATTCTCGATCCCGCAGCCCCAGTCCCGTACGGAGATCTCCAGCTGTCCGTCCGGCAGGATCCTCAGGCGCATGCTGATCCGCCCGATCTCCTTGGGATAGGCGTGTACGATGCAGTTGGTCACGGCTTCGGAGACGGCGGTCTTGATATCGCCGATCTCTTCCAGGGTCGGGTCCAGCTGGGCGGCGAAGGCCGCGGCGGCCGTGCGGGCAAAAGCCTCGTTGCAGCTCTGGCTTGGAAAATCCAGTTTTATGTAGTTTTGTGCGTTCATTTCGTCTTCCTCCTATCTGCTGATGGCCACGGGGACCAGCCGATCGATCCCCGAGGCGTCCAGTACCCGGCGGGGCTGTCCCGCCGGGTTTTCGATCCACACTCTGCCGCCCATGTCCTTAAGCCTCCTGCTGATGCGGATGATCACCGCAATGCCGGAGGAATCCATGAAATTCAGCCCGGACATATCCACGGCACAGTCACGGGGCAGATACTCGTCCAGCAGCTGATCGATCAGTCCTGCAGCTGACCGCGCTTCGTGGTGGTCCAGTTCGCCGGACAGATAGAGCGTGAGTCTGCCGGCGGAAAATGCGGTATGGATGTTCATTTCGCTCCCCTTTCTGGATAAAAAATAGCGCCGCAGCTTTACGGCTGCAGCGCCATTTTATTCTATTTTCTCTGTGAAGCTTGTCGAATGGGCTTATTTGCCCAGATTTTCAAGGCTGGACCTCAGGTTGACGATCAGCGCCTCCAGCTTTGCCTTCTTTTCCCGCTCCACATTGACTACGGCCTCGGGGGCCCGGGTCACAAAATTCTCATTGGCCAGCTTGGCATTCTGCCCGGCCAGCTGCTTTTCGGCGTTGGCCAGTTCCTTTTCGATCCGGGCTTTCTCCTTCTCCAGATCCACCAGCTCCGCCATGGGCATGAACATGCGGGCGTTGTCCGTGACCACGGAGACCATGCTCTCGCTGCCGGCGGGCGGCATGTCAGCGACCTCGACCTCACTGGCGTAGGCCAGCTTTTTGATATAGCTCAAACCGGCCTCAAATGCGGCCTTCCTGTCGGTAGCGATGAACAGGTGGGCCTTGCGGGAAGGCGGCACGTTCATATCGCTGCGGCGGGCGCGGACAGCCTTGATGGCCGCCATGACCATCTCGAAGCTCTGCTCGTCCTCGGGGAAGCTCAGCGCCTCGCTGTACTCGGGATACCTGGCGATCATCAGCGCCTCGCCCTCATGGGGCAGCGCCTGCCAGATCTCCTCTGTGATGAAGGGCATGAAGGGATGCACCAGCTTCAAAATCTCCGTCAGCACATACAGCAGTACCTTCTGAGCCGCCAGCTTGGACGCCTCATCCTCACCGTTGAGGCGGGGCTTGGTCAACTCGATATACCAGTCGCAGAAGCTGTCCCAGATGAAGTCATAGATCTTGCCCGCGGCCACGCCCAGCTCAAAGCTGTCCATGTTCTCGCAGACTTCCCTGACCACGTCGTTGAGCTTGGAGAGGATCCACTTGTCCTCGATCTCCAGCTCCTCGGGCAGTTCGTTCTTATCGATGGTCAGATTCATCATCACGAAGCGGGAAGCGTTCCACAGCTTGTTGCAGAAATTGCGCATGGCCTCGCACTTCTCCACGTAGAAGCGCATGTCGTTGCCGGGAGAGTTGCCGGTGATCAGGTTGTAGCGCAGCGCGTCGGCGCCGTACTTCTCCACGATCTCCAGCGGATCGATGCCGTTGCCCAGGGATTTGGACATCTTGCGGCCCAGGCTGTCGCGGACGATGCCGTGGATGAACACCGTGTAGAAGGGCTCCTCCTTCATTTGCTCCATGCCGGAGAAGATCATGCGGGCAACCCAGAAGAAGATGATGTCGTAGCCGGTGACCATGACCGTGGTGGGATACCAATAATCCAGAGTGTCGTTCTTATCGGGCCAGCCCATAGTAGAGAAGGGCCACAGAGCGGAAGAGAACCAGGTATCCAGCACATCCCCATCCCGGGTGATGTTCTTGCTGTGGCAGTTCTCGCACTCGCAGGCGTCCTGCCTGGACACGGTGATATGACCGCAGTCGGCACAGTACCAGGCGGGGATCTGGTGGCCCCACCACAGCTGGCGGGAAATGCACCAGTCGTGCACGTTCTCCATCCAGTTCAGATAGGTCTTGGTAAAGCGCTCGGGCACGAACTTGATGCGTCCGTCCTTGACCACGTCGATGGCGGCCTTGGCCAGGGGCTTCATCTTCACAAACCATTGGGGGCTGGTCAGCGGCTCCACCACGGTGCCGCAGCGATAACAGCAGCCCACGTTGTGGTTGTAGGGTTCGGTCTTGACCAGATAGCCCTGCTCCTCCAGATCGGCCACGATGGCCTTGCGGGCTTCATAACGGTCCATACCGTCGTACTTGCCGCCGTTGATAATCTTCGCGTCCTCGTCGATGCACTGGATCTGCTCCAGGCCGTGGCGCAGGCCCACCTCATAGTCGTTGGGGTCGTGGCAGGGGGTCATCTTCACGGCACCGGTGCCGAAGCCCAGCTCCACATAGTCGTCCGCCACAATGGGCAGCTTGCGGCCCACCAGGGGCAGGATGGCGTTCTTCCCCACCAGGTGCGCGTAGCGCTCATCGTCCGGGTGAACAGCCACGCCGGAGTCGCCCAGCATGGTCTCCGGCCGGGTGGTGGCGATGATGAATTCCTCGTCGGAATCCTCGATGGGGTAGCGGATATGCCAGAAGCTGCCGGGCATGTCCTTATATTCCACCTCCGCGTCCGACAAAGCGGTGCGGCAATGGGGACACCAGTTGATGATGCGGCTGCCCTTGTAAATGAGCCCCTTGTCGTACAACTCGCAGAAGGTCTCGCGGACGGCCCTGGCGCAGGTCTCGTCCATGGTGAAGCGGTTGCGGTCCCAGTCACAGGAGACGCCCAGGCTCTTCTGCTGCTCGATGATGCGGTTTCCGAACTGGTTTTTCCAGTCCCATACCCGCTCCAGGAATTTCTCGCGGCCCAGATCGTAACGGCTCAGGCCCTCCTTCTCCCGCAGCTCCTGCTCGACACGGATCTGCGTGGCGATACCGGCGTGGTCTTGTCCCGGCAGCCACAGGGCGGAATAGCCCTGCATCCGCTTATAGCGGGTCAGGATATCCTGGAGCGTCGCGTCCAGAGCGTGCCCCATGTGCAGCTGACCGGTCACGTTGGGGGGAGGCATCACGATGGAGAACGGCTCTTTATCGGGATCGATCTCACCCTTGAAATAGCCGCCCTGCATCCACATGTCGTAGATCTTTTTTTCCACCTTCTGGGGTTCATACACTTTCGGAAGTTCTTTCATTCGTCTTCCCTCCTGATCAGAATGGGAAACGCCCTGAGACGTTTCCATCTCAGGGCGATAATCATTACCGCGGTACCACCTGAATTCCGCATTGCTGCGGCACTCTCCGGCCCTTAACGCAGACCTTACGCCGAAGCTACACAGGTCACCCCTTCACCCCGGGCGCTCAGAGCCGACCTTCCACAGGGCATCCTGGAGGCTCGCACCACCCGCCTCTTCTCTGAAGTCCGCTTGCTGTGTACTCCTGCTCGTCAACGCGCATTAAAAATCACGCGGAAATTATAATATATGCCGGAAAGTTTGTCAACCGTTACAAAACGATCGTTATAAATTTGTTCAGTTCATCCCAGCTTTGCGATGTAATCGCAGGCGGACAGGGCCGCCACATTGCCCTCGCCGGCCGCCTTGGCCAGCTGGAAGGGCTTGCCGGTGCAGTCGCCGGCGGCAAACACGCCGGGCACGTTGGTGGCCATGTGCCGGTCCACCGCGATGCCGCCGTCGGCATATTCCAGGCCGGGCACGAGCTTGGTCACCGATACGGTATCCTTGATGATGAACACGCAGTCCACCTTATGCTCCTCACCGGCGAATACCAGGGTGTCCGCCTTCTTCTCCCCGCGGACCTCGTAGCGGCCGTTCTGCGGGAAGCGCAGCACCTGGCAGCCGATCCCCTCCAGAAAGTCGGCGTCTATATTGGCCTCCTCACCGGCACCCACCACGGCAACCGTCTTGCCGCGATAGAGCATGCCGTCGCAGGTGGCGCAATAGCTGACGCCCCGGCCCAGATACTCCGCCTCGCCGGGATAGAGCTTTTCCCGGGTGATGCCCGCGGCCAGAATGACCGCCTTGCACATGTAATAGTCGCTGCCGACGGCCACGCCGAAGCTGTCGCCCATGGGCATGACCGACAGGGCGCGCCCTGTGATGATCTCCGCCCCGCTCTCCTCCAGCTGTTTACGAAACAGCGCGGTCATCTCGGAACCCGTCATGGGCGGCAGGCCGGGATAGTTGGTGACCTTTTCCGCTTTGTAAAGACTGCTGGTATCCGCCTTGTTGGCTACAACGCCCACGGTCTTGCCGCGGTTGAGGCAGGTCAGAGCCGCGGAAGTGGCCGCGGCGCCGCCGCCGACAATAATGACGTCAAACGTATCAGACATATTCGTTCTCCCTTTGATTGATTTTGTAAAATTTAATTGTGTATATTATAGCCGACCTTTTTCATTTTTGCAAGTTTTTTCTCAGTCTATCATAGTTTTTATTTTGGGACAATCCTTGCAGAACCATATTGTAATCAATCCAAAAATAGAGTATACTATTTGCGCACTTTATACAGAGAGGTACGCAAAATGGACGAGAACGCAAGAAACTTTATCGAAGCCTTTGTGCAGGAGGACCTGTCCGAGGGACAGCGCTGCTATGGGATGCAGGTGCACACCCGTTTCCCGCCGGAGCCCAACGGCTATCTGCATATCGGTCACTGCAAGGCGCTGACCATCGACTTCAGCACCGCGGAGCACTTTGGCGGCATCTGCAATCTGCGGATGGACGATACCAACCCCGCCAAGGAGGACACGGAATATGTGGATGCCATCCAGGAGGATATCCACTGGCTGGGCTTTGACTGGGGCGACCGTTTCTTCTATGGCTCGGACTATTTTGAGAAGACCTACGAGTATGCTCTGGAGCTGATCCGCAAGGGTCTGGCCTATGTGTGCGAGCTGACGCCCGAGCAGTTCCGGGAATACCGGGGCGACACCACCCGGCCCGCCGTCAGTCCCTGGCGGGACCGACCCATCGAGGAGAACCTGGAACTGTTCCGGCGCATGCGCGACGGGGAATTTGAGGAGGGCCGCTATACCCTGCGGGCCAAGATCGACCTGGCCAGCGGCAACTTCAATATGCGCGACCCGGTACTCTACCGCATCCGCTACATTGAGCATCACCGCCAGGGCAACAAGTGGTGCATCTTCCCCATGTATGATTTCGCCCATCCCATCCAGGACGCGCTGGAAGGCATCACCCACTCCCTTTGCTCTCTGGAGTATGAGGACCACCGGCCCCTGTACGACTGGGTGGTATCCAATGTCTCCATTCCGGGCATCAAGCCCCGCCAGATTGAGTTTGCCCGTCTGGGTATCAATTACACCGTCATGTCCAAGCGCAAGCTGCGCCAGCTGGTGGAGGAAAAGCGGGTCTCTGGCTGGGACGATCCCAGGATGCCCACCCTCTGCGGTCTTCGCCGCCGGGGCTATACCTCCCGGTCCATCCGCAATTTCTGCGAGCGCATCGGCGTCTCCAAGGTGGATTCCACGGTGGACTGGGCCCTGCTGGAGAGCTGCCTGCGGGATGATCTGAATGAGAACGCCCGCCGGGTCATGGCAGTCCTGCACCCCATCAAGCTCACCGTCACCAACTATCCGGAGGGACAGAGTGAGCTGCTGACCATCGAGAACAACCCCCTCAAGCCTGAGGACGGCAGCCGCCAGGTCAGCTTCTCCCGGAACCTGTGGATCGAGGCGGACGACTTCATGGAGATCCCCGCGCCCAAGTATAAGCGTCTGCATCCCGGTTACGAGGTGCGGCTCAAGGGGGCGTATCTGGTCACCTGCACCGGCTGCGTAAAAGACGAAGCCGGGAATGTGACCGAGGTCCTGTGCGAATACGATCCCGACAGCCGGGGCGGCGATCCCGCCGACGGGCGCAAGGTCAAGGGCGCTACCATCCACTGGGTGGACGCCGCTACCTGCGCCGACGCCGAGGTGCGGCTTTACGACTATCTCTTCACCGATCCCGATCCCGACGGCCCGGATAAGAATTTCCTGGACTATATCAATCCCGAAAGTCTCGTGATTTTGCACCATTGCAAGGTGGAAGCCAGCCTCGCTGAAGCTCCCATGCCGGAGCCCGGAAAGAACTCCACCGGCTATCAGTTCATGCGCCAGGGCTACTTCTGCCTGGACAACAGAGACGCGGCTCCCGGTCATCTGGTGTTCAACCGCGCCGTTGCTCTGAAGGATAGCTTCAAAAAATAAAAGCTTTGGTGACAGTCGCTCATCTTTTGTCTAAACACCAGTTTCTGAGATTCTAAAACAAGGTCAAGTTGTTCAATTTGCACAACTTGGCCTTGACTATTTTTGGATTTCCAATTATAATTGTTACACTGCGGTATATTATGAGCAATCAAATCGCAATCAAATTTTTACAGGAGGGGAAAACATGAAAAAAGCAGCAAAGAAGCTCTTGTTCCTCGCGTGTTTTGGCGGCATCGCCTATCTGTGCGGCAAGCTGGCGCAAAAGGCCGAAGTTCAGGAGAAGCTGTTTGCAGTGCTTGGTGAGGATCTTTATCTGGCCATCCTCGATAAGGTCCGTCTCGGAGGCGACCTGCTGATGTGGCCGATCGACTTTGTCAGAGCTTTGCTTCCTTAATCGCACACGGAAAAATTACTGAAAAAGGGGATATTTTATGAACGCTATTTACGAACCTCTATTTACTCCGTTCAAAATCGGAGAAGTAGAAATTCCCAACCGCATCGTACAATGTTCCATGGGCGGCACCACCCTGTTCGGCTGGCTGGAGCCTTCCCACTTTGACCTGGAAGGCGCGGACTTCCTGCTGAAGCGTGCCAAGGACGGCGTCGGCCTGGTCCTCCCCGGCATGCAGGTCATTCGTGACACCATGGGCAGAAAATGGCTGGACTCCAACCGTCAGATGTACAGAGTGCTCAAGCCCTATATGGAAGAGTACCACAAGACCGGCGGTAAGCTTTTTATCCAGCTGGCCGGCGGCTTCGGTCGTTCCATGGCCGTTACCCCCTGGATGGCCGCTCTCGCCAGAAACGATCTGCTGAACAAGCTGGCCAGCCCCATCGTGGACGTGCAGTACAGCTGCGCCTCCGCTTCCGAGACCCCCAACCGCTGGGCTGACAACCTGAATTCCCGTCCCTTCACCATTGAAGAGATCCAGGAAATGGTGTGGCACTTTGGCGCTACCGCCAAGAAGCTGCGTGAGGCCGGTATCGACGGCGTTGAGATCCACGCTGTCCATGAGGGCTACAACCTGGACCAGTTCGCCATTGCCAACATGAACTTCCGCACCGACCAGTACGGCGGCTCCCTGGAGAATCGTCTCCGCTTTGCCACCGAGATCGTTCAGGAGATCAAGAAGCAGGCCGGCGACGACTTCCCCGTCTCCCTGCGTTACTCCGTCCGTTCCTGCACCAAGGGCTGGCGCAAGGGCGCCATGCCTTACGAGGAGTTTGAGGAGTTCGGCCGTGACCTGGCTGAGTCCGAAAAGGCCGTCAAGATCCTGCAGGATGCCGGCTACGACTTCCTCAACTGCGATAATGGTACTTACGACGCCTGGTACTGGGCACATCCGCCTCAGTACATGCCCGACAACTGCAACCTGGCAGACGTCGAGCATATCCGTCAGTTCATTGATATCCCTGTTGCCTGCGCCGGCCGCATGACGCCGGAGAAGGCCGCGGAAGAGATCGCCGCCGGCCGTCTGGACGCCATCGCCATCGCCCGTCAGAACCTGGTCGACGAGAACTGGGTCACCAAGATCAAGACCGGCCGCGAGAACGAGATCCGTCCCTGCATCCGCTGCCACAACGGCTGCTTCAACTTCTCCAAGGCCAACGGCACCGAGAACATGCAGTCCCTGGGCGACTCCCTGCACCTGGCCCGCTGCGCTCTGAACCCGCCCACCATGCAGCACAACCGCTACAAGATCGTCCCCACCAAGAAGCCCAAGAAGGTCGCCATCATCGGCGGCGGCGTCGGTGGTATGGAATGCGCTCTGGTTCTGAAAAAGCGCGGTCACAACCCCGTGATCTTCGAGAAGGAAGATCAGCTGGGCGGCCTGTTCCTGACCGCTTCTGCCATGACCTTCAAAGAGAATGACAAGAAGCTGATCAGCTGGTACAGAGACGAGATCAAGCGCTACAACATTGAAGTTCGCTTCAATTCCGAGGTCAACGACCTGGGCACCATCAAGCGCAGCTTTGATGAGATCATCGTCTGCACCGGTTCCGTTCCCAGATCCATGCCCAACATCAAGGGCTTTGAGAAGACCAAGTCCTTCCGTCAGCTCCTGCGTGAGAAGTCTGTCGAAGGCGACAAGATCGTATTCCTCGGCGGCGGTCAGTCCTCCTGCGAGGCGGCTTACGATCTGGTCCTGGCCGGCAAGCACCCCGTCATCGTCGAGTACGGCAACGACCTGGTCGCGGCTCAGGCCACCTGCCTTGCCAACACCTCCTTCCTGCGCGACGCCATGGAGTATCACAAGGTTCCCGTGTACCTGCACAGCACCATCACCGAGATCGGTGACGGCTACTGCGTCATCAAGACTCCCGATGAGACCTTCAAGGTCGAGTGCGACGCTGTTGTCAACGGCATCGGCTTCGTTCCCGCTCCCGTCGGTGAGAAGAGCGCCCATGTCCACCGCGTCGGTGACTGCGTTGCCATCGGCAACCTGCGTACCGTCGTGTGGCGTGCCTGGGACGTCTGCATGAGAATCTGATCCCCTCGCAGCATATACGAAAAACGGCTGTCTCGAAAGAGACAGTCGTTTTTTCATTCTCTGTTTCAATCCATAAACAGTCTGGGCCGGATCCCCTTTGCGCTCCCCTGCAGCTCTTCAAGTCCATAGAGAAGGTTTCTCTTGTCGTGACAGTCCGAGGACAGGATCAGCGGCGCCCCGCGCTTTTCAAGCTCCTGCAGCAGGAAGGATTCCGGATAAGGGGAAGTCCTGTAGCCTCGGGACATAGCCCCTGTGTTGATCTCGAAGACAACGGGATGCTGCAGCAGACGGTCCATGGCTTCCAGCGCCGCCTTCCGATATCTGGGATGCGATGTGTCGAAGAGGCATCCGCCCTCGTTGAACTTTGTCACCAAGTCAAAATGTCCTGCTATATCGCATTTCGTCTTTTCGCAGACCTCCGACACGGCGGCATAGTAATCCTCGACAAAGCTGTAAAAGTCCCCTCCGTAATGCTCATTGACCAGGGTGATCTGGTCTTCCCTGCTCTCATCCACAGGCAGATAACAGCCGTCCCGATACAGGTAATGGATGCTGCCGATCACATAGTCAAAGGGGCTGGTATCAAGGTCGGAATAGATATCATATTCGATCCCCAGGTACAGTCGGATCCGATCCCGATACTTCTCCTGCAGCCGACGGATTTCCCGCATATAGGCCGCCGTCCCCGCTTCGCTCATGGTCCAGTCGGCGAAGGGCAGATTTGAGTGTCCGGAAAAGCCCAGCTCCGGGCAGCCGAGGCGGATCGCTTCCAGCACCAGTTCCTCGGGGCTGTCCTTTCCGTCACAGTAACGGGTATGGGTATGGTAGTTGGAGAGGCTCATTGGGTCATTTTCTCCTGCTTGACCTTGTGGTCGATCACGTGGCGGGAGGCCAGCTCTCTCTGCACGTCCTCCACGCTGATGCCCATCTGGACCATCATCACCATCACATGGTAGGCAAGGTCTGCCACCTCATAGATGGTCTCCTTTTTGTCGTCGGCCTTGGAGGCGATGATCACCTCGGTGCACTCCTCGCCCACCTTTTTCAGGATCTTGTCGATGCCCTTGTCGAACAGATAACTGGTATAGGAGCCCTCCGGCCGTTCCTCCTTGCGCCCCTGCAGCAGAGCGTAGAGGCCCTGGAGGCTGAACTCCGACAGACTGTCGCTGTACCACAGCGGATTGGAAAAGCAGGAGTCCGTCCCCAGATGGCAGGCCGGGCCGTCCTTCTCCACCATGACCAGGAGCGCGTCCTTGTCGCAGTCCGCCGTGATGGAGACGATGTGCTGGTAATTGCCGCTGGTCTCCCCTTTCAGCCACAGTTCCTGACGGGAGCGGCTCCAGAAGCAGGTCAGGCCCTTTTCCATGGAGATTGCCAGGCTCTCCCGATTCATATAGGCCACCGTCAGCACCTTTTTGCTGACCGCGTCCACCACCACTGCCGGGATCAAACCCTTCTCATCAAATTTCAGTTCGTCAATGTTGATCATCGTTACAGCCTCACCACAATGTCATTTCTCCGCAGCTCCCGTTTCAGATCCGGGATCTGGATTTCTCCGAAATGGAAAACGGAAGCGGCCAAGCCCGCGTCGATATCCGGGATTTCCTTGAACAGCCGGACAAAATCCGCCATGGAGCCCGCGCCGCCGGAGGCGATCACCGGTACCTTGACGGCCTCTCGCACGGCCCGGAGCATTTCGATGTCAAAGCCCTGCTTGACGCCGTCGGTGTCGATGGAATTGACCACCACCTCACCGGCCCCCATGTCCACACACTTTTTGATCCAGGAGATGGCCTCCATGCCGGTGTCCTCCCGGCCGCCCTTGGCAAAGACGCGAAAGCTGCCGTCCACGCGCTTCACGTCCGCGGAAAGCACCACGCACTGATCTCCGTATTTTCGGGCGGCCTCCCCTACCAAGGAGGGATTGCGGATGGCCCCGGAGTTGACGCTGACCTTGTCGGCGCCGCACTTGAGCACCCGGTCGAAGTCCTCCACGGTGTTGATCCCGCCGCCCACCGTCAGGGGAATGAAGATGGTCTCCGCCACCCGGCGCAGGATATCCGTAAACAAGGCCCGCTCCTCATAGGAGGCGGTGATATCGTAAAAGACCAGTTCGTCCGCGCCGTGGTCGGAGTAATACTTCCCCAGGTCCACCGGCGAGGAGACGTCCCGGACGCCCTCAAAATTGACGCCCTTGACCACACGGCCGTTTTTCACGTCCAGACAGGGTATGATTCTCTTTGTAATCATCTTGCCACCTCGATCGCTTTCGCCAGATCCAGCGCCCCGGTATAATAGGCCTTCCCAATAATGGCGCCGTACAACCCCAGATCCTTCAGGGCCCGTACGTCCTCCATGCCGGACACGCCGCCGGAAGCCACGATCTGCATGGAATACTGCTTCGACAGCTGCCCGTACAATTCCAGATTCGTTCCGCGCATGGCCCCGTCCCGGGAAATATCCGTGCAGATCACCGTCCGCACTCCGATCTCCTGCATCCTGGCCAGGAAATCCGCAAAAGACCAGGCGGAGCTTTCCAGCCAGCCCTTGATGGCGATAAAGCCGTCGCGGATATCCGCGCCTACTGCGATCTTTTCCCCATAGGCCGCTACAGCCTGCCGCAGCAGCGCCTCGTTCTGCACTGCCGCCGTCCCCAGGATCACCCGGGAAACGCCGCGGCCAATATAACGTTCTATGGTCTCCATATCGCGGATACCGCCGCCGACCTCCACGGAGAGGCCGGTCTCTTTCGCCACGCCGGTCACGATCTCCAGATTGGGCGTTCCGCCGTCGCGCGCGCCCTCCAGGTCCACCATATGGATCCACCGGGCCCCGCAGCGGACAAAGTCCCGCGCCACAGCGAGGGGATCCTCGCTGTATACGGTCATCTGCGCGTAGTCCCCCTTGAACAGGCGGACTGCTTTTTTTTCGTATAGATCGATTGCCGGAAGCAGGATCATAGGGCATCCTCCTCACAGAAGGCGCGCAGGATTTTCAGCCCTACTTCGCCGCTTTTTTCCGGGTGGAACTGGCAGCCCATCACGTTGTCCCTAGCCACGATCGCGGTCAGCTCCCGGCCGTATTCCGCCGTTGCAATCAGGCTGTCCTCGCAGTCCTCGGCAAAAAAGGAGTGGACGAAGTACACGCAGTCCCCCTCCCGGAGATAGCGCAGCAGCTTATGCTTGCGTTTAAAGATCAGACCGTTCCAGCCGATGTGCGGGATCATCAGGGTTTCCGGGATCCTGCCGTTCATGTCGACCACCCGGCCCCTAAGCAGGCCCAGGCCCGCATGCTCGCCATATTCATAGCTTTTTTCAAAGAGCAGCTGCATGCCCAGACAGATCCCCAGGATCTCTTTCCCGGCAGCGGCTTCTTCCTTGACCACGGCGTCCAGGCCG
>Ga0310695_10011559_pt1 | contig 12590 bp, 14 predicted proteins | sample RumenRJG_04DNA_FD_203882 | JGI IMG/M metagenome (GOLD analysis project Ga0310695, IMG submission 203882) | Bovine rumen microbial communities from Lethbridge, Alberta, Canada - RJG_04 (v2) (version 2) | ecosystem: Host-associated > Mammals > Digestive system > Stomach > Rumen | place: Canada...
TAGGAAATCCGTTTATGGTAAGAGTCAAAAAAAACGCATCTTAATGGGATGCGTTTTTCGTTCTTGGTTTATTCAGCGGCTGCTTCCTTGACTACTGCCAACTTGCCTCTGTAATAACCGCACTCACCGCATACTGTGTGATAGACGTGCCATGCTCCGCAGTTAGGGCAGATTGCAAGTGTAGGTGCTACTGCCTTATCGTGAGTCCTTCTTTTCGCAGTTCTTGTCTTGGACTGCCTTCTTTTAGGATGTGCCATTTTGTTTTGTTTTTATTATTGTTGTTTATTCGTTATCTGATTCCATCAAACTGTTCAAGGCATCCCAACGGGGATCGGTTGCTCCGGTATCCACTGTGCCTTCATCATCACCACCTTCCTCAGCGCTGTGCTCGTCAAGCTTTTCCATCATGCCCTTGTTGCACTTGCCGGGAGCGTGAACGTGCTTAATTGGGATAGCCAGAGCTATAAACTCGTAGATATACCATGCAACATTCACAACACCCTTATCCTCAGGTACCACCACAATGTCACCGTCATCGGCAAAATCAGGACCCAGCTTAACCTTAAGCTCACCTGTATTCTCAATATCAAGCGACATATCGTCAAGGCAACGGTCGCAGGTCACAATAACCGTACCGGCCACCCCGAATGCCAAATGGTAAACACCGGACACCTTGGTAACCTTAAGGTCAACATTCACCTTGCCACGCTGAACTTCCTCGCCCTCCACAATACCAAAGAACTCTTGATCAACAGTCCAGTTGTATGTGGAGTTAGACTCCGTAAGGCCCTTCAGGTCAACGTTATATTTATCCAGTCTTCCCATCAAACAATTTTTTCGGGGCACAAAGATAAGACATTATTTTCGCTTATTGAAATGATTAAGATTTTTTTTAATGGCTTCGCCGGCTGTTGGCTGTTGGCTGTTAGCTGTTGGCCCGCTAAAAGCCAATAGCCAATGGCCAATAGCCAACCGCGTAGCGGTTATCTAGGAATCTCTATGCGGAAGGTGGTGCCTTTGCCAAGTTCGGAGTGAGCTACATAAATGCGACCCTTATGGTATTCGGTTATAATACGTTTGGCCAACGATAGACCCAGTCCCCAGCCTCTTTCTTTGGTGGTGTAACCGGGATCAAACACGCTCTTCCATGAGTTCTTGGGTATTCCTTTGCCGGTATCGGTAACCTGGATTGATACGCAGTTCTTTTCCTGGGTCAGCGTTATGGTAAGTTTGCCCTTGCCGTTCATGGCATCGACTGCATTCTTGCAGATATTCTCAACAACCCAGCCAAAAAGCGATGCGTTTACGCGGGCGTTCACCGGCGGATTGGGGAAATCACGTACAAACTTTACGGTAGCGGGCGAACGGTGCTCCACATAATCTATCACGTTGTCAAGCACGCCAACCATATCGGCCTGAACAGGCTCAGGCATTGAACCTATCTTGGAGAATCGCTCAGCCACCATTTCCAGACGGTTTACATCCTTCTCCATCTCGGATATAAGCTCGTCGTCATACTTGTCTTTAAGCAGTTCGGTCCAAGCCATGAGCGATGATATAGGTGTACCCAACTGATGCGCGGTTTCCTTAGACAGTCCCACCCAGACACGGTTCTGTTCCGTCTTTTTAAAACTGAGCAGTGCAAATATGGCTATCAGCACAAACAGCACTACTACTGCCAGTTGGATATACGGATATACTGTTAAGCGGTTAAGCATTAGGGATTCATCGTAACATACCTCGTAGTAGCGCGATTCATCCTCCTCATCAAACAGAATACGTATGGAGTTGCCGTTATCGCGCATGCGGTGAGCGTAATCGGCCAGATATACGGCGGTGTCCTTTTTACCTATTTCAATGTTAAGCCAGCTTATTACCTTCTGGTCCTGGTCCGTAACAATTACAGGAATGGTCTTGTTGCCCGATATAACGGCAAGCACAAGCCCCAGGTCCGTATTTTCATCGGCCGCGTTGATGGTCTGGTAAGCCTTGGCAAACACCTCCATCTTGCTATGCTCCTCACGCGACAGGTCTTTGACCAGAGACTGTGAAACAAAAAGCGAAATGAACGCTATGATTATTGCTACAACTATAAGGACAGTCCTTATGCGCTTAAATTCCTTGAACTTTCTCATTATTATTCAAGCCGGAACTCGGCTCCGACAAAAGAATAAACGCAAAAACAGGAGTGTTATTGTACGACCCGGTCTTTCAGAGCCTGAACAACGTGCGGGCGTTGGCGTTGGTAATCTGTGCTATTTGGTCAACCGGCAGTCCGTAAACCTGAGCTGCACGCTCAGCCACTAATGGCAAAAAGGACGGTTCGTTACGTTTTCCGCGCATAGGCACAGGTGCCAGATAGGGACAGTCAGTCTCCAACACTACCTTGGATAAAGGGATTTGTGACAGTACATCCGGAAGAGTTGATTTCTTAAATGTTAGTACACCGCCTATTCCGAACATAAATCCGCCGAATTCCATCAAAGCCTGAGCCTCCTGGGCGTTTCCTGAAAAGCAATGGAACACACCTCTAAGACCACTGTCCCGGTAATCAGACATTACCTTATATAATTGCGTAAACGAGTCTCTGGAGTGGATTACAATAGGAAGGTCATATTCCAATGCCCATTCTATCTGTATCCGGAATGATTCTATCTGGTCATCAAGTCTTGATTTGTCCCAATACAGGTCAAGGCCTGTTTCACCTATTCCTATATATTGGTGTAAACCGGAATCGGCCTGATCTCTATCCAATATAGACTTGAGCTCTGACAGTTGGGAGTGAAAGTCATCTGAAAGGTCCTCAGGATGCAGTCCAATCATGGGCCTGCACAAATCAGGCCACAAAGAACAGGCGTTGAGTAAATCTGGCAGGGTATTGGGATTAATGTTGGGCAAGAGCAAAAGCTCCAGACCTGCGTCTGTGGCACGCTTAATCACTTGGGGCATATCCTCACGGAAAGCCTCATCGTAAACGTGGCAGTGGGTGTCAATCAGTTTCACCTTTCCGGTAATAATATATCAGGCCGTATTCCCGGCACATTTTTAGTTTCTTTTCGCCCGAAAGGTCATCAAAATAATTCTCAATGGAGTTCCACACATCAAGAATAACCTCATCTATCTGAGGGCGCATAAGCGAAACCACCAAAAGGCTCTCCTCGGTTTGCTGACGCAGTTCGCACTGCTTGTCATACAACTCTTTGAACAGTTCATAATGCACCACAACCTTGGCAATGGTAGGATTGTATATAGGGATTCCACCCTTTTCCACTCTGGTTTTCTCGCCTCGAATGGTATTCTCGCAGCAGCGTATTACCGAAATGTCACTTGACATATCAGGCAACTCGGCCGAATTGACCGGAATGGAAAAATATTCCCTGTCGGTAGCCTTAATTTCACCACGCTTTATGCAAAGATTAAAGACAGTCAGGAAATGTGACACATACATCTTGGCTCTTTTTAGCCTTTCCTGATATGATTCCGATTTGGAATAACTGACCTGCTTGTCAAGTGAATTAAGATATCTGTCAACAGTGCCGCGGAACTGCTGCAGTTTTTTTTCGGCACGGGCAAACAGTTCGGCCGAAAGCACTGGAGCGTAATACTCGCTATTGCGTATCTTTGATATTGCAGTCTCCAAAGAACGGATCCTGGCTTTGTCAGTGTTGGGTAATCTCCGGTAAGGCATAGTAATTAAAGGACTCTGTTCATTAAACTTTGGGCATATTCCTTTAAAGGCTGCTTTTGTGACTGGGAAAGGTTAACCTGATCCAGTTTTTTAAGAGCCTCACAAAACAGGCTGTTAATAAGCTTCTCCGACAATTCCTTTACACCCACCGCATCATATATGGAACGTACAGCGGCAATCTTGGCGTCAGGGTCATTGCCGTCATATTTGGCCCAACGGTCAAGTTCATCTTTTTGCTGACTGTTTGCCAGCAGGTAAGCGTTTATGTACAGATATGTCTTTTTGTTGCACAGAATGTCACCTCCAATCTTTTTGCCGAATACAGCCGAATCGCCGTACACGTCAAGAAGGTCATCCTGAAGCTGGAAAGCAAGACCCACTTTTTCGCCAAACTCATACAAAAGTCTGGCATCGGCATCACAGGCACCGCCAATCACGGCACCAATCTGAACACAGGCAGCAAGCAGCACCGATGTCTTGAGTCTTATCATCTCAATATACTCGGCCTCGGTCACATCGTCACGAGTTTCAAACTCCATGTCGTATTGCTGACCCTCCATTATGCCGGTAAAGGTATCGTTGGCAATATCAAGTATCTTTTTAAGGTTGTTGGCCGATGCATTGGCCAGGTAACGGTATGCCAGAACCAGCATTCCGTCGCCCGAAAGGATAGCGGCGTTCTCGTCCCACTTTTTATGTACGGTTGGCTGGCCGCGCCTTAGGTCAGCCTTATCCATCAGGTCATCATGCAACAGGGTAAAGTTGTGGAAAATCTCCATGCCGGCGGCGGCATCAAAAACACTTTCAATATCCTGGGCATACATGTTATACGCCATGATAAGCAGTGTTGGGCGGATGCGTTTGCCTCCAAGTGAAAGAACGTACCTTATAGGTGCATACAGCCCAAGGGGTTCACGTGAATAATCCAACCCCTGGAGATAATTCTCAAAACTGTCCTGAATTTGTTGTGCTGTTTTCATAGAATACAAAGATAAACAGTTGTTTTGAAAGGACGGCATAAATGCGAATAAAAAGAAAATGGGACTCATTGAGCCCCATTCGCTTTTATTAAACAGATTTATTAGTTCAATCTAAAGTTAACAGGTACTGTGTATCTTACACGTACGGGTTTACCGCGCTGTGAACCTGGTTTCCATTTAGGCATGGTTGAAATAACGCGGAGGGCCTCTTTGTCAAGCAGCGGGTCAACGTTCTTTACAACCTCAGGATCAACTATTGAACCATCCTTGTTAACTACGAACTGTACAAGAACACGGCCCTGAACGCCGTTTTCCTGTGAAAGGCGCGGATACTTGATATTCTTTCTGAGATAATCCAGAAGAGCAGCCTGACCACCGGGGAATTCCGGCATATCCTCAACTACCATGAACGGAGCGTCCTCTTCGGGCTCTTCCTCAACAACTACCTCTTCAAGGTCATTGATATCTACCCAATCTGACTGATCCTCAAACGAAGCCATGATATCCTCTTCAATATCGGCATCATCTTCTACAATCTCAATGATTTCGGCTTTTGTTACAGCTGCTGGTGGAGGCGGAACCTGTTTCTTTTCAGGCATTGTGATAGGCACCTCTTCGGCCTCAAAGATAAGGTCAGGTGCGGCATAGATCTCAGAATTGTCCTCTATCTCCCTCTCTGTCCACTCTAAAGCCACGAACATGACTGCCAAAGCCATTACAAATCCTATAAGGAGTGAAGTTCCCTTTCCCCTTTCAAGATCAGCTTTTTCAGACTTCTTGATTTCCATAATTATTAATAGTTTAGTTTTTAGGCACTTTTATTATCATCCGACAAAAATACTACTCTTTTTGTCATCACGAACAACAAAAGGCCTTTTTTGTGTATTTTTAATACTTAACAAGGCTCTCTCGTCCTTCCTTGTTTCCATATAGATAACGAAGCGGCATAAACAATACGTCTCCAATACTGATATTTTTTTATGACTGCCTGTTTCTTTTATTTAGGGGAGCGTGTACCATTTGGACTTTAAAAACGTTATATATATTAAGGTATGTTCCACACGTTTTTTGTACATTTGTTCCCGATGAATAGAAACCTCCTGACAGCGGCATTGGCTTTATTCCTGATTGGAGCAAACAACCTACGGGCGCAGAGCCTGGAGAGTTCGTTTGAGTTTCTAAAACTGCCTGTTTCGGCTCACAGCTCATCACTGGGAGGCCACGCCATTTCGTTGGATCAGTCTGATCCCACGCTCTACATACAGAATCCCGCCCTGCTCTCGGCTGTTGACAGACGGCTGTTGGGGCTAAACGCAATGACCTGGTTTTCGGGGACTACAATTGCGGGAGCTCAGTTCTGCAACATGTTTGACGAGCGATCCGTTTATGCTTTCAACGCGCGTTATGTGGATTACGGCAAGATGCGTGAAACTACGCCCGATGGCACCCAAACGGGTACGTTCCGTGCCAAGGATATGGCTGTTGGTGCCACATACACTTACCTTTTGACCGATAACCTGAGCGGCGGACTGACCGGCAATTTTATATGTTCAAGGTATGGTTCCATGACATCGATTGCCGTGGGTGTGGATATAGGTCTGCTGTATTCGCTGCCAGACCAAGGTGTTACACTGGCATTGGCTGCAACAAACCTGGGCGGACAGATCAAGGCTTTTGAGAATACTTTCCAAAAGTTGCCGTTTGACCTTACAGCAAGTGTATCGTTCCGTCTTAGCCACGCTCCGTTAAGGTTTACCGTATCAATGGACAATCTGACCCGATGGGACAAGTCAGACTATCATTTTGCCGAAAACGAAAAAGCCGGATTCGGTGAGATATTTAAAAGACACCTTTCGGCAGGAGTTGACTTTCTGCTAACGGACCGTTTTTACATTGCCGCCGGACTCAATATGCGTAACCGTATAGAACTGGCTGGTCAGGGTAACAAAGGTCTTACCGGCATTACGTTAGGCACCGGACTCAGGATAGGCCGTATTATGTTTGACCTTTCATACGGCAAATATCAGGTTTCGGAGTCATCATTAATCTGCAATTTTGCATTCAACATATAATGAAAAAGATAATCATTGCAATGGACGGCCATTCATCGTGCGGCAAGAGCACCATGGCCAAAACTCTGGCAAAAAAAATAGGATACACCTACATTGATACCGGCGCCATGTACCGCGCCGTGACACTTTATGCCATGCGTCGCGGATTTATTGGAAAGAACGGCATTGATGAGGAGTCACTCCGTAAGGAACTGCCTTTAATAAAGATCTCGTTCGGTCATGAAAACGGAGAGCAGTACACCATCCTGAACGGAGAGAATGTTGAGCGCCAGATCCGTGGCATGGAGGTATCAGGAAACGTGAGTCCCATATCGGCCATAGGGTTTGTAAGGGAGGCAATGGTTGAACTGCAAAGGGAAATGGGCAAAAAGGGAGCCGTTATTATGGACGGCCGTGACATAGGAACTACCGTATTCCCCAATGCTGAACTCAAGATTTTTGTTACCGCAACCGATGAGATACGTGCCCGCCGCCGTTATGATGAGCTTATCCTTAAGGGTGACAATCCTGTTTACGAGGATGTTCTTAAGAATGTGCGTGAACGTGACTACATTGACTCACATCGTGCTGTTTCGCCCTTAAGACAGGCCGATGACGCCATAGTGCTTGACAACAGCGGCATGTCTTATCAGGAGCAGGATGATTGGCTCATGGAGCAGTATCTTAAAGCGGCAAAGGACTGACGGCTTATGAAGGTTGAGATTGACCTTGAATCAGGATTCTGTTTTGGTGTGCTCTCGGCCATAGGCAAGGCCGAGGAGGAGTTGCGCAAAGGCGATGAGCTGTATTGCCTTGGCGATATTGTGCACAACGGAATAGAATGCAGCCGCCTTCAGAAACTTGGATTAAAGACTATCAACCACGATGAATTCAAGAGCCTGTGCGGGGCCAGAGTCCTGCTCAGAGCCCATGGCGAACCTCCTTCGACATATAACACAGCGCGTAACAACGGCATTACCCTGATTGACGCTACCTGCCCTGTTGTACTAAAACTGCAGCAACGCATACACTGTCAGTACAAGGAACTTGACCCTGCCACACAACAGATAATAATCTTTGGCCAGAAAGGCCACGCCGAAGTACTTGGACTGGTTGGTCAGACCGATGGCACCGCCATAGTCATAGAATCGGAGGATGATATTGACCGCATAGATTTCAGCAAGGATATATTCCTGTATTCACAGACCACAAAGTCAGCCTCCAGTTACAACCAGCTTATAGAAAAGATTGCCCAGCGCGTGCCCGCCAACCGCAAGTTCATTCATAACAATACCGTATGCGGACAGGTGTCACACCGCAGGGAGAACATACGTGAGTTTGCCAGCCGACATGACGTGATACTGTTTGTTTCGGGGCGCAAAAGCTCAAACGGCAAGGTGTTGTTTAACGAGTGCCTGAACGTAAATCCAAGATCTTATATGATTGAGGGAAAGGAGGATATAGACCTTTCTATACTTAAAGGCGTTCAATCGGTAGGGATTTGCGGCGCCACATCGACCCCTAAGTGGCTTATGGAGGAGTGTAGGGACTTTATATTAAAATTGAGAATTGAGAATTGAGAATTGAGAATTGAATACTAACCTTTAATATAATATACAACTAATCATGCTTAAACAAAACGAGATTGGAAAGACCGGAATGAAAGTTGCCCGTTTGGCTTTTGGTGCATCATCACTTGGCGGAGTCTTTCATGAGATTAATGAGAAAAAAGCAATTGAGGCCGTATTTACGGCAGTAGACAATGGTCTGAACTTTATTGACGTATCTCCTTATTATGGTCACTACAAGGCCGAAACCGTGTTGGGCAAGGCTCTTAAGGATATTCCGCGTGACAAATTCTACCTTTCAACCAAGGTGGGCCGCTACGGCAAGGATGGCGTGAACACCTGGGATTACAGCGCCAAGCGTGCCACTGAGAGCGTCTATGAGAGCATGGAGCGCCTCAACATTGATCATATTGACCTTATCAACGTACATGACATAGAGTTCCAGGCTGCCCTCCCCGGCGGCTTGCAGAAGGTGGTTGATGAGACACTACCCGCACTGGTGGAACTGCGTGAAAAAGGCATAGTAAGCCACGTGGGTATTACTGACCTGCAGCTTGAAAACCTTAAGTGGGTGGTTGACCATGCCCCAGCAGGAACAGTTGAGAGTATCCTCAATTTCTGCCATTTCTGCCTGAACGATGACAAACTGAATGATTATCTGGGCTACTTTGAGCAAAAGGGTATAGGCGTAATCAATGCATCACCCCTGGCCATGGGACTGCTTTCAGAACGCGGTGTTCCTGACTGGCATCCTGCACCCAAACCTTTGGTTGAGGCATGCGCCAAGGCAGCACAGCACTGCAAAGCCAAGGGAACATCAATCGAAAAGTTGGCAGTTCAGTACTCTTACAGCAACCCGCGTATTGCAACAACCCTTTTCAGTTCCGCAAATCCTGCCAATGTACTCAAGAATATTGAGGCTGTACAGGAACCGCTTGACTGGGATCTGGTATTTGAAGTTCGTGAAATAATAGGTAACCAGCAAAGGGTTACCTGGTGCAACTCATAATGAAAATCATTGATACACACTCGCACCTGTGGCTGCGTCAGGACACCGTTGTAAACGGATATCCCATACGCACCCTTGAGAACGGGCGCTCCCTGTTTATGGGTGAGGTGCGCCAGATGGTGCCTCCGTTCATCATTGACGGCCGCAACACCGCTGAGATATTCCTCTCCAACATGGACTACGCCCAGGTGACCGCAGCCGTTGTAGTTCAGGAGTTCATAGACGGCCTGCAGAATGACTACCTGGCCGATGTACAGAAACGTTACCCTGACCGCTTCATAGTTTGCGGAATGGCAGATTACCGCCAGCCAGGCTATCTGGAGCACGCCCGCCAGCTCATGGCACAGGGATTTAAGGGGATAGCCATACCCGGGCACCGTCTGCAAACACCTTCCGGCCGTGTAAGACTGACCTGCCCCGAGATGATGGAGATGTTCCGTCTTATGGAGCAGAAAGGCGTATTCCTTTCAATCACCCTTGAGGACGGAGCGGTTCAGGTGCCGGAGATGGAAGAGGTCATTAAGGAATGCCCCGACCTTAAGATTGCGATAGGCCACTTTGGAATGGTAACCGTACCCGGATGGATGGAACAGATACGTCTGGCCCGTCACAAGAACGTGATGATAGAGTCAGGAGGCATAACCTGGCTTTTCAACGATGAATTCTACCCGTTCAAGGGTGCAGTAAAAGCCATACGTGAGGCAGCCGATGAGGTTGGCATGGACAAGTTGATGTGGGGATCAGACTACCCCCGCACCATAACTGCCATCACCTACAGGATGTCATATGATTTCATACTGAAAACTGATGAACTTACGGAGCATGAGAAGGAGCAGTTCCTGGGTATGAACGCCGTAAAGTTCTACAACATCAAGACAGAAATAGATTTACCTTACATTAAAAACATGTCAGAATGAGCAATAATCAGAAATCAAAAACCTTTACCGTTGCCCTGTCAATGGTAATCTGCCTGTTTTTCCTTTGGGCAATAAGTAACAACCTGCTGTCATCGGTCGTAAAGAAGATGATGACCCTGTTTGACATAGACCAGGCCAAGGCTGAGTTTGTAGAGACCTCTTATTGGTTTGCCTATTTCCTGTTCCCCATACCGATAGCCATGTTCATGAAGCGTTTCAGCTACAAGGCCGGCATAGTATTGGGACTGCTTATAGCCGCTGTGGGCGGACTGCTGTTCATGCCCGTAACACGCATGCACAGTTTCCCGCTCTACCTGTGCGCCTTCTTTATCGTGGCCATAGGAATGTGCTTCCTTGAGACAGCCGCTAACCCGTATGTTACAGAACTTGGTGATCCCGCCACGGCACCGCGCCGCCTCAACCTGGCACAGGCATTCAACGGCCTGGGTGCATTCATTGCCGCCATGTTCCTGAGCAAGATCATTCTTGGCACCGAGGCCACCCGCACGGCAGAGCAGGAGATTCACACCTTCCGCATGACATACGCCATATTCGCCATAGTGCTCATAGTCATTGCAGTAGTGTTCATCTTTACCCGCCTGCCACGCATTCAGGCAGAGGATGCCGATGACAGCAACACCAAACTTATATCATTCAAGGTACTTAAGCGCAGTCACTTGCGCAACGGCGTAATAGCACAGTTCTTCTACAACGGAGGTCAGACAGCCGTTAACAGCCTGTTTTTGGTATATTGCATCAACTACGTGGGCATGACCAACAGCCAGGCCACAACATTCTTTGGTTTCTACATGCTGTTCTTCCTTTTGGGCCGATGGGTAGGCACCACACTTATGGTCAAGTTCCGCCCGGAGAACATGCTGGTATTTTACGGTATTGCAAATGTGCTGCTCTGCATAGTAGTATGCATAGTAGGCGGCAAGGCAGCCGTTTATGCCATGATGGGCATATCATTCTTCATGTCTATCATGTACCCCACCCAGTTTTCACTGGCACTCACCGACCTCAAGGGTGATACCAAGAGCGGATCGGCATTCCTGGTTATGGCAATTGTGGGTAACTCCATACTGCCATTACTTACTGCATACGTACAGAAATCCATGTCCAACCCCAATATAGCATACATTATTCCGCTCATCTGCTTTGCGGTATGCGCCTGGTATGGCTGGAAAGGACACAAAGTCATTGATTAAAATAATAAACATTGGCGTTAGCTTTGGCGTTGGCCACCATCCGGTTCGTAGCGTTCGGGCCAGATGCCCGCTAAAGAAGCCAAAGCCAATGCCAAAGCCAAAGTATATATGAGACAGATAAGAATTCCCGAACAGGGACAAATAAAAGTAGAAGAGGCAGCAAAACCCATTGCAGGTGTTGGTGAGGTGCTGCTAAAGATAAAATATGTAGGATTCTGCGGATCGGACCTGAACACATTCCTGGGCCGAAACCTGATGGCTAAGGAACAGGTAATTCCCGGTCATGAGATTGGCGCGGTTATTGAGAGCATAGGACCGGATGTGCCGGTTTTCCTTACACCCGGACTTACCGTAACCGTTAATCCGTATACCAATTGCGGTCATTGTGCCGCATGCCGTTCAGGTCATTCCAATGCTTGTGAGTTCAACGAGACTCTGGGTGTACAGCGGGACGGAGCCATGCGTGACTATATGGTACTTCCATGGCAAAAAATAATTCCCGCGCAGGGTATTTCGCCGCGTGACTGCGCTCTTATAGAGCCCATGAGCGTAGGTTTCCATGCCGTTTCACGTGCAGATGTGACAGACTCTGACACTGTATTGGTTTTTGGTTGCGGAATGATTGGCGTTGGCGCAATAGTTCGCTCTTCACTGCGCGGCGCCACCGTCATAGCTGTGGATTTGGATAATGAGAAACTGGCTCTGGCTAAAAAGCTCGGTGCAACCTATACCATCAACTCCAAGGAAGAGGACTTACACGCCAAATTGACTCAATTAACCGATGGATTGGGCCCCACTGTTGTAGTTGAGGCCGTAGGTAGTGTGCCTACATATCAGGCAGCCATTGACGAGGTTGCATTCTCGGGCCGCGTGGTCTGCATAGGTTATTCCAAGAATGACGTTACTTTCCATACCGGACTCTTTGTAAAGAAAGAGCTTAACATACGTGGTTCACGCAACGCTACACCTTTGGATTTTGAGGCTGTAATCCGATACCTTGGCAAGGGTACCTGCCCCAAGGATGAACTGATATCGGCTGTAGTAAAACCTCAGGATGCCCTTGATGCCATGCAAAAATGGGTGTCAGCACCTGGCAAGGTCTTTAGAATTCTGGTTGATTTTGATTCAATATGAAATATATCCTTAAACTTTAAACTTATGAAGAA